>Ga0209415_10004877_pt1 | contig 24405 bp, 22 predicted proteins | sample PeaSoiSIISIP2007_FD_187696 | JGI IMG/M metagenome (GOLD analysis project Ga0209415, IMG submission 187696) | Peat soil microbial communities from Weissenstadt, Germany - SII-SIP-2007 (SPAdes) (version 2) | ecosystem: Environmental > Terrestrial > Soil > Wetlands > Peat | place: Germany... | reverse complement strand
CGGGCCCGAAAAGCCGGCCAGGGGGCCGGCTGCAGACGAGGGCGTCCGCCCCACAATTTGCGCAGGTGTCCGCCAATGGGGAAAACCGAGTGGCATTGGGCTGGTACATTTTTCGGAACGAGCCGTTCTGGGAGCGCTTGTCAAGAGCCAGGCATGCCCGGCCCCTACGGCGCGGGTGAACTTGCGGCTTCGTCGAATATGGCAGCGAAGAAATCCCGCGAGCTGGGCGAACAGCCAATATGGAGATTTTCCCGGCCTTCTTCGACAAAACCCAGGTAACCGCCATCGCCCAAGTCGTCCAGGATGAAGCGCAGGCATTCCAGTTCGATGGGCGGCAGGCCCGCGTAATCGATATCGAAGACCTGTCCCGAGCTGTGAGCCACCTCGTCGCGGCGGTCCTGCAATTGCGCCAGGTCCTCCGGCGCCACCAGCGCCGTGACCGGCAACGGCTGGAATTCCTCGTGGCTGGCGCTCATCGAATCAAAGAGGCGGCGCGTCTCGAAAGCAATGTAAGTCAAGGCGCCCAATGTAGCGGGAGCCGCCGCGGCGAGCTGCTCGCGGTTGCCGGCCGCAGCGCCAGGGAGATGCAAAGCGTAACCGAAGAATTCAGGCCGGTCGAAAGCCTTCACCAACCGCCTGCCGTTGTCCGCGCGAATATCATCGCTGGAACGGAAAATCAAGTCGTCGCGCTTCAGCCACACCGAGAGGCGATGCGGCGCCCGGCCGACGGTGTTGAACTCGCTCTTGTTCGCGTCGGCCAGCGCAACGAAGGCGGCCGGGTCGGAGCGGTAGAGGGCCAGCAGCTGGCTCGCGCACAGGATCCGAAAATAGTAAGTAGGCGAATAGTCACGCTGCATCTGCTGCTGGATGGCAAGGTAGAGTTCCCGGTTCCACGCGGGGCTCGAGGAAAAGTACATGCGGGGCACGGTGATCTGGTCCCTGGGAATGCCGTGCGCGCGGCGCGTCAGCTCCTGCATTTCAGCCACGCATCCCTGGCCGCAGTGGTAAGCAAAAATGGCCCAGTCCCGGGCGCCGAACGTCCGCTCCATGCCCGCCAGGTAGAGGGCCGCGGCCGGTATGGCGCGTTCCGGAATCAGGCGCTCGTCGCGGGTGATCACGGTGTAGGGTGTGCGGCGCTTGACGGTCTGATACTTCACCTTGCCGCCGGCGCTCTTCACGCGCACCTTCACCTTGGCCGTGCGGTAGCGGGTGACCTGGCCCACTTTGAGTCCCATGGTCCGCGCCGTCGCGAGCGAGACCTGCATGATCCCTCTGGGGCTGCCCGCCCAGCTTTCCGCGCTAACGTCGCCCCAGCTTTCCAGGTAGGCGATCGCCTCCAGCAGATCCTGCGGGAAACCGCTGGCTGCCGCCGCGGCGCGAAACACGGCCTGCAGCTTGGGATCGGTGGTGACGCGTTTCGCCCCGGCCACCGCCTTGGGTTCCCGCATGATGATGAACGTCTGCGATTCCACCATCAGCCGGGTGCGGGTGGCGAGCGCGTCATCCGAAAGGCCGTCCCGGTCCACACCGATCCCGGCGAGCTTCTTCTGGGGCACAAAATAGTCAGAGGAGCCGGCCTGCGAAAGTGGGGCCAGGCAAAAAAGAAAGAAAGCCGCTAATTTCATTGCTTACTCCAGTGTAGTCTTGGACGATTGAGAACCACCGCCGGTGCCGGGAGGGCATGCGACAGGAAACTGGAGCAGACGCTGGTTTTCGCGCCGATGGAGCCCCTGCCTGGTCGGCGGAAACCCACGGCGGCGTTTCTTCGTACTCTGAAAATGTATGAGGCCTTTATTATTGCTGCTGCTGGTCGCCGGGGCTGCGCCGGCTCAGCCGTTTTCGGCCGGGATCAAGGCCGGCCTGCCGCTGACGAATTTATTGGACAACCTACAGCCCGTGGACACTACCGCCGTCACCAACCGGTATCTTTTCGGCCCTGAGGTGGAAGTGCGGCTGCCTCACGGCCTCAGCGTCGAATTCGACGCACTCTACCGCCGCTTCAGCTACACCCACTTTGACGCGTTCGCCGCGAGCACCATCACCACCATCGGGTCCTCGGGTGACTGGGAACTGCCCCTGGTCGCCAAGTATCGGTTTCCCGCCAGGATCGTCCGCCCGTATGTGGAAGCGGGCGTGGCCTGGGACTTGCTTTCGGGCGTGAAGAACACCTCGAGCGCGACAGCTTGCAGCCAGGTATGTGAGAACACGAATTACCCTCCCACGGTAGACAGCCGGAGAACTGCGGGGGTGGTGGTTGGCGCCGGCCTCGATATCCACGCAGCCGTTATCCACATAGCTCCCGAGGTTCGCTTCACCCGCTGGGCGCAACAGTACTTCAGCCTCGACGGCGATCTGAGTAGCGGCCAAAACCAGGTCGAGTTTCTGGTCGGGTTCACATTTTGAAGCTGACGGGAGTCAGGCCACTCGGGGACGGAAACCCACGGCGGCGTTTCTTCGTACTCTGAATGTATGAAGCCTTTATTATTGCTGCTGCTGGTTGGCGGGGCTGCGCTGGCTCAGCCGTTTTCGGCCGGGCTCAAAGCCGGGCTGCCGCTGACGGACTTTCTGAGCGTGGCGCAGGGCACGTCCACCACTAACACCAACCATTACCTGTTCGGTCCCGAAGTGGAAGTGCGGCTGCCGTTCGGCCTGGGCATCGAGTTCGACGCGCTCTACCGCCATTTCAGCTACACCAACGTTCTGGGGTCGGCCACAGACGCCGTGACCAGCATCGGATCGTCGGGCAACTGGGAGTTCCCGCTGGTTGCCAAATACCGGCTTCCCAGCAAAGTCGTGCGGCCCTACCTGGAAGCGGGCGTGGCCTGGGACACGCTGTCGGGGTTGAAGAACACGGTGAGCGGCCTGGTGACAAGCGCTCCCGCGGCCCAGAGCCAGTCGACCTTGGGCGTGGTCATGGGGGGCGGCCTCGACATCCACGCGATTGTGATTCACATATCTCCCGAGATCCGCTTCACCCGCTGGGCGCAACAGTACTTCAACCTCTCCGGCGTGCTCAACAGCGGCAAGAACCAGGCCGAGTTTCTGGTCGGCTTCACGTTCTGAAGGGGCTCGCTGCCAATCACGGACTGACCGCTTGCTGAGCATCGCCGAAAGCACGGCGGTGTGCCGTCGCACGCTATGATTAGTAGCGAATGCCCGAAATCCTCGACGGAAATCGCGTCCGCGATGAAATCAAAGCCGAGCTGAAGCCTCGCATCGCGGCCCTGGCTGCCAGGGGCCGTCCTCCCGGACTCGCCGTAGTGCTGGTGGGAAATAATCCGGCCTCGGAAATCTACGTTCGCAACAAGGTCAAGACCTGCGCGGATCTGGGGATTCACTCGGAGACGCTGCGGCCGCCGGAAAGCGTGACTACCGGCGAACTGCTGGCCACCATCGAGGCGTTGAATGCGCGGGATGACCTGGACGGCATTCTGGTGCAACTGCCGCTGCCGCCGCAAGTGGATTCGAAACGCGTACTGCTGGCGGTGGCGCCATCGAAAGATGTAGACGGGTTCCATCCGTGCAATGTGGGCAACCTGGTGGCGGCGCTGCCGGGGCCGCGCCCGTGCACGCCGGCAGGCATCCTCGAGCTGCTGAAGCGCTACCGCATCCCGGTCGCCGGCAGGCGCGCGGTGGTGGTGGGCCGCAGCGACATTGTGGGCAAGCCGGTTGCGCTGCTGCTGCTTCATGAACATGCCACGGTTACCATCTGCCACTCCAAGACGGCGGACCTGGCCGGCGTGTGCCGCGAAGGGGATATTCTGGTGGCGGCGCTGGGCCGGCCGGCGATGATTACGGGCGATTTTATACGGCCGGGCGCGGTGGTGATCGACGTGGGCACAACGCGCGTGACGGACCGCGCACTGGCGGCGCGCGTCTTCCGCAATGCGGCGGACAAGCTGGCCGCCTTCGACAAGCGCGGCTTCGTGCTGATGGGCGACGTGGATCCGGTCGACGTGGTCGAGAAGGCTTCCGCCTACACGCCGGTGCCCGGAGGCGTGGGCCCGCTGACCATCGCCATGCTGATGGCGAATACGGTCGCCTCCGCCGAGCGGCGGGCCGGCATATGTTAAAAGTCGGGCTGACCGGCGGTCTGGCGAGCGGGAAATCGTTCGTGGGGGATGCGTTGGCCAGCCTGGGATGCCTGGTGGTTCAGGCCGACGAGTTGGGACACGAGGCGCTCAACCCTGGCGGCGAGGCGCACGATGCGGTGATCCGCGAATTTGGCGCCCAGATCGTCGGTGAATCGGGCGAGATCGACCGGCGGCGGTTGGCGGAGATGGTGTTTAACCGGCCTGAAAAGCTGGCCCGGCTTAACGCGCTGGTGCACCCGCCGGTGGTGCGCCGTGAGGAGGAAATGGCGGCGGAATTTGGCCGGCGCAAACCGGACGGCATCTTTGTGGTGGAAGCCGCTATTCTGATCGAAACCGGCAGCTACAAGCGGTTCGACCGCCTGATTCTCGTGGTCTGCTCCGAGGAACAGCAGGTGGAGCGCGCCATGCGCCGCGAAGGCGCGGTGGAAGCGGTGGTGCGCGCGCGCCTCAGCCGCCAGATGCCGATCGAGGATAAACGGAAATTCGCCCACTTCGTCATAGATACATCCGGGACCAAGGAAAACACGCTGCGGCAAACCGAGGCCGTTTACGAGGCGTTACGGAGAATTGAACCATGAAAGCGATGCGACCATTTCTGTGGGCAGCCGTACTGGTGGCCGGCTTCCTGACCATAACGTCGGCCGGCCACTGGAGGCTGACACAATTCCTGCCGCAGCTCTCCTCCGGCGGCCGCATTTGGGAAGCGCCGGCGTCAGCGGCGTCGGTATACTCGTCCGACGAGCAAAATAATATCGAGATTTACAAGGCCGCGCGCGAGGCGACCGTCAACATCACCTCGCGCGTCTATCGCCAGGACTGGTTTTTTCAGCTTTATCCGGAAGAGGGCACGGGATCCGGTTTCCTGGTGAACGCGGACGGCACCATCCTCACCAATAACCACGTGGTGCGCGGCAGTTCGCAGCTCACGGTGAAGCTTTCCGATTTGAAATCGTACAAGGCGAAGGTGCTCGGCACGGACGCGCGGAATGATTTGGCGCTGATCAAAATCGACGCCGGCCGCAAGCTGCCCACCGTACGGCTGGGCGATTCCGACGCGCTGGTGGTGGGACAGAAGGTGCTCGCTATCGGCAATCCGTTTGGTTTCGAAGGCACGCTGACCACCGGCATCGTCAGCTCGCTCAATCGCAGCATTCAGACCGAAGAGGAACGCAAGCTGGAAGGCATGATCCAGACCGATGCCGCCATCAATCCCGGCAACAGCGGCGGACCGCTGCTGGATTCGCACGGCAGCGTGATCGGCATCAATACGGCGATCTACGGGCAGGGCAACATCGGCATCGGTTTCGCCATGCCCGTCAACCGCGCCAAAGAAGTGCTGGATGAATTCCAGGCGCGCGGCCACATTTCCCGGCCCACGCTGGGCATCACCACGGTGTGGATTTCGGGCGATCTCGCCGAAGCGCTCGATCTGCCGACCAAGGGCGGCCTCTTGATCCAACGCATCGAACGCGGCTCACCGGCGGAGGAAGCCGGCTTGCGCGCGCCGCGCCAGGTGGTGGTGGTCGGGAACTATCAACTCGGGGTGGGCGGCGATTTGATCACGGAGGTGGAAGGCCAGGCGGTGGAGGGCAATGACTCGCTGGTGCGCGTGTTGAACCGCAAGCACGGCGGCGATCTGCTGAGCCTCACCGTGTACCGCAGCGGCCGCAGGGAGAAAGTGCAAGTGCGCCTGGGCGAGGCGCCGCAGCAGTTTTGAAGGACGTGGCGCACGCATTCTTGCGTGCTGCGCCGCCATTCGTGCCGGCGTCTGGAGTCCTCGGGGCGCGGAAACGTCGAGAAGAACCTCGACGCTGCACGCAAGAATGCGTGCGCCACAGCCACCGTTCAGCACCGGATTCTGGGTGTACAATAGCGGTCTTATGAAAACAGGTCTGGCTACAGTCCTTGGTTTGTGCCTGGCATCGCCGATGGCGATTCCGCAGGAGCCCGCGCCGCTGGCGGGATTCTCGGCGGACTCGGCGCGCGCGGAGCGCGAGTGGGAAGCCAAGTTCCGCGCGATTCCCGATCCCGCGCTGATGCGCTCGTACATGGAGCGTCTCTCGGCGCGGCCGCACCACGTGGGGTCGCCTTACGACCGCGACAACGCCGAATGGCTGCTGGCGAAATTCCGCGAGTGGGGGCTGGACGCGCACATCGAAAACTTTGACGTGCTCTTCCCCACGCCCAAAGAGCGCCAGCTCGAGATGCTGGAACCCACGCATTTCGTGGCGAAAATCGAGGAGCCGACCGTGGCCGTGGATCCCACATCCTCGCAGCATGACGAGCAGCTTCCCACTTACAACGCGTATTCGATTGACGGCGACGTTACCGGGCCGCTGGTGTATGTGAACTTCGGCGTACCGGACGATTACGAAACGCTGGAGCGGCAAGGAGTGTCGGTGAAAGGGGCGATCGTGATCGCGCGCTACGGCGGGAGCTGGCGCGGCATCAAGCCGAAGGTCGCGGCGGAGCACGGCGCCATCGGATGCCTGATCTACTCCGACCCGCGCGACGACGGCTTCACCCCTGGACAGGTCTTTCCGGCCGGCCCGTACCGCCCCAAAGACGGCGTGCAGCGCGGCAGCGTGATGGATATGCCGGTCTATCCGGGCGATCCGCTGACGCCGGGCGTGGGTGCGACGGCGGAAGCCAAACGGCTGCCGCTCGACCAGGCTGTGACGCTGACCAAGATACCGGTGATGCCGATTTCTTACGCAGATGCGCAACCGCTGCTGGCGGCGCTGGAGGGGCCCGTGGCGACAGCTCCCTGGCGCGGCGGGCTGCCGATCACATACCGGCTGGGGCCAGGACCCGCCAAGGTGCATCTGAAGCTGAAATTCAACTGGGACCGCAAGCCGCTCTATGACGTGATCGCGCGCATTCCGGGCGCGGCGTATCCGGACGAATGGATCGTGCGCGGCAACCATCACGACGCTTGGGTAAACGGCGCGGAGGATCCGATCTCCGGCGCGATTGCGTTGATGGAGGAGGCGCGCGCCATGGCAACGCTGGTGAAGCAAGGCTGGAAACCGAAGCGTACCATCGTATTCTGCCTCTGGGACGGCGAGGAGCCGGGGCTGCTTGGCTCGACCGAATGGGCCGAAGCGCACGACGAAGAACTGGGGCGCAAGGCCGCGGTCTACATCAACTCCGACAGCAATTCCCGCGGCTATCTGGGGGTGGAAGGGTCGCACTCGCTCGAGCACTTCATCAACGGTGTGGCGCGCGACATCGAAGATCCGGAAAGCAAAGTCACGGTGTGGAAGCGGGCGCAGTTTCAGCGCATCGCCGGCGAGAATCGGATGGTGCCACAAGCCGACCGCGCGGAGGCGAGGACGCGGCCGGATTTGCGCATCGCCGCGCTGGGCTCGGGCTCCGACTACACGGCTTTTTTGGACCATGTAGGCATCGCGTCGTTGAACCTGGGGTTCGGCGGCGAGGACGGCGGCGGCATTTATCATTCGATCTACGACGATTTCTATTGGTTCACGCACTTTTCCGACACGACCTTTGTCTACGGCCGGGCGCTGGCGCAAACGGCGGGGACGGCGGTGATGCGGCTGGCCGGGGCGGAACTGCTGCCGTTCGATTTTCATGGGCTGGCCGACACCCTGCACCGGTATGTGGATGAGGTGGAGAAGTTGGCCCGGGAAAAACGGGAGCAGGTGGTGGAACGCAACCGGCAGATCGACGACGGAGTTTTCACCGCGCTCGAGGATCCGCGCGTGAAGACCGTACCGCCGCCGAAGGAGCCGGTGCCGCCGTTTCTGAATTTTGCTCCGCTCGAAAACGGGCTGGCGGCCCTGGAGCGGACGGCGCAAACCTTCGATCAGGCAGCCGCGCACGCCGCCGCCAACGGCGGGTCGGCGCTGGCTCGTGCGGAGTTGAAGGAAGTGAACGACCGCCTGGTGGTGGTGGAGCGCGCGTTTCTTTCGGGTGAAGGCCTCCCCAACCGGCCGTGGTTCAAGCACCAGATTTATGCTCCCGGGTTTTACACCGGCTACGGCGTGAAGACGCTGCCCGCGGTGCGCGAGAGCATCGAGCAGAAACAGTGGAAGCTGGCCGACGAGCAGATCGTACGCGTAGGCAAAGTGCTTGAAAATGCCGGCGAAGCGATTGGAGGAGCGGCCGCCTCACTGACCCACGCCACCAAGTAGCGTGGAACTTGCTGCCGTCGCCCGGGCCGCGGTCGCTGGGCGTCCGGTGCTAGTTACGCCTGTTCGACGGCGATGCCGGCGCCGGATAGGGCGGATTCGACCTCGGCAGGGCGCAGGCGTGTGGCGTCGTATTCCACCATGAGGCTGTCCATGGCGGGCGACAAGCGCACGCGCTGAATGCCGTAGAGGGTATGCGCGTCGGCGATCGTCTGGAGCAGGGAATCGCTCAGCGGCTGGCGGAGGCGGAAGCGGATCTGCACCTTGGTCATACTCACTTACAGAATAGCAGCGTGATGATTGATCGGCCCCGCGCCGCGGCCCAACCCGGGATTGGTGCGGATGGCCTCGGCGATCCACCGCTTGGCGCGTGCGACGGCTTCGGGGAGCGCCACACCGAGCGCCAGGCAGGCGGTGATGGCTGCGGAATATGCGCAGCCGGTGCCGTGGGTGTGCGGCGTCAAGATGCGCGGCGCGGCAAACTCATGCCACGCGGAGCCGTCGAACAGCAGATCGACGGGATCGCCGGGCAGATGGCCGCCCTTGAGCAGCACGGCGCGCGCACCCATTTCGTGGAGGCGCAGGACGGCGCGGCGGGCATCTTCCACATCGTGGATGGTAATGCCGGTGAGAGCCGTAGCCTCGGGAATGTTGGGGGTGACGAGGGCCGCCGAAGGGAGCAAGCGCTCCGCCAGCAAACGCACCGCTTCCGGCGGGAGCAGCGGAGGACCGTGGGTACTGAGCAGGACCGGATCGACCACCAGCGGGAATTCGAAGTGGCGCGCGGCCCGCGCCAGCGCGCGCACAATCGCGGCGGAGCCGAGCGCGCCGGTCTTGGCGGCGGCGGGCGGGATGTCCTCGAGGACGGCCTCAATCTGCTGGCGCACCAGGCCGGCGGCCAGCACCTCCACGCGCGATACGCGCACGCTGTTCTGCACCGTGATGAGCGTAGCCACGGCTTCGCCAAAGACGCCGAACTGGTGAAACGTCTTGAGGTCGGCCTGCAGGCCGGCGCCGCCGGTAGGATCGGAACCGGCGATGGTGAGGGCCACGGGCGTCATGCTGTACCAAGAATAGCTCGCTTGGTTCGCGAGGCAGGATAGTGCTGCGGGTGTCTTCCCGCCCTGACCCCTGTTGCGCTGGTTGGTTGCGCTAGAATCATTGAGCGTTCGCGATCAGAAGGGAGATATCGACGATGCCGAAGTTCGTTATCGAGAGAGACATTCCGGGGGTAGGCAAACTGTCGCCCCAGCAACTGCAGGCGATATCGCAGAAGTCGTGTGCCGTTCTACAAGAGATGGGTCCGCGGATTCAGTGGATTCAGAGCTACGTCACGGACGACAGAATCTACTGCGTGTATATAGCCCCAGATGAAGACACGGTTCGCAAGCATGCCCAGCAGGGCGGATTCCCGGCCAACCGGATTTCGCAAATTCGCTCAATGATTGATCCGACAACATCGGAGTAGCCTGGCACCCACGGCAGGTCTCTCAGTGACGCGCGGGCGCGGGTTGAACCTATCGAGATGCAGACGGCACAGATAAACTCGTGCTTGAGGGGAGAAAACAATGAAAGTCGGAGTTCTTGGATCGGGCGATGTGGCGAAGGTGTTGGCCACGGGTTTCCTGAAGCACGGTCACGGGGTAATGATGGGCACCAGGTCGTCCGCCAAATTGACGGAGTGGGCGACCGGGAACCCCAAGGGTTCCGTCGGCAGCTTTGCGGACGCAGCCGCGTTCGCCGAAATCGTTGTTTTGGCCGTCAAGGGCAAGGCAGCCGCGGGAGCGCTTCGCCTGGCCGGCGCGGAGAACCTGACGGGGAAACTCGTCATCGACGCGACCAATCCGATTGAAGATGCGCCCCCTGTCAACGGCGTCTTGAGGCTCTATACCCGTCTCGATGAATCCCTCATGGAGCAATTACAGAGCGAGTTTGGAAGCGCGAACTTCGTCAAGGCGTTCAATTCAGTTGGCAGCGCCTTGATGGTGAATCCACAATTCAAGGGCGGCAGGCCAACCATGTTCATCTGCGGCAACAGCGAGACCGCAAAGCAAGCCGCGAGCAGGATTCTGGATGAATTTGGTTGGGAGGTGGCAGATATGGGCGGCGCAGAGGCTGCGCGTGCCATTGAGCCCCTGTGCGTGCTCTGGTGTATCCCCGGTCTCTTGCGCAACCAGTGGAACCACGCGTTCAAATTGCTGCTGTAGAAGCGCGCGGCTGGCGCTCGATTCCCGGAATTACGAAGGTTCGTCGCCAGCGCGACGGAGCGCATAGGGCGAGCTCTTGAACTTCGTCACTCCTGCCTGTTTCCATTTCGGATGTATAGGTGTTATTTTGGGGCCATGGAAGCATTCATCGACCAGGTGATTGCGAGCCGCACCGGCCGTCCTGGCGCGCTGCTGGCCATCCTGGAAGCCGTCCAGAACCGCCATCCCCAAAAGTATCTGCCGGAAGCGACCCTGCGCTACATCGCGGCGGCGATGAAGATCCCGTTTGCGCGGATCTATAGCGTGGCCACGTTCTATGCGCTGTTCAACCTGCAGCCGCAGGGGGAGCACACAATCTGCATCTGCCGCGGGACGGCGTGCCACACACGGGGCTCGCGCAGCCTGCTGGAAAGCGTCCGGCTGGATCTGGGCATCAACGGCGGCGAGGAGGATTCGCCCACGTCGGCGGACGGCAAGTTCACGGTTCGCACCGTGGCGTGCTTCGGGCAATGCGCGCTGGCGCCGGTAGTGGAAGTGGATCATCGCATCTGCGGCCACGTGAACGAGCGGACGCTGACGCGCGAGGTGGCGGCCGTCGCCGAGGGTCATGACCGATGACGCGAATTCTGGATATCAACGCATTTAGCGAGGTTCGCGAGCAAGGTTTGGCAAAGCTGGTACCGTCGCGGACCCGCATCGCGGTCGGCATGGGCACCTGCGGACGCGGCAACGGCGCCGAGGGCCTGTATCACGCTTTCGCCGAGCAGATCGACCGCACGGGCGCGGACGTGGCGCTCGCCAGCGTAGGCTGCCTGGGGCCTTGCTCCGAGGAGCCGCTGGTGACCGTGCGCCTGCCGGGGCGGCCGCTGGTGGTGCTGCACCGTGTGCAGTCGAGCGATGTGGAGCGCATTCTGCACGACGTGGCGACGGGCAACGTGACGCCGGACCTGGTGTACTGCAAGATCGAGGAATGGGACCACATCACCTCGCACATCAAATACGGAGCCGCGTGGCCGGAACTGCGCAATTGGGACGAGGTCCCGTTCTTTCGCGGGCAGAAAAAGATCGTCACACGGAACTGCGGCTTCATCGATCCGGACGATCTCGAAGAGTACATGGCCGTAGGCGGCTACCAGGCTTTATATAAGGTTCTGATTGAAGGGCACCCGGAAGCGGTGATCGAGCAGGTCAAAGCTGCGAAACTCCGCGGGCGGGGAGGCGCGGGATACCTCACCGGAAACAAGTGGGAATTCCTGGCGAAGACCAAGGTCAGCCAGAAGTACATCGTCTGCAACGCGGACGAGGGCGACCCCGGCGCCTACATGAACCGCAATGAAATCGAGAGCGACCCGCACTCGATGATCGAGGGCATGATCATCGGCGCTTACGTGATGGGCGCTACCGAAGGCATCGTGTACGTGCGCGCCGAGTATCCGCTGGCGGTTCACCGGCTGGAACGGGCCATCGAGCAGGCGCGCGAGTATGGCCTGCTGGGCGAGAACATCCTGGGACGCGGGTTTCAGTTCGATATCTCGCTGGTGGAAGGTGCCGGAGCCTTTGTGTGCGGCGAAGAGACCGCGTTGATTGCGTCGCTCGAGGGCATGGCCGGGCGGCCGCGGCCGCGGCCGCCGTTTCCGGCGCAGAAGGGGCTGTGGGGCAGGCCAACCAACATCAACAACGTGGAGACGTGGTACAACATCGCGCCCATCGTCACCAAAGGCGCCGCATGGTTCACCGAAACCGGCAGCACGAAAAGCGCGGGGACGAAAGTTTTCTCGCTGGTGGGCAAGGTCACCAACTCGGGACTGGTGGAATTGCCGCTGGGTACGCCGCTGAAGACGCTGGTGTACGACATCGGCGAGGGCGGCATCACCGGGAAGGCGATTAAGGCCGTACAGACCGGCGGGCCCTCGGGCGGCTGCATCCCGCAGGAGATGTTCGACACCACGGTGGATTACGAAAGCCTGGCGCAAATCGGCTCCATCATGGGGTCGGGCGGCATGGTGGTGATGGATGAAGACAACTGCATGGTGGATGTGGCGCGGTACTTCATCGAATTCACTCATTCCGAATCCTGCGGCAAGTGCGTGCCCTGCCGCGTGGGCCTGGACAAAGCGCTCAAGATTCTGAACTCGTTCACCCGGGGGGTCGCCGCTCACGAGCATTTCGAGGTGCTGGAAGAGCTGGGCCGGATGATCCGCGACTGCTCTTTGTGCGGGCTGGGCCAGTCGGCGCCGAACCCGGTGCTGACCGCGCTTCGCCACTTCCGCCACGAATTTGAGGACCACATTGTGGCGCGGCGCTGCCGGGCGGGCGTCTGTGAAGAGCTGGTGCTGTCGCCGTGCGAGAACAGTTGCCCGCTGCACATGAACATCCCGCGATTCCTGCAGCTCTTCAAGGAAGGCAGGCTGGAGGAAGCATACGAATCGGTGGTGATCGACAATCCATTGCCGGCATCCACGGGGCGGGTGTGCCAGCATCCGTGCGACAACCGGTGCCGCCGCCAGACGCTGGACGAAGCGGTGAACATGCGCGACGTGCACCGGCTGATCGCGGACACGGTATTCGCCTCCGACAAGTACGAGGAACTGAACGCGCGGGTGGTGGCGCGGCGCTTCCAGCCCAGCGGGCGCAAAATCGCCGTCGCGGGCGCGGGGCCGGCCGGCCTCACTGCCGCATACTACCTGGCGATGCTGGGCCACGACGTGACCGTGTACGAGAGCAAAGCGGAAGCGGGCGGCATGCTGCGGTATGTGCTGCCGGAGTACCGGTTGCCGAAAGAAGTGCTGCGAAAAGAGATCCAACTGATCGAGCGGATGGGCGTCAAGTTCGTGTTCGACACGCGGGTGGGATTCGACCTGCCGCTACACGAACTCGACGACCGGTTTGACGCGGTCTTCCTGTCCTTCGGAACCTGGAAGGAGTCGTGGGTGTATCTGGCGGGCACCGAGTTGAAGGGCGTGTGGCCGGCGCTGCCGTTCCTGGAAGCGGTGGCACGCCAGGAGGAAATCGTCTTAGGCCGCAAGGTGGCGGTGATCGGTGGCGGGAATGCGGCCATCGATTCAGCGCGCACGGCCATGCGGATGGGAGCGGAAGCGCTGATCGTCTACCGCCGCGAGCGAAAGGACATGCCCGCCATTGAAGAGGAGACGCGGGCCGCCGAGGAAGAGGGCGCCAGGATCCTGTTTCTGGCGGCGCCCCACCGCATCATCGGGACGCCCGACGGGCGCGTTAAGGCGCTCGAAGTCGTCAAGACGAAGCTGGGCGAGTATGACTCGTCAGGCCGCCGCAAGCCGGTTCCGACCGGCGAGATCCAGCGCTACGAGTGCGACAGCGTGATTCTGGCCGTCGGGGAAACCGTGGACATGGACCTCCTGCAAGCCTCCGGCCTGAAGATCAGCGCGCGGAACACGATCGACGTGGACCGGTATTCGATGGAGACCAGCCGGCCGCGTTTTTTTGCCGGCGGCGATGTGGTCAGCGGCGCTTCGAATCTCTCCAACGCGATGGGCTACGGAAAGAAAGCGGCGCGGAATATCGACGAGCGGCTGATGGGTGTGCGGCGGTGGGCGCGGCTGTTCCCGGAGTTCGAGTACGACCAGGAGCCGCCGTCCGAACCGAGCGAGAGCCGGCGCCACCACCCCCGCGAACTCCCCGCGCACTTACGGGTGAAAGGCGTGGAAGAGGTGGTGACCGGGCTGACGCTGGAGGAGGCTACCGAGGAGGCGTGCCGCTGCCTGCGCTGTGACGTGAAGGCGGTGAGCGGGAGATAACGATGGCGCAAAAAAAAATCTCGATCCGGATTGACGGCGAGCTGGTGGGCGCCACCGAGGGAATGACGATTCTCGAAGCGGCGAGCGGGGCGGGGAAGTATATTCCGACGCTCTGTTACATGGCGGGGCTGACCGCGGTGGGAGCCTGCCGGTTGTGCGTAGTGGAGGTGGCGGGCATTGGGCGGCTGCTGCCGGCCTGCACCACGCCGGCGCAGGACGGTATGTCGGTCACCACCAACTCGCCGCAGCTCACGCGTTACCGGCGCATGGTGATCGAACTGCTGCTGGTGGAGCGCAACCACGTCTGCGCCGTGTGTGTGTCGAACGGCCACTGCGAACTGCAATCGCTCGCCACCTCGCTCGGAGTGAGCAGCGTGCGTTACCCGTACAATTACCCGCGGCTGCCGGTGGATCTCTCGCACAGCCGTTTCGTGCTCGATCACAACCGGTGCGTGCTGTGCACCCGGTGCGTGCGCGTATGCGCGGAAGTGGAAGGGGCGCATGTTTGGGAGGTGGCCAACCGCGGGATCAAGTCGCGGGTGACGAGCGAGCTGAACCAGCCCTGGGGATCGGCGGCGAGCTGCACCAATTGCGGCAAGTGCGTTCAGGCATGCCCGACGGGCGCGTTGATCGAGAAAGGGTACGCGGTGGAAGAGATGACCAAGCGCCACGAAAACATCAGCGCCTTGGCGCTGCTGAAAGGAGCCCGCCCATGAACCGGCTGAAGCTGGCGACGGTGTGGCTGGACGGCTGCTCCGGCTGCCACATGTCGCTGCTGGATATCGATGCCGCCCTGATCGATGTGGCAGGCAAGGCGGACCTGGTGTTTGGCCCCCTGGTGGATGCGCAGGAGTTTCCCGAGGGCGTGGACGTCACGCTGGTGGAAGGCGCGGTGAGCAGCCAGGACGATTTGAAGAAGCTGCAGAAAATCCGCAGCCGGACGCGCACCCTGGTGGCGCTGGGCGATTGCGCGGTGACCAGCAACGTTTCCGCCATGCGGAACGGCCTGCCCGTGCAGAAGATGCTGCAATCGATCTACATCGATGGCGTGCAGGAAGCGAAGGGTGTGCCGGTGGATGGCGTGCCGGCGCTGCTGCCGCAGGCGCGGCCGCTGCGCGAATTCGTGAAAGTGGATCTGTACTTGCCCGGATGCCCGCCCGGGGCCAAGGCCATTCTTAGTGTTCTCGGCGACCTGCTCGCCGGGCGGAAGCCCGATGTTGGCGCCAAGGTGAAGTTCGGGTAGGAGACTCCGGTATGAAGCGCATCACGATCGATCCGGTAACCCGCATAGAAGGCCATGCGAAGATTACTATCCACCTGGGAGACGACGGCAAGGTGGCGCGAACCCAGTTCCACGTGACGCAGATCCGCGGGTTCGAAAAGTTCACCGAAGGCCGCCCGTTCTACGAAATGCCCGGGATCACCTCGCGTGTCTGCGGCATCTGCCCCATCAGCCACCTGCTGGCGTCTTCCAAGGCGTGCGACGCCATCCTCGCGGTGCGGATTCCCAAGGCGGCCGCCCTGCTCCGGGAGCTGGTGCACTGCGCGCAATTCGTGCAGTCCCACGCGCTGAGCTTCTTTCACCTGTCGTCGCCGGACCTGCTGCTGGGTTTCGATTCGGACGTGGCGCATCGAAACGTGATCGGCGTCATCGAAAAACATCCGGAGCTGGCCCGGGATGGCATCGAGCTGCGGAAGTTCGGGCAGCACGCCATCGAGATTCTGTGCAAAGAGCGGGTGCATCCGTCGTGGATCGTGCCGGGGGGGATGAAAGAGCCGCTCCGCGCCGCCGGACGGGCCGAGATGCTCGCCGGCCTCGCGCCGGCCAAGGAAATTGCGCGGCGCGCGCTGGGACTTTTCAAAAGCGTGCTGGACCGGTTCGACGAAGAGATCCGCAACTTCGGCACGGCGCCGATGATGAGCGCGGGCCTGGTGGACCGCTCTGGCGCGATGCAACTCTACGACGGCGGATTGCGGTTCCGCGACGCGGATGGCGCGGTGGTCGAGGATCAGATTCCGGCGGATGAATACGCGTCGTATATCGCCGAAGCGTCGGCGAAAGACTCGTACATGAAGTCGCCGTTCTTCCGGGCGAAGGGTTATCCGGCGGGCGCCTATCGCGTGGGCCCGCTGGCGCGCTTGAGCGTGGCGGAGCGGTGCGGCACGCCGGAGGCCGATAAAGAGCTGGCCGAATTCCGCGAGCGCTTTGGACAGACGCCGCGCAGTTCGTTCCTCTACCACTACGCGCGCCTGATTGAAGCGCTGTATGCACTGGAGCGGATGGAAGCGCTGCTGCACGATTCGCGCATCCTGGACACGCACGTGCGGGCGCGGGCGGGCGTCAATGCGCTCGAAGGCATCGGGATGATCGAGGCTCCGCGCGGAACGCTGATTCACCACTACAAAGTGAACGAAGACGGCGGAATCGTCTGGGCCAACCTGATTGTGGCCACGGGGCACAACGCGCTGGCGATCGCCGGCAGCGTGGAGGAGACGGCCAAGCACTTTGTCGATGGCGGAAAGCTGCAGGAAGGCATGCTGAACCGCGTGTCGGCCGTGGTGCGGGCCTACGATCCGTGCCTGAGCTGCTCCACGCACGCCGGCGGTGCGACGCCGGTAGCGGTGGAGTTGCGCGGACCGGATGGAGCGCTGCTCGATGAGGCACGCACGTAAGAACCAGCCCTCGGGGCAAATGTGGCCGCGTCGGCACGCGTGCCGACGCGAGGTAGGACAGACCGTCGCCTTTAGTGGTCTGTCGTGCTGCGGCCGCCCTGACAGACGACAAGGACCGATCGTCTGTCCTACCTCGCCCCGCAGCGAAGAAGCGTCGAGACGAATCTCGAGACAGCACGCAGGACTGCGTGCACCACGGCGGCGGCCTTTGATTCTCGGCTACGGAAATTGCCTGCGGGGAGACGACGCTGTGGGACCGTGCCTGGCCACCATGCTGGGCGGCCTGGCAGTCCAGCAACTGGTGCCCGAACTGGCCGAGCGGCTGGCAGCCGAGGAGCGGGTCGTATTCATCGACGCACGCGCGGACCTGGCGCCGGGCGAAGTGCAGATGATGCCCGTGGATGGCGAGAGCGCGTCGACACACTGGTGCTCGCCGGGGTGGCTGCTGCGCCTGGCTCTGGAGGTTTATGGGAAGGCCCCCGAAGCGGTGCTGATCGGCATCGGCGCCGAATCCTTCGACCTCGGTGCCCCGCTTTCAGCCGCCGCGCGGCAGGGAATGGAGAAGGCGCTGGAGCAGATCCGGGCGCTCCCGTAGACCGCGTATTTCGGGGACAGGCTACGAAATTCCGCAATTCGGCGGCCATTTTATTTCGGAGTTTCGTAGCCTGTCCCCGAAATATGCTTGACGGAGAAGGCGAATCATGATCGTCATACTGGTTAATTTGGCCGGTTTGGCCGTAACCATTGCATGTTGCCTTTGGGCACTCAACGGCGGACTGAGTGAGCCTTGGATCACCGCGGTGATCTGGGGCGCACCGTTGCTCACCTTCCCCATCAGCGTGCTTGGGCGCTGGGCGCTCGATGCGCAACCGTCAGTCCGCCGCGCGAAATGGACTAACATCTTCGTCCATTACGCCATGGTCATCGTGCTGGGAATCGGTCTGTTTCCTGGTTTCCGCGTGGTTCTCAGCCGGCCGGCGCTGGAGATCCCAGTCGTCCGGCAAATGGTCTGGGGTCTGGTCATGGTCACCGGCGCTGGAACCGTGCTGACGGTGGCGAACCTGGCCATCCGGGGCCTGGGACTGCCATTTGCGCTGAAGCTTTCCAGCCGCCTGGCCACCGACTATCTGTACCAGTGGACCAGGAATCCGATGGTCCTGTGCACGTTCGCCTGGTTCCTGTCGCTCGCGCTGTGGCACCCGTCGTCAGCCGCCATCCTCTGGCTTGTCGTAGGCGTGTTTCCCGGCTGGATCTTCTTCGTGAAGCGATACGAGGAGCGCGAGCTGGAGATCCGTTTTGGCGCGTCCTATGCGAGCTACCGGGCGAGGACGCCGTTCCTGTGGCCGAGAATAAAACGCGTCTGACCCCTTTTCGAGCGCGTGCGTACTGAGCGATGTTCTTCCGATTCTTCCCGCGTCCCATTCGTACTTGAATCGGTCGCTCGCTTCCCAAAAGCGAACAGCATGCGCGTCGGGCCAGAAGACCGCTCGGGTGGAACCAGGCAGATGTGTTGCGTCACCTTGAAGTCGCACGGGCAGAAAACACAACGCTTAGCTGGCCCCGGTGCGCTTGCCGGCAGCCGGATCGGACCCGCTATCGGCTCTCCGGACGTGGCATGCTGCTTGCAGACACCACTTAATTATGCTGCGAGATCTGCGTCAAGCCCTGCGCGCGCTACGGCGCGTTCCCAGTTTGACCGTGGTTTCGATTTTGACGGTCGCATTGGGCGTCGGCGCCGGAACCAGCCTGTTCAGTGTGGTGAAAGCGGTCTTACTGAACCCGCTGCCATACCCGCAGGCTGACCGGCTGGCGTGGATCTCGGAATGGGGCGATGACGGGTTCCCCTGGCCCGTGGCGTATTCGAACTTCCAGGACTGGAAGGCGCAAAACCAAAGTTTCAGCGCAATGGCGGCTTTCGGAATGGACGCCGTGAACACCGGTGGCGACCTGCCGCAGCGCACCTTCGCGGCCTCGGTCACATCCGGCTTCTTCGACGTGTTGGGCGTTCAGCCGGCGCTGGGCCGAGCGTTTCTGCCAAGCGAACAGAACGCCGGCGGTCCGCTGCGCGTCATCCTGGGCTATGGTTTATGGCAGCGCGCTTACGGCGGCGACCGGAAGATCCTCGGCCGCGCCCTCCGGATCAGCGGATATCCGGTCACCGTGATCGGCGTCATGCCGGCCGGCTTCAGCTATCCACCTAAGACCGAGATCTGGCTGTCGGTTGCCGCCATGGGCGATCCTCCGCCCAGCCGCTCGGCTCACAATTACCAGGTCATCGGCCGGTTACGGCCGGGCGTGAGTCTCGCTCAGGCCCACAGCGACGTCGGCGCGATTCAGCATCGGCTGTATCTGCAACAGCCCGGCCCGTTCATGACCAGGGACGCATCGATTATTTCGCTCGACGCGCATACCGTCGGCAAGGTGCGGCCGGCGCTGCTGGTGCTCTTCGGCGCGGTCGGATTCCTGCTGTTGATCGTGTGCGTGAATGTGGCCAACCTGCTGCTGGTGAGAGTCACCGCGCGGGCCCGCGAACTGGCGGTGCGGCGCGCCTTGGGCGCCGGTCACGCCCGCCTTTTTCGCCAGATGTTGACGGAGAGCCTGGTGCTGGCCTTGGCGGGCGGCGTCGGCGGCCTGCTGCTGGCGTTGTGGTCGATGGACCTGCTGAAGGCTTTGCTGCCGGCCGAAGTGCCGCGCGCTGCGGACATCCGCATCGACGCAGGAGTCATGATTTTCGCCCTGGCGATCACGGCCGCTGCCGGCGTGCTTTTCGGGCTGCTGCCGGCCTGGCGCGCCGCTCGCATGAATATGAACGAGGCGATCAAGGGAGGCTCCCGCACGTTCACCGCGGGCCGGCGGTCGCATCGCACCCAATCGGCGCTGGTAGTTTCCGAGGTATGCTTTTCTCTGGTGCTGCTGGCCGGCGCCGGCCTGCTGGTGAACAGCTTCTTGCGGCTGCGCGCCATCGATCCGGGCTTTCGCCCCGATCACGTGCTCACCGCGACGCTCTCGTTCGCCTCCACGGGCGACGAAAAGGAGGCGGCCCGGTTGCGGGCAGAGTATGCGGATCTGCTGGCGCGCGTGCGGACCATTCCAGGCGTGCAGGCTGCCGGAACCACCGACAGCCCTCCTCTGGGAATCTTCAACAGCGATGGCTCCTTTAAGGTGGAGGGCCGCAAGCTTCCCGACAATGCCGATGCGGACTACTCCGTCATCAGCTCCGGCTATCTCCGCGCCCTGCGCATTCCCCTCGTGAGCGGACGCGATTTCACCAATGCGGATACCGCATCGAGCGGCGGCGTCGCGATCATCAGCTCGGAAATGGCGCGCCGGTACTGGTCTGGCCGAAACCCGTTGGGCGACCGCCTTCAGTTCGACAGCATGTACGAAAAAGATGCACCCTGGTTGACAGTGGTGGGAGTCGCCGCGGACATTCGCCAGGATGGCCTCACGGAACAAATCGCTCCGCAGGCCTACGTGTGCTACACACAGGCCAACCGGCTAGTGCAGCCGGCACTGATGATTCGCACACCGCTCGATCCGGCGAGCCTGGCCAGCGCGGTGCGTTCGGCGGTGGGCGCCGTGGACCACGAAATCGCGGTGGACTTCAAGACCATGGACGCCGTGATGGCCGAATCCGTGGCGCGGCAGCGCTTTCAGATGCAGGTGCTGGGCGGGTTCGCCGCGCTGGCGCTGCTGCTGGCAGCGGTGGGACTTTATGGCGTGCTTTCGTATCTGGTTGCCGCGGGCCGCGGGGAGATCGGCATTCGCGTGGCTCTGGGGGCGCAGCCGGTAAGCGTGTTCCGCATGATCACCGGCCGTGCTCTGCGCTTGTCCGGGCTGGGCGCCGCGCTGGGGCTCGCCGGGTGCCTGGCGATGCGCCCCATCGTCGCTTCGCTGTTGTTCGGCGTCGGCCCCAGTGACCCCGTCACGCTGGCCGCCGCCACCGTGGCGCTGCTGGCCGTGGCGTTCGCCGCCAGCGCTTTTCCCGCGCTGCGCGCCATGCGCACCGATCCCGCCTCCGCCTTGCGCGAGGAATGAGGCCGTGTGGGGCGGACGCCCCGTCCGCGCCGGACCCCCTGGTCCGGCCTCTTGCGGATGGCGAGCGAGCGCCTGATTCTTCGTACATACAGCGGGACGGGGGCGTCCCGCGCAGACCAGGGGGTCCGCCCCACACGGCGCCTACACTACCCGGTAAACCTGGCCGGTTTCCAGGCCTTCCACGCTGCGGCTGTACGCCAGCGCGGCGCGCGTTGCAGGCACCGGCTCGAAGCCGCGGAAAAACGGCGCGTAGTGCGGCATGGATTCCACCAGCACTCCGGGGCTGACGGCATTGATCCGCAAGCCGCGCGGCAGCTCGATGGCGGCCGCGCGCACAAAAGCCTCGATCGCTCCGTTGACCATGCTGGCGGATGAGCCCATGGCGATCGGCGAATCCGTGAGTACGCCGGACACGAGGGTGATGGAGCCGCGGTCGGCCAGATGCTCGCGCGCTTCGAGCGCCAGGTTCACCTGGCCCATCAGCTTGTCCTCGATCCCGATTCCGTATACCGAGGAAGCGAGCGGCGCGGCCGTGATCGCTTCGAGCGGCGCGAATTTGACGCTGCCGGCTGCGGAGATCACCGCATCCAGCGTGCCCGCCTGGGCAAACGCGCGGCGAATACTCTCGGGATCTGTCAGGTCGATCCGCACGTCGCCTGAGTTGCGTCCGCCCGTTATGATTTCGTGACGCGGCGCCAGTTCCGCCGCCACCGCCCGGCCCAAAGTGCCGCTGGCACCTACCAAGAAGATACGCATCTTTCCTCCCTGTCCAAGGATATCCTGGGTACCCTGCGGGTATCTCTGGCGCCGGCCGAGTGCTTAGTGGAAAGCCGGTCCGGGCATGCCGGGCCCCGACGGCGGTTCTGGTTCGGATGTCCGAAAAAAACAACGTGGCTTGGGAGTCGTCCCGAGGGCGTGTGGCTTGGGGGTTCGGATCAGGAAGGAAACCGCGGCTTGCGCGACCGCCCTGGCTACCTCCCCCGAGATTTGCCAGGACGGCTGCGCTTGCCGCCTAATGGTCTTACTGTTTGTATCGCGAGCGCCCCCTCCAGCGCCAGCGGAAAGGGAGCGTCCGGGATCCTTTTCAACAAGTTTCTCGCGCAAGCGGATGTTGCATTTACCCGGCGCGCCATGTGGCAAAGTTGTGCATAAAACGCGCTGCGGGCAAATGTTTCCACTCCCCGGGCAAACCACAGGCGCGGCGCGTCAGGCCATGACCTTGGCAAACGCGGCCTTGAATTTTCCCATCTCCTCGGCCGTGCCCACAGTCACGCGCACGTAGGTGGGCCAACTCGGCCAGACGCGCCCGATGTAGACATTTTCCTTGCGCATCGCCGCGATGATGTTGCGGCCCGACTGCTTCACATTGACCATGAAACAGTTGGAAACCGAAGGCACGAATTGGAACTTGCGCTGATCGAGGAAAGAGAACACATCGGAACGCACCTCGGCGATTTTCTTGCGCCGCTCCGGCACCAGGGTTTTGGATTCCAGGCTGGCCGAGGCCGCCACCATGCCGGTGATCGGCATCATCCCCGCCCCGAATCCGATCACCCTCGCGAGCAGGTCCGGCCGGGCCAGCGCCGCGCCAGCGCGCAAACCGGCCATACCGTAGATCTTGGAGAAGGTGCGCAGGACGATCACGTCTTTGTCCGCCGCCACCAGATCGGTGTTGAACGGCGCGCCGGCGATGTGGGTGTACGCTTCATCGATCATCACCACGGCGTCTTTCGGTTTGTTGGCCACCAGCCACTCTATATCCGCCTTCGGCGTGAGCGTCCCGGTGGGATTGTTCGGATTGCAGATGTAGATCAGGCCGGCATCGGCGACCGCGGCCATCGCCTTTACGTCGTGCGCATAGTCCTTGGTCAGCGGAACGGACACTACCCTGGCGCCAATGAATCGGGCGGCGCGTTCGCCGGCTTCGTAACCCGGATCGCCGGTGACGAACGCCTTGGTGGGCGAGGTGAACGCCAGCACGGCCTGGTGCAGGGGTGCGCTCGATCCGGCATAGATCTGCACGTAGTTCTGTTTCAGCTGTTCCTGCCGGGCGAGGATTGCCGCCACCCGGTCGGTTTCGCCAAACAGGTAACGGCCGCCGCGAGAGATGATGTTGGCCACCGCCTCGCGCGCTTCCGGACAAGGCCCGAGAGGATTCTCGTTGGCATTGATCATCACGGCGTCCGGCGGCGCATCCACCTCGGCCTTGGATAACTGCGCCAGCGCCGGTTCGTTGTAGAACGGAAGGCTGGACCCGGCCGCCAGCAAAGTGGCCAGGCGCCCAAAACTGCGCCGCGAAAACCCGCGCTGCTCAAATTGCTTTTTTTCGAGTTCGGTCAGTTGCACGTCGGATCTCCTTTTGCGAGATGGCAGGGGCCCGGGAAAGGTTGAGGCGCAACCAGGCGCCCAGTCCACCGCTGCCCCAATGGCCCAACGGCGCCCAGTGGCGGACGAGACGTTGTTACGATATCGCAGGCCGGTATCCGGCGTCAATCCGTAGGGGTATGCACTTGATTGGAGGGCGTGACCAGAAACACCAGCGAGGCATGGAGAAGCGCTTAAAGGCGAGTGCGCAGAAAAGCAATGAGGGCGGTCATGCGCGGAACATGAACTGGGAGGCCACTGTTGCCGGTCATCGTTGTGCGCTTCTGGCGCTGGGCCGAAATCCAACTGGCTCGGCTTGTTCCGACCGTTCAGAACTTCCCGTACTACCGTTCATGCGCCGCGAATGAGGCCGCCCTCATCGTAGCCCGGCTCTATTATTGGCACCTCCCGCCAGCCCACCGGGGCCAGCTTTCAAGTCGGCGTCGGAATCAACTACCGGCGTGATTCCATCTACATGTTCACGCCGGTTGGTATTCTTGTCAATAGCTACTGTGGTACTGCTGGTTGCGAGTTAACACTTACCCTGATGTGGCGGATGGGCTTATTTTCGAAGAAGCCGGCGCCTCTCGCCGGGGCGCCCGCCGTTCGTCGTATCAAGACGTACGCTGCGGAGAGCGGCTACGCCTACGAATACTTTTACGAAGGCCACCGGCAATGGCGCGACGGGCTCGGCCACGGCGTAGAATTTGAGTTTCGCGTGTCAGCGGGTCGCGAGCAGTGGCTGCCGGCCGCGGTGGTGGTCGCCGATCGCGCAGTGCACGTTTGGGAAACGGCTCACGCCAGGACACTTTCTCCCACCGAACGGTACGCCATCGCCAAGCTGGCACTGTTTCAAGCCTTCGACGAGCGCAGCGCACCGCCCGAGACGGCCCTGGAAGTGCGCGTGGCCGCGGCCGAAGTCGAAGCAATCGCCGAACGTCTGGGACTGTAGCAGGATCGGCGCAGCGGCACCGCCGCAACTCCGGGCGCTGGTGGCTCCTCAGGGTATAATTGCAACTAGCTTCCGCGGATGTGGCGAAATTGGCAGACGCGCTGGATTTAGGTTCCAGTTCCCGCAAGGGAGTGTAGGTTCAAGTCCTAT
>Ga0209415_10004875_pt1 | contig 24417 bp, 23 predicted proteins | sample PeaSoiSIISIP2007_FD_187696 | JGI IMG/M metagenome (GOLD analysis project Ga0209415, IMG submission 187696) | Peat soil microbial communities from Weissenstadt, Germany - SII-SIP-2007 (SPAdes) (version 2) | ecosystem: Environmental > Terrestrial > Soil > Wetlands > Peat | place: Germany... | reverse complement strand
AACACACCCTTGTCGTAGTCGGCCTGAACGTTGTCATGGCTGACCGTGCTCGGAAGAGTGAAGGTGCGGGTGAAGCTGCCATACTGCCGCTCGACCCGGCGATAGTTCTCTTCTTTCTCTTCCTTCTCGAACTTGCGCTCGCCGTGGACGGTCAGCGTGTTGTTCTCAATCCGGACGTCAATGTCTTTCTCATCGATTCCCGGCACTTCGATCTTCAATGTGACGTTGTGCTCGTCTTCGTAGACGTCGACGGGCGGTGCGAAGGCGGTCGTGGTTAGAGATTCATCCTGCCCTTCCGGCCCGCGAGGGTCGCGGAACAATCGGTTCATGCGGTCTTGCAGGGTGACGAACTCACGGAAAGGGTCCCAACGGGTGATCATAGTCATGACTTAAATCCTCCTACTTGTTCATTCGGAGAGCTATCGGAAGCTCTCAGGTTGCTAATTAGCGTCAACCAATCATAAAATCTTAGTGTTGTATTGTCAAGCACATATATATTACTATTTTTCAATCGCTTACAATCAATATCAGGCACTGGAGGTAGCTCGTTTCGGGCACATTCAGCAGGATTGGATGGTCCCTTGCCGCTCCTCGATTCTCAGCCACGCGCAGCGATTTGTGCGCGTCCTGGGCGGCGGCGGCCACGACTCTAAGGAAGTCCGCGGCGCCGACATGGAACGAGCAGGAGCAGGTGACCAGAATCCCACCCGGACGCAGCATCTTCATCGCTCGCAGGTTAAGCTCTTTGTAGCCGCCGAGGGCCTTTTCCAGGTCGCGCTTGCTCTTGGCAAAGGCCGGCGGATCGAGGACGATGGTGTCATAGCGCCGGTTCGCGGCGGCGTAGTCCCTCAAGAGGTCGAAGGCGTTGGCTTCGATCCATTCCAGTTCGCGGCCGTTAGGTTTCGCGTTCAACGCGGCGTTCTTTTCCGCCATTTCAAGCGCCGGACGCGAACTGTCGACCCCCGTGACGCTGGAACACTTTGCCGCCAGATGCAGCGCAAAACCTCCCTGGTAGCAGAAAGCGTCGAGGGCCTCGCCATGCCCGTATTGCGCCGCGGCGGCGTAGTTTTCGCGCTGATCCAGAAAGGCTCCAGTCTTCTGCCCCTCGAGGCCGTCGTGTTGAAAACGAACCCCGTTCATTGTGACTTCGGTCGAACTTTTCTCTCCCCAAAGCAGCCCTGATGCGAGGGGCGGCAATTGCTCCAGTTCGCGAATGCGCGCTTCTACCCGCTCCACGATTCCGGCAGGCTGCAGTTCTTCGCGCAGCGTTTGCAGGATAGCCTCGCGCACGAATGTCGCGTCCATTGCCTGGGTAAGGACTTGCACTGTGAGCACGTCGTTATAGCGATCGACGATCAGGCCAGGAAGAAAATCGGCTTCGCTGAAGACAATGCGGTAGGCATCGGTATTGGCGACGAGGTCCTTCCGGTAGGCAATGGCAGCACGAATGCGCTCCCCAACCAGCGCAGGCAAATCGGGGACCGAGCCGTGCGAGATCATGCGGATCGCAATTTGCGAAGAAGAACTGTAGAGCGCGGTGCCGAGGAACTTCCCGCGTTCATCGAGGACGCGCACCACGGAACCGGGAGGAATGTCATCCGCCCCAACAATGTCCGAGCGGTAGACCCACGGATGCCGGGCGTGCAGGCGAGCGACGCCTCGGGTGGAGAGTTTCACGCATGGCGCCGCCGCCTTGGCGGAGACGGCAGCTCGTTTCGTCATGAATTGATGTTACATGGATGTGTGGAAGCCGGGCTCTGCCCCACCCGGACCGGCGCTCCACCCGGACCGGCGCAGCCCGGTCTCCACCCTTACCTAAGCGCGAACCAAAATCCCATCCAGATTCCGTCTGCGCCGTCCCAACTCCCCTGCGCCCGGAATTGCGCCCACACTGGCCGTCACCGCCCCCGTCATCACCTTCTGCCACGCCACCTGGAACTGCTCCATCTCTGACGCGGTCCCAATCGTAATACGCGTGTAAGTCGGCATCACCGGCCAGATGCGTCCGATGAATACTTTTTGCTTGGCCATGGCATCGATCGCCGGTTTCGCCGGACGCTTCGTGTCGAGCATAAAGAAGTTCGCTTCAGATGGAATGTAGGAGCATCCGTTCCGATCAAGCCAGGCAAACACTTCACCGCGGATGCGGGCGTTGATGCGCTTGCGCTCGGGCACCAGTTGCGCATCTTTCAAGCTGGCAGTGGCGGCGGCCAGCGCGGTGACCGGCATGGCATTCCATCCGCCATAGTTTTCGATTTTCTCCAGCAGGTCGGGACGGCCGAACGCGGCTCCGCAGCGCAGACCCGCCATGCCGTAGATTTTCGAGAAGGTGCGCAGCAAGATCACGTCCTTGCCCGCCTTCACCAGATCCATCACCGAGGGTGCATCGCAAAAATGAATGTAGGCTTCGTCCACCAGCACCACCGACCCTTGGGGCTTGTTCTCGACCAGGTATTCGATATCGGAATGGCTGGTCAACGTGCCGGTGGGATTGTTCGGCGTGCAGACATAGAGCACACCCGCGTCGGGAGCCGCAGCCAGCATCGCCTTCACATCGTGGGCGTAGCTTTTCGTCAGCGGAACCTTCACTACCTTCGCACCGATGGTGGTAGCGGCGAACATCCCAGCTTCGTAACCCGGGTCAGCGGTAACGTAGCTGCGTTGCGGCGAGGCGAACGCGGCCACGGTGTGATGCAGAGGCTCGCTCGATCCCGGATAGACGCGAACTTGCTCCACCTTCAGGCCCTCCATTTCCGCCAGCGTCTCTACCAGATCGTCGGTGAGCCAGAAGGAATACCGGCCGCCCTGCGGGACGATGGCCGCCAGCGCCTCGCGCGCCGAAGCACACGGCCCCAGCGGGTTTTCGTTGGCATCGATTCGGACCCCATCTTTCGGAACGCTGCGCTGGCTGGCATGGGCCAGCATCGGTTCGGTGACGATGCGGAGCGCGAATGCAGCCGATGCGGCAGCAGAAAGACCGAGAAACGAACGCCGGGACGCGGTCGGTATGCTGGAGCCGTTCTTGGAGATCATGTCTAGCGGGGCCATTAATCACCTCGTGCGGGTAATCTTACCGCAAAATCAGGCGTGGAAGTCTCTCGCAATCTGGGTGCTCCATCCTTCCGCGCATTTTGCGGAAGAGCCTGCCCTGAGCGGAGTCGAGGGGGCGGGCTTCCACGGTCGCTGACCTCATGGGATTTCTTGACTGCCCTCGGCTGCACCCTAAGCACGGACAAGGCAAATAAGCGCGAGGACGAATCGCGCTTCTGTGTTAACCTTCGGCCTTCGATTTGATAGGCTCAGGAATCTATCCGTACCTGATTCGACTAGCAGTTTTTTCCAGGAGGCCCCTTTTGAAGCGTCCGCTTGCAGCACTGCTGATGATGTTTTGTATGACGTTCGGAATTGCCGTTTTTCTTCTCCCTGCCAGATCCGTCCATGCCGGCAGTCCTAACCGTGCCAAGCCGGACGATGCCGCCGACCTCGGCAAAGCCGAGAAATATTGCGTCCGGCACGGCGGTGAAGTCGACGTTCGCGAGCCTTACTTCAACACCAATGACATCGAACAGAACTGGCTGCAACTTTCCGGCTCGCGCGAGTTTTGCAAGTTCACCTCGGCGAAAGATGGATCGCGGATTCACGTCGAGTTGTCGACCCTCTACACCGATCAGCCCAGTCTGGCCGCGCTCGCCTATTATGCGCAGGTTCCCTACAACGGCAATTGCAATGGCAATCCCGCATCCTGCTACTGCTCGCAACTCGGCGGCAGCGATCTGTTTGGAGGAATCAACCTGAACGGCGGCGGGTGGGTGCAGAAATCGGATCCGATTGATACCGTGCTCGAGGCCTGTATCTTCCCGGATATGTCCACGATCGATTCCTGGGGACTGACCTATCACACCTTCGGCATCATCCGCGGCAGGAATCTGGAGAAAGCGCTGAAATTTCCGAATCCGTACGGTGCGAAGTAGCTGGCGGAATGGTGGAGCGTATCCGCCAACTCGCATCTGCTCCAGCCGCAAATGCGGTATAGGAAAGCCCGGCGTAAGTGCCGGGACGCAGAAGTGGAACAAAGTCGAGCCCCGGAGGGTCGGCACAACTGCTTGCGATGCAGACTCTTTAGCCCCTGAGGGCTCGGATCTTTCTTTCTTCAGTCATTGTGAGTGGGCTTCTACTTCGCCAACAGCTGCTCCACCGTGGCGATGTCATCGCTGAGGTCCGCAGTCATGCCAGCCGCTTGGGACTGCGCTGCCCGGGCCGCAGCTGCCTGTCCGGCGAGTTCGAGCGCCTGGGCCAGAAGCAGATAGCCGACCGGCGATGGCTGCAGCTCCACTGAGCGTTCGTAATCCGCAACCGCGCTGGCAATGTCTCCCGCGCGTTGTGCCACCAGTCCCAGTCCGCGATATGCCGGAGAATTCCAAGGCTGCTGCTTCACTCCTGCTTCGAAGTCCTGCTTCGCCGTGTCATATTGTTTCAGCGAGTAATGCGCATAGCCACTGTTGACTCGGGCCGTCTCTAAGAAAGAAGGCTCCCTGGTAAATTGCATCACTCTGGCATATCCCTCGAGAGCTGCCTGGTAGTTGCCGCGCATCTGGTCGTAGGTTGCGATATTGAGCGTGGCCAGCGCGTCGTCGGGCCGCAACAGACGTGCTCGCCGCAGATGCGGCATCGCTTCTTCGATCCTGCCCTGGGCGATCAACGCCGTCCCCAGATTATCTTCGGCCGTGTAGTTTCCCTGGGTGATCGCCAGCGTGTGGGTCCATAGAGTGATGTTGTCGCTCCAAAAACGCAGCTGCCGATGCAGCGCGATTCCCAGCATCAGCAGCATGGCCACCGCGGCGGCGGCTGGCACTGCCGTTGGAACGTGCCAGCTCTCCAACAGGTCCGCCGCACCCCAGCAGACGATTACGAGTATCCCCAGCAACGGGATATAGGCGTAGCGGTCGGCCATGGCGTGAACGCTAATCTGGACCAGCCCAATCATGGGCACCAGCGTTCCCAGGAACCAGAACCATCCCACAAAGTAAGGGCGCCGGTCGCGAAAAATCACCGCCAGAATCGTAAGCGCGAGAATTGCGCAACCGGACGACACCGCCGCGGGGATGCTGATCGCATACCCGGGATGCGGATAGACCAGCGCCAGATTGACCGGCCAGAAGGCCTTTCCCAGATACTTGGCGTAGGAGGTCGCAGCATTTCCGAGATGTATCCAGAGCGGAAGTGCCGCCTGGGTTGCACTCGCCTCCACCTTGATGGTGATGACCGCGCTCAAGGCCGACAGCGCGAACCACGGCACTTTCTCCCACACCAACTTCCAGAAAGTGGCGCCGCGGAACGGTGCGATTGCCATCTCGCCTCCCGTTCCATCCGAGTCAGGCCCAGATTGCCCAAGACGACGCAGCGGCCAGTAATCCAGCAGCAGCAGAGCAAACGGAAACGTAATCACCTGCGCCTTGGTCATCAGCCCAAATGCATACGCACCCGTGACAGCCAGGTAACGGCCAATGCCCGGCCGACGAACATGCCAGCCATAAGCCGCCAAAGCGGCCAGAAAAAAGAACATGCTGAGGACGTTCTTGCGTTCCGAAATCCAGGCCACCGACTCGACATTGATGGGATGCAGAGCGAAGAGCGCGGCCACCACCAGGCTGCGCCAAACCAAACCCGTAGCACTCTCAAGAATCAGAAACAGCAGCACCGCGTTCGCCGCATGCAGGAGCACGTTGATGGTATGCGGACCCTCCGGATTCAAGCCAAACAACTGGCAATCGAGAGCATGCGATAGCCATGTGATCGGATGCCAGTCCGAAGCTTCCGAGGTTTCAAAAGCCCAAACCACGGTTTTCCAATGGAGTCCGGAACGAACATGAAGATTATCGGTGACATGTACGCCGTCATCGTAATTAAGAAAGGGAGCGCGAGTGACCGGGCTGTAGAGCGCAATCGTCGCCAGCACCAGCAGAAGGCATCCGATCAATCTTCGCTTTTGCGGCGATTGGAAAATAGACAGCGGGACAATGTGAGACTCTGCCGCACTCTGATTCTGATTCGACTTCAACGAATCCATGGTTGCATTAACCTGGTTTTATTGAACCTAACCCCCCGCTCCAACGCCAGTACAGGACGTGGTGCCGCACGTACCCCCGTGTGCCTCTGTATCCTCCGTGGTAAAAGAACTTCTGGTTCGACCTATCTTGACTCGACGGCGCTAGTTCCCCAGCAATTGCTTCACCGTCGCAGCGTCGACGTTGAGGTCGGCAGTCATGTGCGCTGCTTGGGACCGTGCTCCGCGCGCCGCTTCTGTCTGCCCGCCGATCTCGAGCGCCTGCGCCAGCAGCAGGTACTCAACCGCCGTGGGCTGAAGCTCGACCGCCCGCTCGTAGTCCTTTTCCGCCTGAGCGATCTCTCCCATTCTTTGGGCCACCAAGCCGAGCCCGCGATAGGCCATTGAATTTCCGGGCTGCTCGATCACCGTCGCTTCGAAATCCTGCTTCGCGCGGTCATACTGTTGAAGCGACCAGTGCGCATACCCACTGTTGACTCGCGCCATCGCCACCAGATACGGAATTTTCGTAAATCGGGGCACTCTCGCATAGCCCTCCAGAGCAGCCTCATAGTTGCCATGCACCTGCTCGTAGCTGGCGATGTTGAGCGTGGCTATCGGATCGTCCGGCCGCAGAAATCGCGCCCGCTGCAGATGCGGGAACGCTTCCTCCACACGGCCCTGGCCAATCAACGCCGTTGCCAGGCTATCTTCGGCAAGATAGTTTCCTTCCGTGATAGCCAGGGTGTGGGTCCAAAGGGTAACGTTGTCCCTCCAATAACTCACCTGCCGATGCAGAGCAATTCCCAGCGCCAGCAGGGTCGCCGCCGCCCCCACCGCTGTCACGGCCGCAGGTATCTGCCAAGCGTCGATTAGCTCAGCCGCACCCCAGCACACAATCACGAAAATTCCTAGCAGCGGGATATACGCGTATCGATCCGCCATGGCCTGGACTCCAACCTGCACCAGTCCGATCATCGGCACCAGCGTCCCCAGAAACCAGAACCACCCCACAAAAAAAGCGCGACGCTCCCGAAAAATGACGGCAAGAGTCGTGAGGGCAACGATCAAGATCGCGGACAACGCCGCCGCCAGCAGGCTGATCGCCAGCTCCGGATGCGGATAAACCGGCGCCAGATTGACCGGCCAGAAAGCTTTTTCGAGGTACTTGACATAAGAGATAGCCGCATTTCCCAGGTGTATCCACGGCGAGAGCCTCGCCTGGGTCGCGTCCGTCTGCACCTTCATAGTGACGATCGCGCTCGCCACCGACAACGCAAACCAGGGCGTTTTCTCCCACACCAGCTTCCCGAAAGATGCCCGCGTCAGCCGGCACAACGGCCAGTAGTCCAGCAGCAAGAGAGCAAACGGCAAAGTAATTACCTGCGGCTTGGTCATCAACCCCAACGCATAGGCAGCCGTGACCGCCAGGTAACGTCCACCACCAGGCCGGCGCACATACCATCCGTATGCGGCCAGTACGACCAAAAAAAAGAACATGCTCAGGACGCTCTTGCGCTCCGCGATCCAAGCCACCGACTCCACATTCATGGGATGAAGAGCAAAGAGCGCGGCCACCGCCAGACTGCGCCAAGCCAGACCGGTAGCACTCTGCAGAATCAGAAACAGAAGCACCGCGTTGGCCGCATGAAGAAGCACATTAACGGAATGCGGGCCCGCCGGGTTGAGGCCGAAAATCTGGCAATCGAGCGCATGGGACAACCAGGTAATCGGGTGCCAGTTCGCAGCCTCCGAAGTGCGAAAGGCCCAGGCGACAGTGTTCCACGTGAGTCCCGCGCGAACCTGGGGATTGTCGGTGACATACACCACATCGTCGAGATTGAGGAACGGAGCGCGCGTGACCGGGTTATAAAGCGCAACCGTCGCCAAAACCAGCAGCAGGCAGAGAATCAGTTTTCGCTGCGGGAAGGTCGCGTAGCGACGGGATGGAGGCCCGTCCCGCCCGGTCGATTCAAGCGATTCCATGAAGCTTCATGCAGCCTAATGTGCAGCGGAATGTTCCGCCGCAGAGGAGGAATGGCCCTTGTGTGTGGCTCGATGCTCGCGCCGAATGGCCAGCAGATCCTTCTGCAGAAGATCCAGAACGTCTGAGGGAATCTCGGAACCCCATTCGTCGATTTCTTTTTCTTCCCAATGCCCGTTCAGGCGCAGCGCGGAGTCGGTAAGGTCCTCGGGAAAAGCCTGCCGGTAATTGCCCTCGCGCACCAGCACATCGCCAAACTGCCGTCCAGTATGCATTTCGTAGATGCGCCGCGTCGAATTCCCGCCGCTGTTGGTGAACGCCAGCAGCACTTCGCCTTCCTCGGCATAATCCGGACGGTAGAACCAGGCCTGCGGCGCATCCGCCTTGGGACGAGCGCGTTTGCGCCCGGTAACCGTCACCACTTCCTGCTCCGGCTTCACTTCATTCGCGGGATTGAAATAGTAAACTCGCGAGCAAGACTCGCAGACCATCACCTTCTCGCCATTCCGCACTTCGTTATAAGTCTGCGGACGCAGCATCACCTGGCAGCCCATGCATTTATGGTCGCGCACTTCCGCCAGCCCGCTTCCTCGAAACTTGGCCACGCGCTCATAGTGGCGAAGAATATCTTCGGATATCCCCCGCCGCAGCGTATCCCGCTTGGCATTCCACTCGGAGAGCTTTTTCTGATCTTCCGCGGCAACTTTCCGCGCGTCTTCTTTTTCTCTCTCGATCTCGGCCGTCTCCGCTCTAAGCTCAGCCTCCGCCGCCTTGACGTCCTTTTCGCGGGCGTCAACGTTGACCATCACCTCCAGGATGCGGTCCTCGTTAAGCCGTATCTCCGCCTCGGCAAACTGGATCTCATGCAACAGCGCTTTATATTGTTCGTTGGTTTTGACGTCCAGAGACTGGTCGCGATACTTGGAAATTTTGCCTTGCAGATCTTTGATAGCAGCTTCGAACTTCTTGCGGTTGGCTTCGTCACCCTTGGCAGCGGTCCGCGCCTTTTCCAGTTGCGCCTTGGTCCCCGCCAGCTTTTGCTCAATCACCGCCACGCGTTTAGGCAGCGCGGCCACTTCGTCCTGGAGCTTGCGGATTTCCTTGTCCGCCATCTGCAGCTCCAGCAATTTGTCGATATCAGGAAGCATCGGCCCCGGGCATCACAACAACGATTCTAGCATGTGTGGTGACGGGGACTGTGAGACGGCTATTCAATGAGAAAGCCAGGGCGTAAACGTGAGCAGACCGGACAGAGACGCGATAATCAACGACGGCATCCTCCAATTTTCATCGCGCCTAAGAAACCTCCCCGGCTAGTTCCGGACTTGGGGTTGGATGTCATCGCTGTCAGGCGTCAAGGAGTGGCCTATTTCTCAATCGCAGGCCTTTTGCAAGGTATGACCCTCGTGAGGAATTATGGGACGCCTCACCTACGACTGATACAACGTTTTACGACGAGAAAAGTTATTTATCCCCTTCTCTTCACGGCATTTTCATCCAAGGGACGACAGTTTTTCCTTGTTTGACCCCGCCAATTTTGCTAAATTATCCGTAGCCCGATAGGGCTCAAGATACAAGCATAGTAAAGCAAGGCAACGCAAGGGTTCAATCAGGATGCCCGCCCGGCAGGGCAAAGAAGAACCAGCCATGCAAGCCTCTTCTATTCGCCGGGAGAATAGAGGATTGTTGTGGCAAAACTGCCGTCCCGTTACTCCCACTTTCTGCTTCAGCTCAAGCTGTACGCCTTCGAAACGATCAGCACCATCATCGTCCTGGTTCTCCTTGCCGATTTCGCCATAAAAGAGATCCATCCGATCATCAAGGCCATTTGGATGCTTCTCCACGCCCCGTGATCCAATTCTGGCGGGTTACAATTCCCTGTGGCAAAGCTCAGAGTTCTCTTAGACGAAGATATCCCCGCCGAGCTCAAGACCGTTTTTGCAAATAAAGTCCAGGTGTACACGGTCGCCGGACTTGGAAAGAGCGGGGCCAAAGACCCAGAGGTCATCAAGGAAGCCGTATGGAAAAAATGTCTGATCGTAACTGCCGATGAGAAGTTTGTTCCTAAATACCGAAATCACGATTGGCGCAAAGGTCACGACCGAAGGTATTTCTGGGGACCTGTCTTCCTCAAACACAGTACGACTATGAGCAAATTCGAACAGTTAAAGCTTGCGATCAAAGAGTTCGACCACCGATACGACGACATCCTCACCGTTTCCAGCACTGGGATCGTGTCAAGAGAACGCCTCGACGGACGTGATCCGCTGCCGGAACACCTAAAGAAGCGCGCATCTCGCAAATAGCCTCGCGCGTGGCTTTGGGGTAGCGTTGAGGTCGGGGGTAGAGTTTTCTCTTGAGTACTTGTCGGTTATCGAGAGTAAATAGAGTTACCAGTGCTCCCACTCTCATGGGCCGGTTTGTGGTAGCCTGCGAAGTTTGGTTTGCATCAGACCGAATCGCATGGAGGCCATTCTTGAAGCCGTTGAATTCCGCATTCTTCTCTTCGCTTTTGCTCTCGCTCATCATCTTCGCAGTCGCCACCCCAGCGCTCTGCCAACCGGACAAAGCCAGCAACGTCCTCGTCGAACGCGTCGCCGATGCAGCGTTCGTTCAACTGCACGCGCCTAGCTTCCAGGCTCTGACACCTCGCCAGCAGGCATTGGCGTACTGGCTCGCCCAGGCTTCGATCGCCATCGACCCCATTTTTTACGATCAGATGTCCGCCTACGGTCTGCAGCAGAAACGGCTGCTCGAAGAAATCATGGCGCATCCCAGGGGAATCGATCCGGAAGCCATGGCAAAGATCGCCGAATTCGCAAAACTTTTCTGGGCCAACCGTGGTAATCACAACGATCTGACCTCGCAGAAATTTCTGCCCGCGTTTACCTTCGACCAGTTGGAAAAAGCCGCGCTGGTAGCCCAGAAAGATGGAGCCTTTCGGATCGCCTACGCCGATCTCCCGCCGCTGAAGAAACCCGCCGACGTGAAGCGGGAACTGGAGTCGTTGCGCGCTTCGCTCTTCGATCCCGCCTTTGAGCCCATGATTACCGCCAAGAGTCCGGTCGGGGGGAAAGACACGATCCAGGCCAGTTCCAACACTTTTTACCCGGGCTTGAGCCTCAACGATCTGAAGGGATTTCAAGAGAAATATCCGCTGAACTCGCGTGTAGTGAGAGCCGCGGACGGCAAACTCACCGAACTCGTCTACCGCGCCGGCACGCCCGATGGCAAAGTCCCGCCCGGACTTTATGCCACCTACTTGAAGCAAGCTAATGCCTGCTTCGAAAAAGCGCGCGTCTACGCCGAACCCGCGCAAGCCGAGGCGATCGGCCACCTCATCCGCTACTACCAGACTGGCGAATACGCCGAGTGGGTTGCGTTTGGCACCGCGTGGGTGCAGAACGACGCAACCGTGGATTTCGACAATGGCTTCATCGAGGTCTATCGCGATGCCCGCGGCGCCAAAGGAAGCTCGCAGAGTTTTGTCACCATCACCGATAAGCCGCTCTCTACTGCCATGAAGGAGCTGGCCGAAAATGCCGGCTACTTTGAACAGAAAGCTCCCTGGGACGCGAAGTATAAGCTGACGTCATTCAAGCTTCCGGTAGTGAAAGCGGTCGAGACCCTGATCGAAACCGGCGATTTCAGCATCACCACGATCGGCGACAATCTGCCCAACGAAAACGAGATCCACGAAAAGTACGGCTCGAAGAATTTTCTGTTCACCGGAAGCGACCGCGCCCTTGACGAAGCGACCGGCAAGACGGCAATCGCGGAGTTCGCCGCCGGCCCCGCCGAGATCGAGCGCGCCTCAAAATACGGCAGGGAAGCAAGCAGTCTCCTGACCGCTTTGCACGAAGTCATCGGCCACGGTTCCGGCAAATTGAGCGAGCGCGTCAGCGGCGGAGCCCAGCCTTTCCTGAAGGAATATTTCTCCACCCTCGAAGAAGGGCGCGCCGACTTGATGGCCCTGTGGAACGTGTGGGACCCCAAGCTGAAAGAACTGGGCTTGATTTCAAATCAGGAAGAAGTGGCCAAGGCGATGTACGACTCCGCGGCTTTGGTTGCCCTGAGCCAACTTCGGCGCATTCCACACGGCGATACGATCGAAGAAGACCACGCCCGCGACCGTCAGCTGATCGCCCACTACATCGCCGACAAAGTTCCCGGCTCAATCGAACAATTCACCCGTGACGGCAAGACTTACGTTCGCGTAGCCGACTATCAGAAGATGCGCCAGGGCGTTGGCATGCTGCTGGCCGAACTCATGCGGATCAAAGCGGAAGGCGACTACGACGCCATCAAGGCCCTCGTCGATAAATACGGCGTCCACTTCGATCCCGCGCTGCGCGACCAAGTGCTGGCGCGATATAAGAAGCTCAATCTGCCCACATATTTTGCCGGCGTGAATGCCCGCTTGACCGCCAGCTTCGGCAAAAATGGAGAAGTTGAGAAAGTCGAAATCCACTATTGGGACGACCCCGTCAAGCAGTACTTGGATTATGGCGCAATGTACGGCCGGAACCTCGCGCCTTAGCAGACGGACACGTAAAAGGCGGACAGGTAGGTTTCTCGCAACCCACCGACCCGTGATACAACGTTGTACTTGGGCTTGCACACCGCCATCTTCCTGTTTTTCGCGGGCGCGCTCGGCGGCGCGCTGAACGCTGTCGCTGGCGGCGGAAGTTTCATCGCCTTCCCCGCGCTGATGTTCAGCGGAGTCGCTCCCGTCACGGCCAATGCCACCAACACGGTCGCGCTTTGGGTTGGAGTGACAGCGAGCGGCGGCGCGTATCGCAAGCACCTCGATATCTCGCGCCGCGTCATGATTCCGCTGGCAGCCACCAGTGTGATCGGAGCCATCGCCGGCGCTTACCTCTTGCTGCATACGCCCGAGCGGACCTTCCTGCACGCTCTGCCCTGGCTGATGCTCGGAGCCACGCTCCTGTTTATGTTCGGCAAACACCTGGCTCGCGGTCCAGTGGGCTCCATCGCCCGCGATGCTTCTACTCAGGCGCTGGCGATCGCAGCGTGCTTTGAGTTAATCATCGCCGTTTACGGCGGCTATTTCGGCGGCGGCATTGGGATTGTGAATCTCGCCATGCTCGCCGCCCTCGGCATGACCGACATCCACGCCATGAACGCGCTGAAGGTCGTTCTTGGCGGGATCATCAACGGCGTAGCGGTGGTCACATTCGTGGTGGCCCATGCCGTGGCCTGGAAGCAGTGCAGCGTTATGATCGTGGGCGCGGTCCTGGGCGGATATTTCGCTGCCCACTACGCGCAGAAGCTTCCCGGTGCATGGATCCGAGGCTTCGTCATCGTGGTGGGCTCGGGCATGACGACCTACTTTTTCTGGAAAGGCTACCACTGACCGCGCCGAAAACCGTCCCTCTGACTTTCGTAATCTGCCCCTGCCGCCGCTGCGTGATGCAAAATTGAGGGTGAATGCCCTCCACCGTCATCACGCAGAAAGGCCAACGGGGCTCGCGCGTCAAGCTCGGAGGTTCCATCCTTGCCCTGGTGTTGCTCGAAAACGGACGGCAGATTCGTGGCCGCTTGAATCAGCTTTCGGTCAACGGAGGACTGGTCTCGCTCGAACGACCGCTCGACGAAGGCATCTGCGTGACCGTTCTGTTCCACCTCGGCTGCACCAGCGTCCGCTGCCATGCGCTCATGCTGTTTCCCATGTGGGCCACGCAGGGATACTTGCAGCCTTTCCGCTTCCTCGATTTGCCCGAAACCAGCCGCGCCAGTTTGAACCGGGAACTGGAAAACCTGGTCCGAAGCGGCGCGCCTGAGGAAGAAGAAGACGACGAGTAGAGGCGCCGGCCTTGGAGTGTTACTTCTCAGCTGCCGCCAAGATCTGCTCCAGCGAATATTTCTGCAGCTCTCCAATCCGCTGAATCGTGATGTCCGGCTTGGGATACTTCGCCACCTGTGCCGCGTCCAGCGCATAGTGGCCCTGGCGCGGAAACACGGTCGTGACCCGCGCCCCCCAATACTTCTTGATGGCCGCCAGAATTCGCACCTTGTCGTCCACCATCACGTAGTGGGTTGCTGGATACTTTGCCTCGACGTCATCTAACTCCAGTTCCTTGTGGATATAAATCAGGACATTGCCTTCGAAAATCTCATAGAGGCCCGAGCGATCGATCTTGCGCGGCTGAAAAACCACGTCGCCGTCGCTCAGGATGGCCGCCCGCCCCAGGCGCCGCGCATACGCCACCGCATCCAGCGACTCGGGAAAGAGCCGGTTGGCAAAAGGGTAATTGATCATGAAGTGCGAAACGGCCAGCAGCTTCGGATCGCGCGGTCGCTCGATACGATAACGCTGCAGCGCACCCAGATAGTCCGCGTATCCGAGTTCAGTACGCAACTGCTCGAAGATTTCCCAATAGCGCCCGGCGCTGGATTCTCCCACTTTATCGGTCAAGTGCCGCTTCAAATCCTGCGACACACGATCGTTATCGAGCAACGTGTTGTCCACATCGAAAAAGAACAGAGTGGTCGGGTTGGCATCGGCGCGATTCACAGGATCTCCAGAGCGAGCTTCAGTTGCCACTCTCCAGGACAACTATTTTCAGAATAAAGAGTGGCCATATCATGCCAGAAGTCACCGCCGCCTGTCACAGAGCACCGCAGAAATTACGGGTATTGGCGTTTGAACTCCTCCGGAGGCGCGAAAATTGCGGTTGCCACGGGGGGGGCTTGTCAGGGCCCATCCCTTGTAGTACAAAGGCCGCGTCAAGACAGTCGGTGAATCAGCCGAGGCGGGGTGATGTGACTCTGCCTCACAACCGGGCGAATCCGTCCTCGCCTACCCAGGAGCCAGCCCTTCGTGGAACACATCGATCCAGCCGTCATCAATCGCTTCGACACCCGTTCCAGCCGGCTTTGTGAATTCTGCCGCGAACTCGACCCGCAATTCCTCCATCGCCGCCCGCTCGACCAGATGGTGGCCAGCAGCCGCAAAGCCATTGCTTCCGCGCATTTGACCGAGGACGGCTACGTCCGGCACCGGATGCTCGAACTGCGCCGGCTTACATCTCGCGTGCCGCTTACGGCAGCGTAGGCGGCTGGATTCTTGCTCCCCAGGGCAATTCTTTTTGCCCCGTTGCGGTAATTCCCCCAGCCATTTTCCCGCTTGACACCGCCCTCCCGCGACATGGATACTTATGCATTGAGCTGCATTTTTATTCATGTCGAAAACGGCGCGCCACAAGGCGATTCTCGACCTGCTCGACGAAGGTCCTGTCGAAAGCCAGGACTCGCTCCAACACCGGCTGGAGCGCAAAGGTATCGAGGTGGGCCAAGCCACGCTTTCCCGCGATATCCACGAACTGAAACTCGTCAAAGGCCCCGATGGCTATCGGCGGTCGGACGAGAGCTACGGCGCAGAGGGTATTTTGCCCTCGGTTATGCATCTGGCGCGCCAGTTTGTAGTGGAGATCCGCCAGGCGCAGAACCTGTTGGTGGTAAGGACCACCGTGGGCAGCGCGCAGCCGGTAGCCGCCGCGCTCGACGCCTCGCACTGGCCTGAGGTGGTCGGCACTATTGCCGGCGACGACACCGTGCTGGTGATCGCGACCGACAAGAAGCAAGCGCAAGCGCTCGCTCGCCAGATTCGCGAGCTGTCGTAAAGTCGGCCCGCAAAAGCTTCTGATCCGGGCGAACTGATTTCTTGGGGAAATGGAGTACTAAGAATGCACACCAGAACCGATCCCATGGCGCTGATGAACTCGCCGACAATGAAAATGAAGACAAACCCGCCGGGCTTGCTGCCGGAAATAGCCGCGCCGCGCGATCTCATCTCCATCCACGATCTCGCGCCTGCCGAGATCCTCGCGCTCTTCGATCTGACTTCCATGCTCAAGCAGCGGCCTGCGGATTTCCGCGGCACGCTCGCCGGCAAGCAGATGGTCATGTTCTTCGAGAAGCCCTCCCTCCGCACCCGTCTCACCTTCGAAGCCGGCATGGACAGCCTGGGCGGAAGCACCTTCTTCGTCGACCAGACGGCCAGCCGGCTCAATGCCCGCGAGTCGCTTTATGACATTGCCCACAACCTCGAGCGCTGGATCGACCTCATCGTGCTGCGCACCTTCAGCCACGCGGAAGTCGAAGAAATGGCCACTTACGCCAGCGTTCCCGTCATCAACGCTCTCAGCGAACTCGAACATCCCTGCCAGGCTCTTGCCGACTTCTTTACCCTGCAGGAACATTTCGGCGATCTCAAGAAACTTCATTTCGCCTACGTTGGCGATGGCAATAACATGGCACATTCGCTGCTGCTCGCGGGCGCATCGGTGGGCGCCAAAGTTTCGATTGCCACGCCCGAACGCTACGGACTTAATCCGGTGATCGTGACCATGGCGCAGGCCATCGCGGAGGAGACCAAAGCTTCGCTTCGCATTCTGACGGATCCGCGCAAAGCCGTGGCCGGCGCTGATGCCGTTTATACCGACGCCTGGGCCAGCATGGGACACGAACACGAATCTGAGGAGCGCGCCGCCATCTTCGCCCCTTTCCAGGTGAACGCCGCGCTCATGCAGTACGCCAAGCCGCATGCGCGGTTCATGCATTGTCTGCCCGCGCATCGCGGCTCTGAGGTCACCGATCAAGTGATCGACTCGGTGAACTCGGTCGTCTTCGATCAGGCGGAAAATCGTCTGCACATTCAAAAAGCCATTCTGGTTTGGCTGTTGGGCGGCGGCGTGGGCCGCTTTCCGGCTGGGAGCGCACATGCCCATGCCTAAACTGCCAGAAAAAATCGTTCTCGCCTACTCCGGTGGGCTCGATACCTCCATCATCATTCCATGGCTCAAGGAAAACTATGCCTATGAAGTGATCGCCATGGTTGCCGACGTAGGCCAGGGAGATGATGTCGAGGCGGTCGTGAATAAAGCCTATAAGACCGGAGCCAGCAAGGTGGTGGTCGAGGACCTGCGCGAAGAGTTTCTGACCGGCTACGTCTGGCCCGCGCTGAAAGCCGGCGCGGTGTACGAAAACAAATATCTGCTGGGCACTTCGCTCGCGCGGCCTGTGATCGCAAAGCACCAGGTCGAGGTTGCGCTGCGGGAAGGCGCTTCGGCAGTCAGCCACGGCTGCACCGGCAAAGGCAACGACCAGGTCCGCTTCGAGATGGCTTACCAGGCGCTCGCTCCCGAACTGAAAGTGGTGGCGCCGTGGCGCGAGTGGGATCTGAAATCGCGCGAAGATTGTCTCGACTACGCCGAGAAGCGCGGCATTCCCGTAACTGCCAGCCGCGAGAAAATCCACAGCCGCGATCGCAATATCTGGCACCTTAGCCACGAAGGTGGAGAGCTGGAAGACGCCGGCAACGCGCCGTTCGCGACCACCTGGCAGATGACCAAGTCGCCGCAAGACGCTCCCGATAAAGAGGAGCAAGTTGAAATGGGATTCGAAAAAGGTGTTCCCGTTTCGGTGGACGGCCAGACTCTCGATCCCGTATCGCTGGTCGAACTGCTGAATGAAATCGGTGGACGCAACGCGGTGGGACGGATCGACCTGGTCGAGAACCGCTTCGTCGGCATCAAATCGCGCGGCTGCTATGAAACCCCCGGAGGCACTCTGCTGCTCGCCGCCCACGGCGAACTCGAAGCCCTCTGCCTCGATCGCGACTTGCTGCACTTCAAGCAGCACGTGGCCCTCAAATATGCCGAACTGGTTTACTTCGGCCTGTGGTTCACGCCGCTCCGCGAGGCGCTGGACGCCTTCGTCGAAACCACGCAACAGAATCTGACCGGAGCGGTCACGCTGTCGCTCTACAAGGGCAACGTCAACATCGTCAGCCGTAAATCAGAGTTCTCGCTCTACCGCACCGACCTCTCCTCATTCACCATGGGCGCGAGCTATGATCAGAAGGACGCCGAAGGCTTCATCCGCATCCTGGGATTGCCCTCGCGTTGCCGCGCCCAGACCCAGACGAAAGCAAAGGTAGAGGTCTCGCAATGACCGAGCTGATTGGGGGTGGCGAGGTTTTGGGTGGCGCAGCGCTTCAGCGCTGCGATAAAGCCACTCCTTTAGCGAGGGCTTTAGCCCCTGAGGTCGCGCCGTGAAGATGTGGTCGGGCCGCTTCCGGCAGCCGCTTGACCCCGAATTTGAAAAATGGCAGCGGTCGTTTCCCTACGACCAACGCCTGCTGCCCTTCGAACTCGCCGCCAGCCGGGCCCACGCCAACGCGCTCGAACACGCGGGCGTGCTCTCCTCCGAGGAGCTCTCCGAGATTGTGAAAGCGCTGGGGGAAATCGGCCGCCGCGCCGAATCCTCGCCCGAGTTTCTCAACGATCCGGAAGCTGAAGACGTCCACCACTTCGTCGAAAAGCAACTCGCGGCGCTCGTCGGCTCGACCGGCTACAAGCTGCACACCGGACGCAGCCGCAACGAGCAGATTGCCACCGATCTCCGCCTCTTCGTGCGGCAGAGCATCGATACTCTGCAAGACCTGATCGCCGATTGGATTGAGGCGGTCATTTCTCGCGCCGAGGCGGCGGCCAGCGCGTCATTAGCAATGCCCGCCTACACACACCTGCAACCGGCGGAGCCAGTCTTAGTTGCGCATTGGCTGCTGGCTTACGTGGAAATGTTTCTCCGCGATGCCACTCGCCTTGCCGATTGCCGCAAGCGCGCGAATCTCTGTCCGCTGGGTTCGGGTGCCGTCGCCGGATCCACGCTCACACTCAATCGTCAAGCCATGGCGGCCGAGTTGGGATTTGATGGTCCGACTGCGAACAGCATCGATGCCACCAGCGATCGCGATTTTGCCATCGAGTTCCTCGACGCGCTAGCGTTGCTCGCGCTCCACCTAAGCCGCTGGGCCGAGGAGCTGGTCCTGTTCTCCACGCCCGCATACGGTTTTGTTGAGTTGCCCGAGCCTTATTCAACCGGCAGCAGCGCCATGCCGCAGAAAAAGAATCCGGACTTGCTGGAGCTGGTGCGCGGCAAAGCGGCGCGCGTCATGGGGTGCGCGACCACGCTGCAGACCTTAGTGAAAGGCCTGCCGCTCGCCTACAACAAAGACCTGCAGGAAACACAGGAGCCCGTGTTTAACGCCTCCGACACGATCGTCGGCCTGTTGCCGCTCGTGACCGGATTCATGAACACCGTCGAATTCAACGACGCCAAGATGAACCAGGCCGCGCATGCCGGTTTTATGAACGCCTGGGCCGCAGCCGCGTATCTGGTCGAACGCGGAGTACCCTCCCGCCTCGCCCACGAGGCGGTAGGCAAGGCCGTGCAACTCGCCATAGAACGCGGATGCGAATTACAAAAACTGCCCCTCGCCGACCTGCAAGCGATCCACTCCAGCTTTGACGCGGCTTTCCACTCCCGTCTTGGACTGACTGAAGTGCTCGCACTGCACGACGTCCCCGGAGGCACCGCGCCTCGTCACGTCAAGCGGGCGCTGCAGAACGCTCGTGAGCGAGTCCGTTCGCTACGCTCACAGGAGTCCATTGCCGCACGTTAATCCAAAGTAGCTGGATTCACTGGTACAGGGTACCGGCCTAGAACTGAAGCACATCCACTTCCGCGCTGTACGTCGGCGAAGGTCCCCACGGCGATCCGGTCGTGTTATACGTCCTGAATTGCAACGGACTATTGAGGCCGACGAAAGCAGGAGAAACGCAGCTGGCTGGAATCCCGGACGGACCCGCTACGAGAACCGGCGCACACGAACCTGCCGCGCCTTTTGCCCAATACATCTGCAGTCCTTCGCTGACCGTTCCACTATTTGCGAGTTGGGTCACGTTGCCCAACACAAGAACATTTGCGCCCGCGCTGCCCGCGGTAAAAACGGTTTGCCAATTAGGATAGGTGGCGCTGCTCCAATCCAGTAAATTTGCTTCGTAGTCACCGAACGGGCCCGAGCCTGAGGCCGGCGCTCCGAAGACGATGACCGCATACCACGTCGTGTCTCCCGGATAAGTGTGAATCCAGACCTTGGTACCTCCGGCGATTCTCACCGGGACGACCCCTGGCGTTCCCACCGGCACTTCTACGGAGTTGTTGCCATATTCATCCGTCCAACTCACGTAAGGCAAGTCCTTGCCCACGTAGCCGTTTGTGTACGCCACCAGGAGGGCACTGGTGCTGCTCGCCGGCCCGTAAACAGGAAGAGCGTAAACCAGGTTCTGAGTAGGCAGCGAACCCGTTACTTCTGACAGACCGCCTTGCCCTTGTGCTCCGGTTGGCCAAAAACCCAGTCCCGAGACGTAAAGCGAGTAAGGAAACCCGTTGTCATCTCCGGAGGTTTCCACAGTGGGCGTGGTTTTTGCCTGGACTCGAATGTTCGCCAGCAGCGACAGATAGCAGTTCCCCCCGGCTCCAACGCTCGCTTGCTGGGCCCGCGCAACTCCATTTTCGTCGGTCCAGCGCAAGACGGGCATGATCGCACAACTTTTTGTTGATTCGTACACGCTGACCAGATAGCTGGCATCGCCCGTCGGAGCCGACATAATGGCGGTGGCCGGCAGGTTGGTGGTCCGATTGAAAAAATCCTTTCGTATTTCGGTAACCGATGCGCGGCCGGTCGCACAGACCAGCAAGAATGCCGACAGCAACAGCCCAACATGCTTCATGGATCAATCCTTCCGGGATCAGCGTCGTCCCATGAAGCGACGATAGCGGTACGATCCCCATCTCGCCCAGACCACGAAAATAGGTACGCCGTTGGTAGGCACGAAATCGGCGGAAGCCGGAAAATTGGTTGCGGAAGTTGACAATCCGGGTGATCGGAAGGTCGAAGCGCGTTTCAGTCTGTCACTCTACAGTGATGCTGCCGGCACGTGATCCGTGATTTCGATTGCGATGGATGGCGTGTTCAGAAGCGTGTTGTGAATCAGGCAATGATGGGCGGCGGCCTCGACGCCGCTACGATGTTGCTCAGGCAGGGGCGCGGAGGTTTCAATTTCAACGCGAAAATTATCCATGCGTGCGGGATCCTTCAGCTTGTCGGCGGTTACGCGGACGCGCGTGCCTTCCGTGGCCAGCTTGTGTTTGCGCAGATATTGCGCCGCGTAGAAACCAACGCAGGAGCCCAGCGAAGCGAGCAGAAGTTCCGGCGGAGTCATTCCTTCGTCGTGACCGCCATTCTCCGCCGGCTGGTCGCTCACGATGGCGTGCTGACGCGCCTTAATCTCAAACTGCAATGCACCGAGATGTTCCACGGTAACTTCCATAAGAGCCTCCAAATCTATCGAACAACTTGTCGAACCATCTATCTATTAACACCAAATCAACGAACCGCTACTTCAACGCTTGACAAGAGAGGGCGGCGTCAAGGTGAGCCCTCACCAGTTCTCGCGCCCGGTGCAACCGCGATTTCATGGCGGCCCGCGAGATTCCCAGCCTCTCTGCGACTTCGTCGCCCGGCAGGTCTTCAACATCGCATAACTCGTAAACTGGCCGGTACAGCGCGGGCAACGCCTCCATCGCTTCGTTCAGCAGTTGCTTCATCTCTTTTCGCGCCAGCTGCACATCCGCGGGAAGCTCGGGGCCGGGAACCTCCCGGCCTTCGTCCTCCAACATCGACAACTGCAGGAGCGGGAGCAACGATTCGCGCTCCTTCAACTGCCAGCAGACTCGCTTCGCGATCTGCGCCAGCCAAGCCCTAAAGGCTGCCGATTCGCGCAATTGGTCGAGATGGCGATAGGCCTTGAGCAGGGCCTCGATCAGTACGTCCTCAGCATCTTCGCGGTTGCCGCACACACGGATCATTTGCCGATAGACGGCGTCCTTATGCTGCCGTGCGAGTGCTTCGAAGTCCAAGTCCACCGCTCCATTGTGGCACTCCCCGGCCTCGAACGCATGGCTGATGGTCACAGATGAGTTCCAGATTGCTCCCCAGCAGGCCCAGCCACGCTCGCATCGGCAACCCGGCACTGATTCGTCTTGTTGCTTTTATTCCACGGCATCTTTTCCAGGATGATTCCCATCGCGCAGATGTCGGTGAGTCCCGCGAAGCTGAGGCCCAAACCAATGAATCCGCAGAGAAGAACCCAGAGCGGATTCACAGTCAATGCCAGGATCGCGCCGGCCAGCGCCAGCATTCCCGCTCCCAGACGGACTTGACGTTCGAGGGACCAACGCGTCTTCACACTGGCTACGACAGGGAAACCGGCTTCGATCCACGCCTTGGTGCCGCCCGCGAGAACCGTAATCTGCCGCTGATACGGCTCGAGCAGGCCAGCGGTCATCCGTGCCCGCTTGCCCGACTGGCAAATGAGGACGAGCGGAAGATCGCGGCCAAGATCGTCAAGGCGCGCTTCGATCTGGTCCATCGGAATGTTGACCGCCCCGGGGATGTGTCCGGAAGCGAATTCTCTGCCGGAACGCACGTCCACGAGTAGGGCCTGTGGGGATGACACATCTCGCAACTGGGAGACGGTTACGGTGGAGTTCAAAATTCCTCCTGCTTACGAAGAGCTGCGGTTTCGGGAAAAGGATTCAGGAGATTGCAAGAACGAGCAGATCCAGCGCTTCCGTGTCACATTTTGTCGGATGCCGATCGATTAGCGGCTCTTTGGCGCGATCCTTTCCCGGTACGCCATGCATCTAACGAAAAAGAGTTTCTTGCCGGAGTGTTGCCCTGATTCTTACTCGAGTTCTTTTCTTCGCCCTGTTTCTGTTAGCCATGTACGCCGTCCAGCGGTTCTGGTTCGTGCGGGCGTGGACGTGGATTGCCGCGTTCTCGAGTGCCAACTGGCGTTTCGGCCTTCATGCCGGACTGATCGTGCTGGCTGCGGCACTTCTCGCCACGCTGCTCGATCCGCTGCTTGGCCACGGAATCTCTCGCCTCAGCTTTCATAGTTCAAGCCTGGGCAGCTTCAACCTCGGCAAGACGCTCACCACCGTTGCCCGCCTCTGGCTGTTTGCTTCTGTCTTCGGATTCCTGGCAGTCGAATCGGTGGGAGCGATCGAGTGGGTTACGAATATCGCGGCCCGGCTTCTGCCTCATTCTGGAGCGGTTGCGGGTGAGTTCAATCCGTCGCGCCGGACATTTTTTCACTATGTGGCCGTGCTGGCTGGCGGCTTTCCCTTCCTTGCCGCTACGTATGGATTTGCCGCCGGGCGCTTGCGCTACTCGATCGAACGCGTTGATGTGCCGGTCGCCAATCTTCCTCCGGAGCTGGATGGGCTGCGCATTGCTCAGCTCAGCGACATCCATATTGGCGACTACATGCCGCCGCGCGAAATTGCGCGCGCTGTTGCCATGGCGAACGAGCTGCACCCTGATATTTCCTTTGTTACGGGAGATTTTGTCTCAAGCCAAGGCGATCCGCTGGAGGCCTGCATTACCGAGTTGAGCCGGCTGCGGGCTCCGCTGGGCGTCTGGGGATGCAATGGCAACCACGAAATTTATGCGGGCGTGGAAGAGGAAGCGGAACGGCTCTTCCGCGAAAAGGGAATGCGCCTGCTGCGCGCCTCGTCCGCCGTGATTGAGCATAATGGAGGACGGTTCAATCTGCTGGGCGTCGACTACCAGCGCGACCACATGGTGAGCGGTGAGCATACTCGGCCAGAATTGATGTTGCGCGAGATTGAGGCTTTGGTTCGCCGCGACATGCCTAACATTTTGCTTTCGCACAATCCGAATTCGTTTCGCCGCGCCGCCGAGTTGGGCATTGAGCTTAGCCTGGCCGGGCACACTCATGGCGGACAGATTAAGTTTGAGATCGTGGATCATAGCGTCAGTCCAGCGCGGCTGATCACACCCTTTGTGGCTGGGCTTTATCGGCTGCCGATGAACGGCGGCGCTACGGCTGGGAACGGCTCGCAGAAGGCGGCGCTCTACGTGAATCGTGGCTTGGGGACTTTCGGGTTTCCGGTGCGGATCGGCGTACCTCCAGAGATCACGCTGCTCACCCTCCGCCGAGCCTGAAAAGCCAACGGAGCCAATGCTCTGGCGCCTCTCTGCTGACCGCGAGCGTGGTATAATTGTGTAGTAAATCCGGTCAGATAAATGCCTGTAGATGCAGTTACTTAGCGTGTTTGTTGTGCGGACAAAACGGGCGGAGCTTGGCTCCGCTTGGACGGACGAGGGCGTCCGTCCCTACGCGAGCTATGGGCACACGGTTTTACTGAGAACTGACGACTGAGAACCGAGAACTGAACTTCATGGCTGACGATCAGAATCCCGAACTTCCCTTAACTCCTCCTCCTGGCGGCGACGGTCAATCTCCTACCGGTCCGGGCGCTCTCAATATGCAGCCCGTCAACATTGAAGACGAGATGAAGCGGTCGTATCTCGACTATTCCCTGTCGGTGATCATCGGCCGCGCGTTGCCCGACGTTCGCGACGGACTCAAGCCCGTGCATCGCCGCATTCTTTACACCATGCAGCAGATGGGACTGGCTCCGGGCCGCG
>Ga0209415_10004874_pt1 | contig 24418 bp, 24 predicted proteins | sample PeaSoiSIISIP2007_FD_187696 | JGI IMG/M metagenome (GOLD analysis project Ga0209415, IMG submission 187696) | Peat soil microbial communities from Weissenstadt, Germany - SII-SIP-2007 (SPAdes) (version 2) | ecosystem: Environmental > Terrestrial > Soil > Wetlands > Peat | place: Germany... | reverse complement strand
TATCAGCCCCCCTCGGCGACTGAATGAACTTAACAGGGCGGCTTAGCTGCCGTCACGCAGGCTTACCGAAAGGACACCATGATCGGGAGATAGACCGAGCGCTGCCCGTCTACTCGCACCAGGTTGTATTGGATCTGATTCGCATCCTTTGCCTCTCCGACATCGCCCACGGAAACCCAGCGCTCGCCGACGGCTTTGATCGGAACGCTATTGAGCTCGTCGACTTTGTCAACCAGGGAGTTGGAATAGACATAGTAATCGTAGGGTCCGATCTTTACGTCTCCCGCCGGCAGAATCAAATTGTTCTTGTTGACCGCCCCCACCACGTCCATCACGCTCAACTCTCGAGAAAAAAGCTTGTAGGGATCGACGTAAACCATCACCTGGCGGTACTTTCCGCCAAACGGCGGGGGAATTTCGGCTCCTTTCACCACCGCGATCTGATCCCGAATCGCGAATTGCCCGATGTCGTGCAATTGCGTCTGGTCGAGGCCTTGGCCTTTCAGCGTGACCAGACAGACCGGAAGGCTGGACGAGTCGAACTTGAGCACGACTGGCGGAAGGGTGCCGGGTGGGAGGCGCTTCAAGTCCGCCAAGGAGAGATTCGAAAGCTCCGTCACATCCGCGTCGGCATTGGTGCCGGGCTGAAAATAGACCTTGATGATGCTGACTCCCGGCAGCGAGCGCGATTCCATGTGATCGACGCCGCTGGCCAGCGTAAAAAACCGCTCCAGCGGGTTGGTGATGTCGGTTTCAATATCTTCCGGCGGCATGCCGCTGTAAAAGGTGGCAACCACCGCCTCAGGTAAATTGATAACCGGGAAAAGGTCGACAGGCATTCGCACCAGGCTTGTGGCGCCGATCAGCACCAGAATGGCGCAGACAACGAAAATGAAATAAGGGTGACGAACGGCGAACCCCGGCATGAAGGCTTGCTCCTCGCCTACTCCTCTTCAGGCTGAGCTTGAATCAGCGATGTTTCCTTGGGCTTAACCAACTCTCCCGCGCTCAGGCTGCTGCGATCGCCCACGGCCACCATCTCTCCCTCCCGTAATCCGGAGAGCACTTGGATATCGTTCGGCGTTTCGAGCCCGGTTGTCACCGTCCTCTGTTCGACCTTATTCGACGGGTCGACTACCCAAACTGTTCTCTTATCGCCGGCGATGTTGACCGCTTCCTGCGGCACGGTCAGAACGTGGTCCAGTTTGTCGAGCATTAACGTGGCCTCAGCGTAAGAGCCCGGGACCAGAATGCGGTTAGGATTCGGAACGTCCACTTCGGTGTGCATCGTGCGCGTGTCTTCCTCGACGTCCACGGAGAAGCGAGTCACCTTTCCGGGGAATGTTCGGTTTAAAGAAGGGAGCCGAACGTCCACGGGATCGCCGATTCGAATATGAGGAACATACGATTCCGGAACCGGGATGACCAGCCGGAACTTGTCGTCCTCGGAGAGCTGCACCAGCGGCAGAGCCGCGGTACTGGATATCGCCGATTGCATCAAGGTGCCCAGATTCGCGTATCGTTTGGTGATCACGCCGGTGAACGGAGCGGTGATCTTCGAATAATCGAAGAACACCTGATCATGCCGCCGTTTCGCCTGTGCCCGGGTAAGCTGACTTTGCGCCGAATCGAGAGCCGCGCGCGAGGCGGCGACTTGAGCTTGCGCGGCGAGATCCTTCCCTTGCCGGTCGTCAACCTCCTGCTGCGCCACCAGGCCCGGCCGGCTCTTTGATACCCGATCCAACCGGCTGAACTCGAGGTGTGCCACGTTTTGCTGCGCCTGCACACGGTCCAACTCCTCCCGGCTGCGATCCACCTGGCTGCTGTAATCCTTAATTTCCGCTTGATCCTCTTCCAATTGCGCCTGGAGTTCCGGAATCTCCAAAACCGCCATCACGTCGCCTTCTTTCACATGTGTGCCATAATCCACATTCAACTGCTGGACGAAGCCGGACTCTTTGGCATAGACGTCAATCTGCTGAAAGGGGACCAGCTCGGAGGAGACCACTAAGCTTCGCTGCAACGTCTTCCTGACCACTCGCACCACGCCCACTTCGGGGCTTGCCTCCGCCTGACCTCCCGGCTGTTTGGCGTCGCTCCGGCTACTGCAGCCAGCCAAAAGGCCTCCTAAAGCGGCCACGATGAGAGCGGTCAAACATCGGATACTATGCATTCCGAAAGACATTCGATGCTGGCCCTCCAACCTAATGCTCCCCCAGAGGAACCTCGTAGCCGTCGCCGGGAAGATACCGCAACTTCTCATCCAATCGTCGTAGCGAGAAGTCTGGAGACCTACACAGGTCCCGAATCTGACGCTCCTCCCGCGACATTTCGGATACCATCTCGGGAACTTCCGCCGCGATCGATAAAGGAATAGTCTGCACCCCATGGCGGTCGCCATGAATCAAGTCCCCTGGAGAAATCTTGAGTCCCCCGATCTCCACCGGCTTCCCATACTCCGAGATGTGTGCGTACATGTGAGACACGGCAATGCTGCCCGCGAACAGTTGGAACCCCAGGGCCTCCACGGCAGGCAGGTCCCGCACCGCGCCATTCGTCACATACCCGACGCAGTTGAGTGCGCCCCCGATCAGGGCGTGCAGTTCCCCCAACAGCGCTCCTGCCCCGGGTTTCTCGTCGGCATCCTCCACCACCATTACCCGAGGTTCGGGAATCGATTCCAGATATCGCCACCAGTTCAGGTTCTCGTGATAGGCGCGGCCGGCCGTGGGAGGTGAGGTGCATCGCATGCGCCCCGTCACCGCATATCCAAGCATCGGCGGAAGATTGGGGAACAGGCAGCGCACCTCGCGGCCGTAAATCGAGCCCTCATTGCGCAGCCTTCCCTTGAGCCGCTCAATCGCGTTCGACACAGCGCAGCTATCCAGTTTCTGAATCCTGTTGAAGGTCGATTTCGCCAGCGCTGACGTCGCGATCACGGCTGAACCCACCAGATAGATTCTGCTGGTTCGCGGGTTGTTACATACGGTCCTTCCGGGATGTCACCGGCAGGTGCATATTGGGGATGATAATGTAAACGGAAAGGTTACCCATGCCGGACCCCTCCTTGATCAAGACGACAATTCTGCTGTTGGCCTCTGACCCGGTTGTACGTTCTGTTATGGGAGAGATATTGGATCGCGAAGGATACACGGTCCTCTCCAGCAAAGACCTGGGAGACGCGGTGGATTTCCTAAAAATGTCCAAGCCGGATCTGTTGATAACCCGCAACTATGTTCAAAGCCTCCCGGGGCACGATGCGGCTAAGTATCTTCTTACGAAGTGCCCCAAGATGAAGGTCCTGATGGTCGGCGGTCTTCTTGACGACGAGCGCCTCCAATACCGAGAGGCGCTGCAAGGATTTGAAGTCTTCCCCAAGCCATACACCGCCGCTGAGCTGCTTCAAAAAGTGAAGGACGTCCTGAGTAAGCCCTTAGTTCAGACGCAGCCTGGTTCAGCTGGTTCGCAACGTTGACGCGGCACGGCCCGCCGGGGAGCGGACGGAGGACCTGCGTGCCCTCGTCGGGCTAATAGTTAAAATGCGCCATCACGTGACTGGGGATTTGATAGGCCCCAACCATTCCGCAATCGACCAAATCCTCTTTGGCCCCACAAGCGGCGAATAGCTTCATGTCTAAATCCAATCCCGACTCGTGCTGCTAGTTCTATTGTTTTCGATATGTCGCCTACGGCAGCGCGAACACGTAGATGGCGTTGTGGCCTTTCGGCGTCTTCAGCTCCGGAACCTCCGCGGCCAGCTCCGGGACCTTCAAATTGTCGCCGGTCATGATGCACACGTACTGCTTGCCGCCGGTCTCGTAGGTGATGGTGCTGACGGACGGGTTGCCGCCCAGAATCGTCTCCCACAGCATCTTGCCGGTGGCGGCGTCGAAGGCTCGGAAGCGGGCGGACATATCGCCGTGGAAGATCAGATCGCCGGCCGTGGCGAGCATGGCTCCGTTACCCGGCGCGCGGCCCACGTCGAAGCGCAGGATCTCGCCGGTCGCTAGGTTGATCTTGGCGAGGCCGGTGAGCTTCTTGGGGTCAGCTCCGGGACGCTGCACCACGTGCCAGCTCCCGCGCCCGCCCGGACCCGCGATGGTCAGGTCGCGGCAATTATCGATATACGACGTATACAGCGAATTGGTCACTGGCGAGTAGGCCGTGGGCCAGTAGCTGCGCGTGTTCCAGTAACAGATCGTGTGGTTCTCGCCGGGCGCTTTGAACACCTGATTCCAGTTGATCTCGGTCTTGCCGGTCTTCACGTCGATATTTGAAATCACGTTGTGCGGATCGTCGAAAGGAAACGGAGTGGCCCACAGGAACTGACCCGTCGCACGGTCCAGCACAAAAACGCCTCCGGCCTCGCCGATAGTCACCGCGACGTCGCGCTCCTCGCCAGGTTTGATGGCGGGATTGATCCACTTGACGAACTTGGGATCGGGATTCAGCTTGGTGTGCAGCAGCGTGCGCTCATGGGTGTAGTCGGAATCCCAATCGTCGGCCGGAAGATGCTGATAATACCAAGCCAGCTTGCCGGTGGCGGGGTCGAGCGCGATGGTCGAGTTGCTGTACAGATCCGACGGAGCCGTGCGCGACACCGCGTCGGCATTTCCGTCGTGGCGGGCCATGCGCTGATCGGGCATGGGATTGGCGACGCCCCAATACAGCATCTTGCGCACGGGGTCGTAACTGCCGGGCAATCCCCAGGTGGACGCGAGCCGGTTCTCCTCCTTCGCGCCGCCCCAGCTCTCGTCGCCAGGCTCGCCCTTGGCCGGAGTCGTGTAGAAGCGCCACAGCTCTTTGCCGGTCAGCGCGTCGTTGGCCATGATGAAGCAGTTCTCGCGCTTGCCCGCACAGGCTCCGCCGGAAATCACTTTGCCCTCCGCTACAAACGGTCCTGAGGTGTTGCCGCGCCCGCCGGTTTTGGCCTCCCATCGAAGCTCGCCCGTGCGCGCGTCGAGGCCGACCACGGCATCGGGCGCGGTGTACAGAATGACGTCCTGATACACGGCCAGATTCTTGGTGCGCGCCTGGCCCGCGGCGTTGGCGGCGACGGGGCGTTTGTATTCCCAAACCACGTCGCCGGTGGCGGCGTTCAGCGCCTGCACCACGGCTCCGGGATTGACCACGTACATCACGCCGTTGTGGACTATCGGAATGGTCTCGGTCTGACCCGCGCCCATGCCGCGCTCCCACACCAGGTGAAGCCGGTCGACGTTCTGTTTGTCGATCTGCTTGAGAGGGCTGAAGCGCTGCGCGTCGAAGGTGCGGCTATACATCAGCCAGTCATTGGGGTTGGGATTTTCGAGCATCTGCTCGGTGACAGGCTGGTAATTCTTGACTACTTGGGGCACGGCCTGGGCTAGGGCGTGGATCACCGCGCCGCCGGCACTTAACAAGATCACGCCCACCGGGAACAAGACAGCCTTCTTCATAAGCGCCTCCTTCGAGATACCGTTCAATTGTAGCGTTTGAGATGCCCTTGCGAAATCGCGTCTTTAGAATTTACCGGGTCTTCAGAATTTACCGGGTCTTCAGAATTTAAAGATGAGATTCATTTGACTGGGGACCGCGTGACCATTCAATTGGGCCGGAGCGAAGTCCCACGACGAAGCCGCACGGGTGGCGGAGATCATTAGAGGAGCGTTGACCGGGGTCCACCCGACCGGACTGGCTTTCGTCACTTTACCGTGGACATCGATTTCGACCATTACTTCCACTTGGGACACGCCGGGAGGTACGACCTTGGGTGCCGGAGGACTCACCTGCCGGGTCGGTCTTGGTCCAACATAGTTCGCAGGCGACGGAGGCGCTGCTTCCGGAGGAGCCGGCGTGGGAGCCTGTTTGCTTGATGCAACCGGACTCGGGCTGGGCAAGACGGCGGCCGCGGCTGCAGGCTCGCTCTTTGAAGGCGCTGGAGCGGGCGACGGCCCGAAGTCTGGATTCGCGCGCGGCAGGTTCGGCGGCACCGGCACGGCAAGAACCACTACAGGAGGTTGGGGAACCGGATTCTCGGATATCGAAGCGCTGGCGCTTTGTCCCGTTGTGGCCGGGAGGACAAACTTACGCGGAGGCGCACTGGGCGGCGGCGTCGGAGGCGTCGTCGAAGCAGCCTCCGCGGGAGGCTGCGCGTTCGGAGGTGTTACGCCTGGCGCAGCCTGCGCCTGAACGGGGGCCTTCGCCGGAAAAGACTGCTGGGCGCGATCGAACGGAACCCTGGTCGGCGCCAGAACGCGAACCTGCTCCTCCACGTGCGCTCCGCCACGATCTATCCGTAGGCCAAAGGTGAGATCGTTGCTTTGGGGAGTGTAAAAGAGAATTCCACTCGCGAGGTCAGCCGGCGCGAGGGGCAGCTGTTGCAGGTAGCCGCCATCCTCAATTGACAGAACAGCGCCCACCGGATTCAGCGCGTCCATGGCCGCACGGTCCCAGGACAACTTCCAAACCGGACCCTCTCTGGTCGCTGAAAATCCCAAATGCGCTCGCGCAGAGTCTGCCTTCTCAGCGGGGACGGCCGGCGCGGGCGGAGCCTGCTTCCCGCGAGCCCACCGATATCCGCCACCGGCCGCCAATCCAACGGCAATCAGACCGGCCGCGGCGTACAGCCAGATCCGTCCGGGCAGGACGCCCAAGCGATTTGCCGCGGAGGACCCCGCAGGATGCTCGGGTGGGCGATACTCCGGTGCACGATGCTCGGGTACACGATGCTCGGGTACGCGGTGCTCCGCCACACGATCCTCAACCAGCGGTGGTCCGGTGGAGCTGGAGGCCGGCGGATAGATCGCTTGCTGCTCCGTTTGTAAATTGCGGGACATTTGCTGAAGGGCCGTGGAAGGCGGCAACGCGATGATCGAGAAGGGATTCGATCGCAATGTGAACGGCTGCATTTCGCCCCAGCCACCGTCCCCGCGCATCGTGACGCAGGCTAAGGCCATGGATTCCGACAACGGCGCGAGCACGAAGAAGCAACAAAAGTCCGCCGCAAAAGACGGGTGGGCTCGCTCAATAACATCGAGGATCTCATGGTCGCTCTCGCGAAGGGTGGTTTCGCCGCGCGGCCGGCCGCGATAAAGACCCACCACAGCCTTGGATTGGTCCTCCTGCACGGATGCCATCGCCGGCCCGATGGCAGCCAGATCGGAAGCCGACATGTGGAAGGCAGGCCCGTATCGATACTCGATCGGCAATGGAATGATTTCGTCCACCACAACCGCGCCGCCAAAGGCCTTCGGTCCGACCATCAAACCGCCCACTTCCAAGCCGCCGCGGGCCAGTATTCGCGTCCCATCGTTTACGTGCGCCCAGAGACGCGCAATCAGGGCCTTTGGAATTATGAGCGACGATTCGGCGTCCTTACCGAAAACAAGGTCGTCGCCGACGCCCGAGGCTAGCTGTGGAAATTTGCCGATCCGGCTTGGCTGAGGAGACATACAAAACCCTTCTCTTTCGGTGCAATCAAGTCTACTAGATGCTAAGGTTTTTTGCCTACCACCACCTTGGATAGTAATACTAGTACTAAAAAGGAGTTCAGAGCGTTGGCGCGTGAAGAGTCACTGCTCGCGCAACACTTGCATTGGGTCGACGCGAGCGGCGCGGATGGCGGGTATGATCGACGCCACGGAGGCGATTCCCAACACGATCAGCACTACGCCGAAAAGCGTAGGAACGTCCGAGGTCGACACGCCGTACAGCATGCCGGCCAGCAATCGCCGGAGCGCCGCTGCAAAACCGAGACCCACGGCGCAGCCGAGCAGCGCGACTCCCAGCCCCTGCGCCAGGAATCCCATGACGATCCGCCTCCCCATCGCGCCCAGCGCGAGTCGCAAACCCATTTCGCGCCGGCGCAGCGTCACCAGATAACTCAGGACGCCGTATAAGCCCACGCAGGCCAGCAGCACGGCGGTGATCGCAAAGCTCGACAGGAGAACGGTGCGGAGCCGGTTTTCCGAAAATGCGCTATCCAGACGTTGCTGGAGAGGCACGATCTCGAAGACGGAACGGTTCGGCTCGATCTCATGAATCTTGCGGCGCAGTGTTTCCGCCATCGCCGCTGGCTCGCCGTGCGTGCGGATGAGATAGAACGGGTCGGCGCTGGTCGCACTCCTGCACCAATACACGACGGGGCCGGGCGCGCGGTTGATGCCGGACTCCCGCGCGTCCTCAACAATTCCGGCAATTCGCGAAGGCAAAGGCATGTTGAAGCCGGAAGGCTGGAAAGAATGGCCAATGGCCGAGGATTGCCTGTAGTACGTATTGGCGAAGGTGCGGTTCACCATCACCAGCGGTGTGCCGTCATTCGTGTGTGCGCAAAACTCGCCTTGGAGAATCGGGATGCGCATGGTTTGGAAATATCCCGCCGAAACGAAGCGCGTCGCCGCGATCATTTTGCCTTCTGATTCGGCGCGGCCCTCGGTGGGCTTGAGCTCTACCGCATACTGAAGCGGCACACCGGGCAGGCTTCCCGTGGAGGCTGCGGTTTCCACTCCTGGGATAGCATTGAGGAAATCGAGAGTTCGGTCGACGCGCTGCAAGAGCGTCTTTATATTGCTCGTCTCGGCCCATGAGCCGCTCATTCGAAACGTCAGGATGTGGGCCGTCTCGAACCCCGGATTCACCCGTCCCAGTTCTTGAAAGCTGCGGACTAACAGCCCGGCTCCGGTCAGCAGTGTGACCGCGAGGGCAATCTGCACCGCCACCAGGAGCCATTGAAATTGATGCCGGCCGGAAACCTGCGTGCGGCTCGTGTTCATCAGCGATGCGGAGACGTCGCGGCGCGTTCCCCGAATCGCGGGAAGCAGGCCGCAAAGGACCGTTGCCGCGATGGCGCACGCGAGGGAATAAAGCAAGACCCGCCCGTCCAGGCGGATCTCGTCGACGCGCGGCAGATTTCCGGCGAGAGTCCGGAACACTTTCGATGCGCCGGCGGCCAGCAGAAGCCCTGCGGCGGCTCCCGCGATTGCGAGCGCAAATGTCTCGGTCAACAGTTGACCCGCCACCGACAGCCGCGAAGCGCCCAGCGAGTAGCGGATAGAGATCTCGTGCTGGCGCTGCGTAGAGCGTGCCAGCAGCAGCGCCGCGATGTTGGCGCACGCAATCAATAGCAATAAGGAAACCGACGCGAACAAAATCCACAGGGACCGGTCTGCTCCGGCGATCGTTTCCTGTTTAAGGGGCTGAACGCGCACGTTGAGCTGCGCGTCGGTCTTTGGAGACTGCTCGCCCAGCCGCGTTTGGACGGCGGCCAGATCGGCGCGGGCTTGTTCGATTGTCACGCCGGGCTTCAGCCGTCCGATCGAAGTGAACCAGGTCGATTCGCGGCTTTGAGCGTAGGGCGCATCGGGCCAATTGGGAGACACGAGATCGACGCCCGGTTGCGCGAACTCGAACGACGCGGGGAGAACTCCGACGATGGGGAACGAGGACTGATTGACCCTCAGCGCCTTCCCGATGGCACCCGGATCGGCGTTGAAGCGGCGATGCCAGAAGCGGTCGCTTATCAGAATAGCGTTGGGTCCGCCGAAGTGTTCTTCCTGCGTGGTGAACCCGCGGCCCAATTCCGTCGAAATCCCCCAGACCTGCAAGAAGCGGGGAGCGGCAAACGCTCGCGTGACGCGCTCCGGAAGGACGCCGGTGGTTTCCGAATCGTCCTCTGTGTAATAACCGCCGATCGCCTGGAAGGTCGAGTTCATGCGATTCCAATCTTCCAATCGAACCGGCGCCACAGCTGTTTCGGGACTCTTGGGATTGTGCTGGTAAAGGCGCATCAACTGATCGCTTTGGGGGAACGGCAGCGGCCGCAGCAAGACTGCGTCGATCGCGGAAAACACCGCGCTGTTCGCGCCGATCCCCAGCGCCAGCGTCAGCACCACCGCAACGGTAAAGCCGGGCGCTTTGGCCAAAGCGCGCGCCGCCAGACGAAGGTTCCTGAGAATGGTTTCCACCGCGTGCTCCTGTCAGGAAGGAGTACCGAAGTTCGCGGATTTGGTTACGCGGCCGCCGTCTATTCGACGACTTCCAGCATCACCGGCGCGAGCTTCCGCCGTCCGATGCGCACTTCCAGGGGATGCCGCCCCGGCGCGATCTCCTCGGGCAAACGGAAGTTCACCTCGAAGCGCTGCGGCCGGGGGTCGGTGCAGAAAAACTCCAGACCCGCCACAGGAAGGCCTCCGACCGCCGCTTCAATTTCATGCGGACGGGCGACTTCCTCGATCGTCATCTTCACCAGCCGCGTCTCGATCCGGTTTTCCGCCACCAGGTTGATGGCGTCTCGAATCGATTGAACTCGAGGCACCAACGGCCCCGGAGGAATAATGCGCAAGGTCGCGGGAGGAGCGATGATCCGCTCGAACCGCTGGATTTCGACGGGCAGCAATCCGGTGGCTTCGAGCTCGGGAAGAATCACCACCACCTGCTGTATTCCGGAGCTGTCGGGCGACCCGATATAAGCCACGGTTCCGAAGGAATCGCCTACCACCACCCTCAGATCGTGCAGGCCCGCCTCCGCCGGAAGATTCTCGATCCATAGGGAAATGGAAGCGAAGCGGCCGCGGCTGGGAGCAACCGGCTCCGTGCTGCTGGCGTTGGTGATGCGGCGAATGCGCGCCTGAGCCTGCGCGTCCGGAGCCTGCGCGTCCGGAGCCTGAGCGTCCGGGGCCTGAGCGTCCGCCGGCTCCGCGGCCTGCGACTCAAACGCACGGGCTTGCTGTTCGTCATGCCAATCTTGCGGGCGCTTGCGCCACGTCGTCCACATGTATTGCGTGGACACACCTTCCAGCGCGAGCACCTGGAAATCTTGAGCTCGGGTGAATTCCAGGATGTCGCCCGTTGAAAAGCGCGCGCCGGCCCAGGTATTGTAGGTCTCCCCTCCGCGAGGCAGCCCGTTGAATTGCAGCCGCGTCAGACCGCCAGTCTTCAAAACGCGGCGAATCTCCCGCAGATACTGGAACACGACGTCGCGGCTGGGAATGTGCTGGAACACGGCATAGGAGTAGACGAAGTCGAATGATTCCTCTGGGAATTGGGCTAGACTCGCCCCGTTGCTGACATGGGCATGAGCGTTGGGGAGGTCGCGCAGTTTCTCGCGAGCGAGGCCGATCATCTCGTCGGAGACATCCACGCCGTGGATTTCGACAAAGTGGCGGCTCATGGGGCGCATCAGCCGGCCCGGCCCACAGCCGATCTCCAGAGCCTTCCAGCCGCTTCGTTCGCCGATGGGGATGCGCCGCAACTCCGCCTCCAGGCCGTTGATCACTTCAGTTGCGGTGGCGAAGAATCCGGAGTCGTCCTGATCGCGCCGCCCGAAGGCGACGTAGTAGCCCGCGTCTTCACGGGCGCGCGCGTTCCAGTCCTCGCGCATCCGTTCTGAGATATCGGAATCGTCCATGCTGTTACTTGCGGCTGGAATACTTGTTCAACTCGGTCATCAGCGGCGCAGCCGTTGGCGGCGGAGCGACGTTCCCCGTGACGATTTCGCGATTCTTGACCGGATGCCCATACAGCTCCTTGTTCCAATCTGCATCCTCGCGCAGGGTCGCTCCGTTCAAGGAGATTCCCGCGAACAGGCCTCGCGAACGGGACCAAGTAAGGATCTCGGCGGTCATCGCCGCGTCGGTTTCGGCTTGTGTGGACCGTCCCACCGGACCGGCCGCGACCACTGCGTCCGCGCCCAAGGTGAACTTATCCGATATCATTCGGTCCATGCCCTTCTGATTCATCACCAGCATGAATACGTCGGTCTCCTCGCCGCCGAACTGAAATCCGACGCTGCCGCCTTCCACACGGATTGAGCCCGGCGCGGACCAACCCACCCCATCCTTTTTACGGCAGGCGAAAAAACCCTTGCCGTACTTCGCGCCGATCACAAAGGCTCCCTTTTTCAGTCCGGGAACAACCACGATGCACTGTGCCTTATTCAAAAGACCCTGCGGGATGGCCTTGTCCGGAGTTCCCATCACTTCCTTAAATGTATCCGCGGCAACGGCCAGCCGATCCGCCGCATCCGACGCCGCATTCGCCAGACCGGCGCACAGCGCCACTGCCGTAAGCAGTCTCAGTCTCATGTAGGTTCCTCTTAGAAAAATCATCGCACACGCCAGGGACCAAGCTCACCCTTCCCGTTCCACCATGTTCGATACTTCCGCCTGGCGGACCCCGTGCAACTTCCGGACCTGGCGGCAAATCTCGGCCGCCACCCGCTCCGGGGATTCTTTTTCATCCAGCACCAATTCCAGTTTCAGGTAAACGTCGGTCCGCGACATGCACCGATGATACGATAGAATTATCTTCCGGTGAACGCTCCCTGCAAGCTGTGTGAAAAGAAGCGCGCGCGCCGGCATTGTCCGGGGATCGAAGGCGATATCTGCCCCTCCTGCTGCGGAGCCGAACGCGAGAATTCGATCGACTGCCCCTCGGCCTGCGAATACCTTCAGGAAGCGCGCTTGCGTGAGCATCCCGCGCCGCCAGCGGAAGACGCCATCCCTAACCAGGACATCCGCGTCAGCGAGGACTTCCTCCGCGAACAGGAGCCCGTGGTGGTGTGGATGTCGGAGGCGCTCACCCGCGCCATGGAACGCGAGAGGGCCGTGGACCAGGACGCGCGCGAGGCTCTGGATGCGCTGATTCGCACCTACCGCACGCTCGATTCCGGCTTGATCTACGAAACCCGCCCGACCAATCCCTACGCCGCCGCGCTCCAGGACGCCCTGAAGACGGCCGTCGAGAAGCTGCGCCAGCAGTTGACCGAAAGTTCCGGACTGCACACGCTTCGGGACGCCGATATCCTGGGCGTTCTGGTGTTTCTGCAACGGATCGAATTTCAGTATGCCAACGGACGCCGCCGCGGCCGTGCCTTCTATGATTTTCTGAACTCGCATTTTCCTGCCGCTCCGCTCGACCCGACAGACTCCCAGGTGATTTCGGCGGTGAGCCCGCTGGTGAATCCCCCACTGGTGAATCAATGACGACCGGCTACATCGTCTTCGCGCATGGATCGAGCGTCGAATCCGCCAATGAAGCCGTGCGTTCCGTTGCGGCCGAGATGGCGCAGGCCGGCGGCTATGGCCAGGTGATCGCCGCGTTCCTTGAAGGCGGCAGGCCCAATCTTGCCTCCGCCACAGCCGAGTTGGCCTCGCGCGGCGTCTCGCATATTGTCGTGATTCCCTACTTCCTAACGCTGGGCCTGCATCTCCAGCGCGATCTGCCCCGTCTGGTTGGTGAGGTGCAGCGCGATCATCCGGGCCTCGAGATCGAGGTCACCGCGCCTCTGGATGGACACCCTGCCATGGTCGATGCGTTACTGGATCGCGCCCGCTCTTCGGTATGCAAGCCAAGCTGATCGAGTGCGTAGAGGTCGCGCCCGGGCTGGGCCATTTTGTGTTCGAGGCCCAAGACGGCGCGGGTTTGAGTGGCCAAGGGCTCGACTTCATTCCCGGACAATTCGTGTCTTTCTCCGCGCTAATTCACACTAAGGACGCCGGCGCCAAGGAGATCACCCGCGCTTATTCGATCGCCTCGGCTCCTCACAGCAGCGCTAATCGCTTCGAGCTGTGCCTGAACCTTGCGCCCGACGGTCTGTTTTCGCACCACCTCTTCCGCATGAAGCCCGGCGACACCGTGGAGATGCGCCCGCCTCTGGGCATGTTTGTGCTGCGCCAGCCGCCGCGCGATTCGCTGTTCATCGCCACCGGCACCGGCATCGCGCCGTTCCGTTCGATGCTGAAGACGCACCTGAGCGCTTCGTCGCCCCAATTCACGCTGCTGTTCGGCGTGCGCCATGAATCGCAACTCATCTATCGGGACGAATTCGAGGAACTCGCGCGCCAGTGGCCCAACTTTCGCTTCTGGCCCACGCTCAGCCGGCCGCAACCCTCGTGGGCCGGACACACCGGCCACGTGCAGGGGCATCTTGAAGAAGCCTTGGCCGGCCGCCGCGATGTGGACGTATACCTGTGCGGGCTCAAGCTGATGGTGGACGATGTGCGGAGCCGCTTGAAAGCCGCGGGTTTCGACCGCAAACAGATTTTCTACGAGAAGTACGACTGATGCGGAATGTGGCTCTGGCGTTGGGCGTGCTGTTCGTGTTCGCCGCGGTTTCCGCGATCATGCTCGGTTTCATGCCTGAGCCGCTGAAGGATTCCGATTATCTGGTGATCGGCTCGGTGGCCACGCTGGTCGCCCTCCTGGTCCTTTTCTTCGGGCTGGTGGGAACCCGTCTGAAGGGCCGCGACACATTTTTCAAGCGCCGCAAAAAGCCGCGCTAAAGTGGGGCAGGTCTGCGACCTGCCATTTTGGCTTACTCCATGTCCAGCTACATCGGCGCCATCGATCAGGGCACCACCAGCACGCGATTCATCGTCTTTGACCGTTCCGGCCGCATGGTCTCGACAGCCCAGCAGGAGCACGAGCAGATTTATCCTCATCCCGGCTGGGTCGAGCATGACCCGGAAGAGATTTGGCGCCGCACTCAGGCCGTGATCGCGCAAGCCCTCGCCCAGCGCAGTCTCCACGCGTCCGATCTTGCCGCCATCGGCATCACCAACCAGCGCGAAACCACCATCGTCTGGGATCGCAAGACCGGCGAGCCAGTGACCAACGCAATCGTGTGGCAGGATGCGCGCGTCGCCCCGGAAGCTGCTGAATTCTCGAAGGCCGGCGGACCGGATCGTTTCCGCCCCCAAACCGGGCTGCCGCTGAGCACCTACTTCAGTAGCCTCAAGATCCGCTGGATTCTGGAACACGTTCCCGGCGTCCGCGCTCGCGCCGAAGCCGGCGACGTTCTCTTCGGAACCGTCGACACCTTCCTGGCCTGGCATCTCACCGGAGGCGAGGTTCACGTCACCGACGTCACCAACGCCAGCCGCACACAGCTGATGAATCTGGCGACGCTCGACTGGGATCGCGAAATCCTGGCGGCGTTTGAGATTCCCGAAGCAATGCTGCCGCGCATCGCCTCCAGCAGCGAGATCCACGGCGTGACGCGCCTGCCGGAGCTCGCCGGCGTCCCCGTCGCGGGAATTCTGGGCGATCAGCAGGCGGCTCTGATGGGGCAAACCTGTTTCCGGCCGGGAGAAGCCAAGAACACATATGGTACCGGATGTTTTTTGCTGATGAACACGGGGGAGCAGGCGGTTCGCTCCCGCTTCGGGCTGCTGACCACCGTCGCCTGCAAGCTGGGCGATCAGCCGGCGCAGTACGCGCTGGAGGGCAGCGTGGCCATTGCCGGAGCCCTGGTGCAGTGGCTCCGCGACAACCTGGGCCTGATCGAATCCAGCGCCGATATCGAGCCGCTGGCGCGCACCGTGAAGGACAACGGCGGAGTCTATTTCGTCCCGGCATTCTCCGGACTGTATGCGCCGTACTGGAAGGACTCGGCGCGAGGCGTAGTCGCCGGCTTGACGCGTTACGCCAACAAGGGGCACCTGGCGAGGGCGGCTCTGGAAGCCACGGCGTTTCAAACTCGCGAAGTAGTGGACGCGATGGAGCACGATTCCGGCATCCGCCTGGACGTTCTGCGCGCCGACGGAGGCATGGTGGGGAACGATCTGCTGATGCAGTTCCAGGCCGATATTCTAGACCGTCCCGTGGTGCGGCCCGTGATCCAGGAAACCACCGCTTTGGGCGCTGCCTACGCAGCCGGTCTCGCGACCGGATTCTTCCGCGATCTCGACGAGCTTCGCACCAACTGGCAGGAGGATCGGAGCTGGACTCCGCGCATGGATGGCGGAGAGCGCGAACGCCTCTATGCCCTGTGGAAAAAGGCGGTCACGCGGTCCTTCGATTGGGTCGAGGCAACTGACATCAAAACCGCTGACATCGAAACATCTTGACAGCTCCGAGTGTTGAGCCTTAGGATGGAAATATCACTGAGAAAGGAGGTGGTCCAGTCTAATGTTATCTGGTAGTTGTAGCAATTTAAACGGGACTCAATCAACGCGTGAGGTGGCCGACTCTTAGATCGACCGCTCCTACGTTCAGGTATCGTTTCAGTGACGAGACCGCTGCTCCAGTGGAACGGCTCTTCACGCGAAGCTAGAGAAACGAAATAAAGCCCGAAGGCCCCATCCCTGTCACAGGGGATGGGGTTTTTGGTTCTTGAGGCCCGGTTTTCGCATCCTATGGTACACTGAGGTTCTCCACTATGAAAGCCGGAATTCACCCCGCCTACGAAGAAGTCAACGTCACTTGCGCTTGTGGACACGTCTTCCGCACCCGCTCCGCCCACAAAGGCGACATTCGCGTGGAAATCTGCTCCAGTTGCCACCCGTTCTTCACCGGCAAGCAGAAGCTGATGGACACAGAAGGCCGCGTCGACCGCTTCACCAAGAAGTATCAGAAAGCCAAGGAAACCGAGGCCGCAAAAGTGGCCGCCAAGAAACAGCCGCTGGTCAAGGCTTAAGTGGGGCAGGTCTATGACCTGCCAAGTTGTTTGGTGCAGCAGGTCTCCGACCTGCCAAGTCGTTGGTGACCTGCCAATTTAGAAGCCTGGCCCGCCGGAACGTCCGCCGCGCCTTTGGTTCTGCTTCTCTTTTTCCTTCTGCTGCCGCTCTATGCGCATCTTCTCGTACTCGGTCTGTTGCGCGGGCGTCAGCATCAGGTTCATGCGCGTAATTTGATTGGCGTGAACGGCGTCGAGCTGCGGATCCATCTGGGCATGGATGGCCTTCACCTGGGCTTGCGATTCATCCAGGATCAGGTTCATCTTCTGAACTTGGTCGGCGCTTAGCTCCAGGCGCTTCTGATAATAGCCCGTGAGCCACTTCCGGAACTCCTCGGGCGTGGGCGGATTCTTGGCCGCCGATGCGGACTTGCTCGCGCTCACAGTCGACGCGCTATACAAGCGATTGCTGAAAAATCCGAGTACGGCGCCGCTGAGGAATACGAGGCCCACGTAAAGAACTATCGTGGCCCGGGACAACTTCATTGCAGGTCTCCGCTATCCATCAACTGGGCCGAGTCCACCGAGTGAGCCGCATCCAACACATCCACATAAGTGGCGGTGTAGACCGGCTCGGTTTGAATGCGCGGAATCAAAATCGCCATGGCCAGAGTGAGGGCCGCCGTCGCGAGGACGCAAACCTGCGCCAAGCGCCGGAACACCGAGACGTTCTCCATCCGCCGAGCCTCGATCTTCTGCCACAGATTGGGCATGAAGTTCGCGCCGCCATCCTGTTCGGGGAAAGCGCTGCGATATTCCGCGAACAACGCGTCGAGCCTGGTCTCGATGCCGTTCTCGTTCATGCGATCCATTCTACACCTCTCTGCCGGCCAAATACTATGCCATCAAGACTGTATACTGCTCAGGCAGTATCCTTGCCTTCACGGGGGCCTTCGCCAGCCCCATAGGCCTTCAAAACCCGTTGCCGGGCCCGAAATAACCTGACTTTCAGGGCGTTCTCATTCACCCGATAAATCTTCTCGAGTTCCTTGAGCGACAGCCCTTCCACTTCCTTCAACGTCAGCAGAATCCGATCTTCCTCGGAAACATGCTCCAGCAGCGCTTCCACCTGCTCACGAATCTTACCGCGCCGCTGCTCCTCGGCGTTCTGCTTTCCGCCAGCCGCGGCGTCGGCCATCATCACCTGCTGCTCACTCAGGTCCGACATCCGGCTTTCCTGCCGCCGCTTCTGCCGCCTCAAATAGTCATACGCGGCATTCACCGTCAAGCGGTACAGCCAAGGCTCAAAAACTTCGGCGGTCCGCAATTGCTCCAGCGAATAATACAGCCGAAGAAATACTTCCTGTCCAACATCCTCTACGTCTTCCGGACGCCCGATCAGCCGTGCAATCGTCCCCAGGATTCGCTTCCTGTAGGCTTGCACCACCTGGCTAAACGCGCTATCGTCGCCCCCGCGGGCCCGTTCGATCAGTTCGAACTCAACGAGCATGGCCACCGCACGGGCCGGCGGTAGTCATATCCTTTTCGATCCAAACGAAAAGGCGCATCGGCACTCTGTTAGGTTACAACAGCGGGTCCGCATGTCAAAAGAGATAGCATTAGATCCCCTTATATCTCGCCAGGATGCCCTTTGGCGTGCTAAAATCTCTATTTCCATGGATTTCCTAGAAGGCCTCAACCCCCGCCAGAAGGAGGCCGTGGCTCATGTTGAAGGCCCCCTGCTGGTGCTGGCGGGCGCTGGAAGCGGAAAAACGCGGGTCATAACCCACCGGATGGCCCATTTGATGGCTGCCCATCGGGTTCCCGGCTGGGCCATCCTGGCCGTGACGTTCACCAACAAAGCCTCGGGCGAAATGCGCGACCGGGTGCGGTCCCTGATCGCTTCCAGTAACGTTGCCGCCGATTCGCTCCCCATGGTGGCTACGTTCCATTCTTTCTGCGTGCGCCTCCTGCGACGCGATGGCGCGAGACTGGCTGAAGTACGCCGCGGCTTCACTCCCCTCTTTTCGATCTATGACGACGACGACCAGCTTTCGATTCTAAGATCGGTCTACAAACAGCTCGGCCTGGATGAGAAATTTCTGGCGTACCGGGCGGCGCTTTCCCGTATCAGCCACGCCAAGAGCCACAAGGAAACGCCCGAAGATCTTGCCCGCGCCGCCACCGATCCCGTCTCCACGCGTCTGGCAGTCATCTACGAACGCTACCAAACCCGGCTGCTGGAATCGAACGCCCTGGATTTCGACGACCTGTTGCTTGAAGCCGTCCGTCTGCTGGCGCACGATCAGCTTACTCGCGAAAAACTCAACCGCCGCTACGAATTCCTGATGGTCGACGAATATCAGGACACCAACCGCAGCCAATATGAGCTGATGCGCCTGCTATCGAAGGAACGCGGCAACGTGGCCGTGGTCGGCGACGAGGATCAGTCCATTTACGGCTGGCGCGGCGCGAACATTCGCAACATCCTGGATTTCGAGCGCGACTTTCCGGGCGCGAAGACCATCCGGTTGGAGCAGAATTACCGCTCGACCAAAAACATCCTGGAGGCCGCGAGCGCGGTGGTCGCCAACAACACGGAGCGCATCGGCAAGTGGCTGTGGACCGAATCGGGAGCGGGCGAGAAGATCACTCTGTATGAAGCTCCCGACGCGGAAAATGAAGCTCTGTGGATCGCGGACATGATCGAGGCGCACCTGGGCCGCAATCCGCAGGATCGCGCGGCGGTGCTGTACCGCACCAACGCCCAATCGCGCCAGATTGAAGAAGCGCTGCGGCGCTATGGCCGCAAATATGTGGTGGTGGGCGGCTTCAGTTTTTACCAGCGCGCCGAGGTGAAGGACGTCGTCGCCTATCTCAAGGCGCTGGTGAGCCCCCAGGACTCGGTCAGTCTTCTGCGCATCATCAATACGCCGGCTCGCGGCATCGGCCGCACCACCGTCGAGCAGATCGAGCAGTACGCGCTGGCGCATGAGCTGTCGCTGTGGAACGCACTTGCGCGAATGCTCGAAGAACGCGCCTTTCCGACTCGCGCCGAAGCCGCGCTGGGCGGCTTTTATCGCATTATGGCGGCGATGGCGGATGGCGTCGAAGCGCGACCAGTGGCCGCAACCGTGCGCGCGGTGCTCGAAAACACCGGCTATCGCAAGATGTTGGAGGAGGAAGGCACGCAGGAGGCGCAAGGGCGCCTGGGCAACCTCGACGAACTGCTCAATGCGGCTGTCGATGCGTCCGAGCGCGGCGAAACCATCCGCGATTTTTTGGATCACGCGGCGCTGGTCTCCGACGCGGATTCGGTGGATGAGCGCGCGCAGGTTTCGCTGCTCACCATGCACAACGCCAAGGGGCTGGAGTTTCCTGTGGTGTTCATCGCTGGGCTGGAGGAGGGTCTGTTTCCGCACAGCCGCTCGGTCGACTCCGAAGGGGCGATGGAGGAGGAGCGCCGCCTGTGCTACGTCGGCATGACGCGCGCCGAGAAGCGGTTGTACTTAAGTTGGGCGCGTTACCGGAGGCGCTTCGGAGGCGGTCAGCCGGAAGCGTCCATCCGCTCGCGATTCCTCCAGGAAGTTCCGCCGGCGCTGCTCGAAAAGGCTCGCGGGCAGAGCGGGCAGGTGGATCTGTATGCCGAGCAACACCTGGTTCGCGAAACCGCGCGGAAGAACCTCTATACTGGAAAGACTTATAACTCGGTCGAAAACATCCGACAGTTTTTCGCGGGCGGCGGTAGCGCCCAGCAACCAGCGGCGAAGCCGCCGGTGCAAGCAAAACGGCCGGAGGCCGCGCCGAAACCGTTGGTGATGCCAAGGAAGAAGACGGGATTGGGATCGACCATCGAACACGTCAAGTACGGCCGCGGCACCATCGTGCGGCTGGAAGGCTCGGGCGAAGACGCCAAGGTAACCGTTAGTTTCCCCGGATACGGGTTGAAGAAGCTGGTTGCGAAATACGCAGGGATCAAGATCGAATGAACACAAAACACATCAAAGACAGAGCAGAACGCAAGAAAACCAAGCGCGCCGCGCGCAAGGCCGCTCCGCCGGTCGCGGCGAGGGCCACCGACGTGGCGCGAGGCTCGCAGAAACGCAAAGTGAAGAAGTTGGTCAAGGGCCAGCGTAAGCGGTAAGTTGGGCAGGTCCCCGACCTGCCTGTTTTGGCCTAGGCCGGCTTCATGTCGCTGTTCCGCACCCAGGGCATTTTACGGACGAGGTCCATTGACGAGCTGATCGCCGCCAGCGCGGCCCCATCGGCTCGTCTCCGCCGCACCCTCGGCCTGGGGAGCCTGGTAGCGCTGGGCATCGGCTCGGTCATCGGCTCCGGCATTTTCACGCTCACAGGCACCGCGGCGGCGGGCCTCAAGTTCGATTACAAGAGCATCCTGAAAGCTCCGGTTCTGGATCTGCTGATGCAGGGCCGCAACGCCGTCGGTCTCACCGGCCGCCCCGGAGCAGGTCCGGCGATTTCACTTTCCTTCATCCTGGTAGCCATCGCTTGCGGTTTCGCAGCCTTGTGCTACGCCGAGTTGGCCTCCATGATTCCGGTCGCCGGCAGCGCCTACACTTACGCCTACGCGACTCTCGGCGAAATCTTCGCCTGGATCATCGGCTGGGACCTGATCCTGGAATACGCCGTCGCCAACATGGCCATCGCGGTGGGATTCGGAGCGTACCTCAACGACCTGCTTGACAACGCGTTCGGCTTCCACTTCCCGGCGGCGTTTTCAAATCCCGTTTTCATCGAGGGGAAATCCACGGGAGCCATTTTCAATATTCCGGCGTTTGTGTTGATGATGCTGTTGAGCTGGATTCTGGTGCGCGGCGCAAGGGAGAGCGCTGGAGCCAACAACGCCATGGTGCTGATCAAAATCGCTGCCATCCTGATCTTCATTTTCGGAGCGGCGCGAGCGGTGAACACCGCCAACTGGCATCCCTTCATGCCCAACGGCTTCTCCGGCGTGCTGACGGGCAGCGCCATCGTATTCTTCACCTATATCGGCTTCGACGCGGTCTCGACCGCAAGCGAGGAATGCCACGATCCTCAGCGCGACATGCCTCGCGGAATTCTGCTGACGCTGGGCGCATGCGCGCTGCTCTATGCCGGGGTCGCTCTGGTGCTGACCGGCATCGCGCACTGGGATACGCTGAACAACGACGCTCCGGTAGCGAATGCCTTGAAGGCTCTAGGATTCAACCGCATTCGTTTTATCGTGACGGTGGGAGCGTTGCTGGGGATGACCAGCTCCTTGCTAGTGGGCCAGTACGGGCAGGCGCGGATCTGGTTCGCCATGTCGCGCGACCGCCTGCTGCCGCCATTGTTCTCCCGAGTCCACCCGCGCTACGAAACGCCGTACCTGAGCACCTGGGTCGCCGGATTCGCCGTGGGCATTCCGGCAGGGATCTGGGACATCGGCACGTTCGGCGATCTGACCAATATCGGGACGCTGTTCGCGTTCATCGTGGTCTCGGTGGGAGTCATCATCCTGCGCCGCACTGACCCTGATCGCCATCGCAGCTTCCGCGTCCCCTGGGTCCCGCTGCTGCCGGGGATCTCGATCGTGTGCTGCCTGGTGCTGATGCTGAGCCTGCCGCTCGAGACCTGGATCCGCTTCGTGGTGTGGCTGGCGATTGGCTTGGTGATTTATTTCTGCTACGGGCAAAAGCGGACTCTGGCGTAAAAGGGGCAGCTTCACCGGGGTGTCTCACAAAGGCTTCCGCAGTGGCTGTGGATCGCAGCCATGCATCTTCTTGTGAGCGTTCAATTTCTTGATTGCTCGCGATAAATCGGCCCGCGCCGCTGCCAACTCGGCGGCTTGCGGCCCAACGTTGCGTTTTTCCTTCTGGGCTAGATTCCGATTGACCCCAGCCGCATAAAACCTCTGAGTGGCTTCCTCCAAAGCCTCAGAAAGGCGGGACTGCACCGCGCAAGGCTGCTTCATTTTCGCACTCTAACATGGTGACCTGCTCCGCAGGAGGTGCCTCCTGAGGACGTGTTGCCCTTAGCCCCGCCTTCACGCAACCGAAGCCAGATTTCCGGCTTGTTTGTCAATCTGCGCAAGAAGCCGCTGAATGATGCGGACCTCGCGTTCCTCGAACAGGGGTTCGCCGCACTGCGTGCAGATCCAGGCAGGGACGGCATCGAGCGACAAATGGTAGCCCTTACGGTCGACGTGGAACGGAGCCGCCGACTTCTTCATTCGACCGCCACAGTGCATGCATTTTATGAGTTTCTCCTGACTCTGAAGCCGGGTGTCCATTCCTCCGGGTCGGGCAAGTACGACGTGATCACAGCAAGATGCTCCGCCTTGGGCGTGCGGATCCGGCTCGCGTGGGGGCATAGCTTCACACTATCGCTCCCGAGAGGTCAGCGCGGTTGGCATAGACGACAACTTCATCCGCGCTCATCGGGCACGTTTGTATGATGAGTTAGGGCAATAATATAGTTGACAACTCATCGGTTTTGGGCTAAGATTGAAGCATGGAACCGAACACTCTTCAGGATGCAATCCTCTACTTCGCAAGCCCCGATAATTGCCGCGAGTACTTGGTAGCGCATCGCTGGCCCGATGGTGTTACATGCCCGCGCTGCGGCGGTAAGAAGATTCTGTTCCAAGCGAAGTACAATCGCTGGCAGTGTGGCAGCAAGCACGCGCTGAGGCAATTCACTTCAAAAACGGGAACGATCTTCGAAGATTCCCCGCTGGGTCTGCACAAGTGGTTGCTCGCCATGTGGCAGGTTGTGAACTGCAAGAACGGCGTGAGTTCCTATGAAGTTCACCGGGCCATCGGCGTGACGCAAAAAACCGCATGGTTTATGGATCACAGGATTCGCGTTGCGCTCGGCATGGCGACACCGGATAAATTCTCTGGTCATGTCGAAGCGGATGAGACTTTCATCGGCGGCAAATCTCGAAACATGCACAAGAGCAAACGGGTGCGTCGGATCACGGGAACGGGCGGCAAGGACAAGGCCGCTGTGATGGGAATCTTGGAGCGAAGCAGCAAGGAAAGTGCGAGCAAAGTGCGCACGGCGGTCATTCCGAATCGGCGGAAGAAGGCGCTTCAGGCCGAAGTGAGATCGCACGTAGAAGCAGGTTCCGCTCTGTACACGGATGCCCTGCAATCCTACAACGGGCTTGATGAGTTTGAGCATCAGGTGGTCGATCATGCCGTGAAGTATGCGGACGGTCACGTACACACGAATGGTCTTGAAAACTTCTGGAGCCTGTTGAAGCGCGGAATCGGAGGCACGTACGTTTCGGTTGAACCGTTTCATCTGTTCCGTTATCTTGACGAGCAGGCATTCCGGTTCAACAATCGCAAGATGACAGACGGCGAGCGTTTCAGTCTAGCCGTTGATGGCATCGTGGGCAAACGGCTGACCTTTGAGCAACTGACGGGTAAAGCCGAAGCGCAGGTATGAAAGATGCCCTACCGCAAGCCCTCACGTGGGCGCAAAGCAAGTTTTCAACAGAAATTTTTCACAGGTTAGCGAGCCCCGCTCCACATTCCGCGCGAAGGTTTCAATCGAACATTCATTACCTAAGATGTTGTAAAACATAAGGATGTGTGTTTGTTTGGGAACCTGAAGTAGTACTTTAGTCCCATAAGCCACTCAATCCAAAGGCGATAGTGCCACTTGCATTTAATCTATACTGCGGCATACTGGAGGAGAGGCTAAGCCTGTGGCGATCTACGCCTTTTCTTCGCTACAATGGTTCCGTGAACAGTATGACGCATAAACGTTTTGAGGAGAACGAGGAAAAGTTCCGCGAGTTACTACTCTACGTGTGTGCAAAGTGCGCGACTCATAGGAAGTTTGGTGCCATCAAGCTGAACAAGATTCTATTCTATGCGGATTTTTTAGCTTACCGTCGGCTGGGACAGCCGATCACAGGCGTCGAATATCAGAAGCTTGAGAAGGGACCGGCCCCACGTAGATTGATCCCCATTAGAAAAGAGATGATCGCGCAAGGGGACCTCGCCATCCAACCCCGTGAGACTTGGGGAATGATACAGGAACGACCAA
>Ga0209415_10004873_pt1 | contig 24421 bp, 16 predicted proteins | sample PeaSoiSIISIP2007_FD_187696 | JGI IMG/M metagenome (GOLD analysis project Ga0209415, IMG submission 187696) | Peat soil microbial communities from Weissenstadt, Germany - SII-SIP-2007 (SPAdes) (version 2) | ecosystem: Environmental > Terrestrial > Soil > Wetlands > Peat | place: Germany... | reverse complement strand
ACAGCGCGGGCGAAGTCACGTGGCACCGGAGCTTGATCTCGATTCGCGGGCTCTCTCGCCGGTTGATGTTTTTCATTTCCGTGGATTCAACATGGCGACTTTAGCGCCGGAAGTGCCCAATCATCAATATCGTAAATGGGCTATACGGGGTTGTTCCCCAAGGTTATTAAGTAATGCCGCGGCCCCCTGCTGCCCCTCGTGCCCCCGAATAGGTGATTTACCCGAGGCCAACGTGGGGGGTACTACGCATACTCCGATAGCGTTATCAGCCGCATATTATCCCCTCCTTTAGCGAATCTTAAATTCGTGTATTTCCTCACTAAACCACGGAAACTATTGAATTTACCGTGGGTTATCGCGTTAAATCCAGGCTTTTAATCGCTCGATACATGCCTGATTATTCCCAAAAAAAGACGCGGGTGTGTTATTTTTTTTGTTGACAACCGATATAAATCGTCAGAGAATCCCTTAGTACGACACACGCGAGATCCGATTTCGCAGAGATGTCGACCACTGTTCACGAGGACAAAAGAGAATGATGACGCGAATTCTTCTTTACAGCGACGAGCCCATCTTGGCAAGGGGTCTGGAGTCCGTGCTGCGGCAGGTGGAAGGCTTTGAGCTCCTCCCCATCTGTGGTTCCGTGGCTGGCGTAATGGAGCAGGTGGGACGCGGTGTTCCCGACCTGGTCCTGCTGGACCTTACCCAAGAAGTCACGTTTGCCGTACTGAGCGATATGAAGCATGCCATGATGAGCTGCAAAATCGTTCTGTGGGTGAACTCCATTTCAACCGAACTGGCGTTCCAGGCCATGGGCCTGGGCGTCCGGGGCATTCTTCGTAAGACCCTGCCCACCGATTTGCAGGTAAAATGCCTGCAAAAGGTCCAGGCCGGCGAGCTCTGGTTCGAGAAAGCCCTCACCGACAGCTTCCTGTGCGCCCGCCGCGTCGCACTCACCCAGCGCGAAGGGCAGCTCGTCAGCCTGCTCTCGCAAGGCCTGAAGAATAAGGAGATCGCCACCACCCTCATGATCTCCGAGGGCACCGTGAAGGTCTACCTCTCCCGCCTTTTCCAGAAAGTCGGCGTGAAGGATCGTTTCGAATTGGCTTTGTTTGGCTTGAAGAATCTCACCACCGGGCAACTGCCGGTCAACTCGAAGGGAGAAAGGGTCGGCGCCAGCGCCATGCCGGGCCTGCGGTCCCTGGTTCTCGAGCGCCCGTCCACCGAGCCCCGGCACGAGCCCGCTCCCGCGCGTTTCCCCAGCCCCATGCGCCCGCTGGTGACCCGCTACTAAAGAGTTATAAACGGGGCGGGCAATTCCGCCCGCCCCATCACCGATCCCCTGGCCCCCGGCCCCTGGCCCCTGGCCCCTGGGAAATCTTCGCCAGCAGTGCGCTCGCACCCCGCGTTTTCTCCGGAGTCAGGCCCAGTTCGAGAGCCTTTTTCGTGGGCGCCAGCGCCTCTCCGGTTTTTCCGGCCATGACTAGGGTTTGTCCGATGCCAAGGTAGGCATCCCCGAAGGTCGGCCGGCAGCGGACCGCTTCCTCGAACTCCGCCATTGCCCTGTCCGCATCGCCTTTCTCCAGCAGTGCCGACCCGTAATCGAAATGGGGAAGAAAGTCGCGCGGGTCGAGGCGCACCGCTTCCGCGAAGTGAGGCAGTGCGGCATCCGTGAGTCCCCGGCTCACCAGGGCTCTCCCCACGTGGTGTTCCGCCACGCTGTTTTCCCCCGTCACCTCCAGCGCGTGCCCGAACACCGTCTCGCTATCCCGCCAGGTCCGCGTCTGCTCCCACGACCGCACTCCACATGCCGCCAGCACCATCGCGGCCAGCGCGGCCGCCGCCTTCCGATGATCCTTCAACAGCAGTTCCGCCCCCCATACCACCGCGGCGAACAGGCCGATCAGCGGAATGTAGGCGAACCGGTCCGCCATCGACTGCTTCCCCACCTGCACGATCCCGATCGTCGGAACCAGCCCCACCACGAACCACAGCCATCCCGTGGCGAAGTACCGGTGCCGCCGTCCCGCCCACAGCGCCGCCGCCGTAATGGACCCCAGCAGCAACACCGCGCCCGCCACCTTCCACGCCGAAATCCAAGCCGGGTACGGATAGAATATTGCCAGCTTCCCCGGCCACAGCGTCTTGCCGATGTACCGCACATACGCCACCAGCGCATTCGAGACCCGCAGCCCGAAGGGAATCCCCGCCGCCCACTCCATGGCGCCCATGCGCTTCGTCCCGATGGCCGTCAGGACCGACGCCACCGCCGCCAGGAACAGCATCGGCAACTTCTCCGCAAATGCCACCCTCCCGAGCGGCCAGTAGTCCACCAGCAGGAACAGCAGCGGCACCGTCACCAGCATGGGCTTCGCCATCAGTCCCATCAACATCGCCGCCAGCACCCACCGGTACCTGCCGTCGGTGGGCCGCTCGGCGTATCGCACATACGCCCACAACGCGACCAGGAACCAGAAGCAGCTCAGCACATCCTTGCGTTCCGCGATCCACGCCACCGACTCCACGCGCAGCGGATGCAGCGCGAAAAGCCCCGCCACCATGGCGCTGCGCCAGTGCGCCCCCGTCATCCGGCGGAACACAAAAAATACCAGCAGCGAGTTCGCGATGTGCAGCAGCACGTTCGTCAGGTGATGCCACCCCGCCCGCAGCCCGAACAACTGGCAATCCAGCATGTGCGAGAGCCATGTCAGCGGCTGCCAGTAGAAGTAATCCACCGTGGAGAAGGCCCACGCCACGCCCGCCCGCGTCAAACCGCCGCTGACGTGCGGATTGCCGGGAACATAAACGTTGTCGTCGAAATTGATGAAATCGTACGCCCGCACCTGCCCATAAACCAGCAGCGTAGCCGCCACCAAAGCCACCACGATGATTATTGTGCTTCTATTCATTCCAATAAAAGAGCGAGCGAAGCGAGCCACCCTCCCCTGGCCCCCGGCCCCTGCCCTGGCCCCCGGCCCCCGGCCCCCGACCCCTAACCCCAACCCCCAACCCCAACCCCCTTTTTCCCCCTCACTGCACCGGCAGCAGCACCACGTTGCTGCCCTGCCCGTTGATCGTCACTTGCAGATTGGCGATGGTCCCCGTGGGTGCGCCTGCGCCCAGGGTGAACTGCACGGCATCGATTCCCACCTGCCCCGGCACGGCGAATGCGTTCTGCGCCGTCACCACGAAATTGCCGATCGACACGGTGATCGGATCCACAATGAGGTATGGCTGATCGGATGGAATCGGGAAGCCCTCCGGACGCATCGGGTTCGCCGGCCCGCAACCCGTCGCGTACACCGTCAGCAACTCGCCTTGCTGCGCCGGCGAATCGCTGGTGACGGCCGAGCCGTCCGCATGCACCGCCACCGCCAACGACTGGTTTCCAACCGTCTGTTGAAACAGTCCGGGTGCATCTCGTACCACCGTGAAAACCGCCTGGACATCCGGCTGGCCTTGGGCGCTCACGGTCAGCGTCTCGGTTCCCAGCGGCACATCGTCGGGCAGTTGCAGGTTGAGCTGCGTCGCGGAAACAAAGAACAGCGGCAACAGCCGGTCGCCCATCCGCACCGTCGCGCCGCCCAGAGTCTGTGGCAGCGGGCCGGCCGGCGCCACCGTCGTGCCGGACGCCAGGCTGGCGCCATAGATCGAGACCACCGACCCCGCCGCCACCCCCGTCTGCGGTGTTGCTCCCGCCGCATTCCCCACCCCCGCCGGCGCGATGTACGGCACGGGGTCCAGTTGCGCCTGCACCGCGCGCGGCGTGTTCATGGACACCACCCCCGCGGGTTTCGTCCCGCTGAGGTCGCCGCTCCACGAATGGAAACGATACCCCGGCAGCGGCGTGACCGCCACTACCACCGAGGTCTGCGCATCGTAATAACTGTCCGGCGACCCCGGCTGCATGCTCCACGATGCCCCATTCGGCGGATTCGCGGTCGCCGCCAGAAGGTTCATCGTATGATAGTTCGCACTGATCGCGATCGGGTCGGCAGTCAGCGCCGCGCTCCAGTCGCCCGCTCCGCTGCCCGGCCATCCCAGGAAATCCTGGCGCGATCCCGTGCCTAGCGGAACCGACAACGGAGCGCTCACCCGCACCGTGGTCCCCACCGGCCGCACGATGTCGCACGGCGTCGCGCAACTGGTCGTTCCGTCCACCTGCACGGCCAGCGAGGCCAGGGAGCTGGTCACCGTGAGATGCCCCAATGGCGTGTACGTAGCGCTGAGCCTGATCCCCAAGCCTGCCGCGCTCGCGGGCACCGTGAGATCCTGCACTGCCGCGCCGCCGTTCGACCAGGAGCTGAACGCCCAGACCCGCCCCTGTGCATCGGTCTGCTGCAGCGGCGCTTCCAGGTGGTGCGTCTCACCCACGCCCCAAACAAAACTGTAGGTCGGCCAGTTGTCCCGCCCGTCGATCTTTAATTTAAGGTTTGCCGGCGAAGTCGTGAAAGCCACCGGTGCGCCTGCCACATAAGTTGCGGTCAGTGTGTCCGGCTGCGATAATTGTGCGACTTGGTACGCGTGCGTGGCCGCCCCGCCGTCGCTCCACGACGAAAACACCCACCAACTTCCAAAGCGATCCTCCTGCGGCGAAACCGGACCCACACTGTGCGTGGAGTTCCATCCCCAATCGAGTGTCACCGGCGTAGTCACCGGCGCCCGGTCTGCGAGCACCTGCAGTCCGGCCGGCACGGTCGCCAGGCTTATGGGACGCGCCACTTGAAATTGCGGGTGTACAATCACCGGCGCGCTGAGGGTCACCGTGTCCACCGGTCCTTGAATCGCCTGCCCCGGTCCGGGCGCCCATCCCGCGAATACGTAACCCGGGTTCGGTGAGGCCAGCAGCACCATGGTTCCGCCCGCCTGGGCGTAGATGTCCTGGTCGCTGGTGTAGGGCGTCGTGCCTTGATAAATCGTGCCGGGGCTCGGGCAATGCGCCGGATCCGGACACGAGAAGAACACCAGGCTCACCGCGTACTGCACCGAAAACGTGGCGTGATACTCCGTGATCGCCGGGTCCGCCGTGATCGTCACGGTATCGCCGCCCGGCAGCGTTGTGTTCCCGTATTGCCAACTGGTGAAAGTGAGTTTGGTCTTGCTCCCGGTCCCGTCTTGCTCCGGGTCCGCCGAGAGTACGTGCTTGCTGCCGGCCGGCCATATGGCGCTCGTGGCATGCGTGTAGATCTGCCCGTCCACGCTGTAATACGCGCCTTCCGGGATTGTCGAGATGGTTGTCGTGCTCCCCAGGCTCTGCGCGCGACACACCGGAGCGAACGCCCCCGCGATCGCGATCGTAAGAAAGGCAGCACAGGCATTCCTGCCTGTGTCTTGTTTCCGCCAAGTAGTTCTTTCCACGCGGGCAGTATATGCGCAAATCCGCGCAAATGCACGGCTAACTTTGGTAATGCGGCACTTACTAGCTATTTCGATCATTGATTCTCGCGCCGCGCCGGCATCTAATCGGAACGTTCGAAGACCATCCATATGCGCTACCGCTTAGTGTTCTCGATTGCGATTGCGGCCGCTCTTACCGGCGCCGCCACTCCCTCGGTTGCAGCCACCTTCGGAACAGTGGTTTCGATTGGCGGCCACGCTTCCGATATTGCCCTCGACGAATCGCGGGGCTTACTCTACATAGCGAACTTCACCGCCAACCGGATCGAAGTCATGTCGCTCGCAGACCGTTCGATCCGTACTTCGATGAACGTCGCGGCGCAGCCCGCCGCGCTATCGATGTCTCCGGACAACCAGTTTCTGCTGGTCGCTCACTACGGCAACTTCACTCCGCCCGACCCCAGCAAGAACGGTCTCACCCTGATCAACCTCAACGACGGCACGCGCCAGACGTTTACTACCGGCGATACACCCCTCGCCGTCGCGTTCGTCGCCGACGGCACCGCCCTGGTCGTCACTACCAGCGGCCTGTATCGGTTCGACCCGGTCACCGGGGCCATCAACGTAGTTGCCACCTTCGCCTCCCTCGCAACTACGCTGCCCGCCAAGCTCGGAACCTTTCCCACACAGGTGATCCTGGCCTCGCTGACAACCACCCCCGACCGTAAGGTGGCCTACGGCATCGCCGATGACGGCAGCTACCAGGCCTTCATCCGCTTCGACTGGACCAGCGGCCGCGTCTTCGCGGGCGGCTTCACAGCCTTTCCCAAGCCCCTGCCCCGAGTGAGCGTCTCCTCCGACGGCGCCTGGGCCATGGTCGGAATGTATAAGATCGATAGCGGCCTCCACGATCTTGCGCAATTCCCCAACTCCGTGACTTCTGTCAATATCGGCGCCAATGCCGTCGATTCCAGCTCCGGTACCATTTACGCGCAAATCGTCACGGGTCCCCAGACGAGCAACTCCTCCAGCTCCTCATCCAGTTCTTCGTCCAGCTCCTCATCCAGTTCTTCGTCCAGCTCCTCATCCAGTTCATCCAGTTCCTCGTCCGGTTCCTCTTCCGCCCCCACGGCTCCACCGGCGCCGCCGGTCTTGACCATCATGGATGCCGACAACCTCACCGTGCGCCAAAGCCTGCTGCTGCCTGAGAACCTCACCGGAAGGGCCGTACTGACTTCCGCCGCCGACGTGCTCTACAGCGTCTCCGATAGCGGCGTCATCGTGCTTCCCGTCGGCAGCTTGAAGCAGACTCATCGCGTGGTCGCCACGCAGTCCGACATTCTGATCAGCGGCAACTTTTGCAACCGCAACGTCATTACCCAAAATCTCACCATCGTCGATCCGGGCGGCGGCAACACCGACTTCGCCATCGGCGGCAATCCCGCCGGCGTCACCATTTCGCCCGCCTCCGGCATGACCCCCGCCACCGTGCAGGTGCGCGTGGATCCCAATGTTTTTCTAAACCAGAACGGCACCGTCGCCATACCGCTCACCATCAGTTCCGCCTTGGCAGTCAACGTTCCGCAACCGGTCCGCCTGCTCATCAACAACCGCACTCCCGACCAGCGCGGCACCGTGGTGAATATTCCCGGCACCCTCACCGACATCCTGGCCGATCCGGCTCGCAATCGGTTCTACGTGGTCCAGCAGGACCAAAACCAGGTGCTCGTGTTCGACGGCAGCACGTACAGCCAGATCGCCGCTCTGCGCACCTCCACCACCCCCACCCAGATGGCCATGAGCTTCGATCAGCAGTGGCTCATCGTCGGCCACGACAACTCGCAGTTCGCCTACGTTTACAACCTCGACACGCTTCAGCCCGACATCCCCATCGCTTTTCCCGGAGGCCACTATCCGCGGCAGATCGCCGCGTCCGGGAAATCGATTCTGGCCCTGGTGCGCGACGTCGCCGGAGACGCGCCCGGCGCCATCGATCGCATCGACATTCTGGCGCGCACCGCCACCGAGTTGCCTACGCTCGGCATCTACACCAACAACGTCAACCCCTCCGGCGTGCTCGCTCCGGCGTCCAACGGCGGTTCCATTCTGGTCGCCATGCCGGATGGCAACGTCATGTTGTACGACGCCAACGCCGACACCTTCACCGTATCCCGCAAGGACTATGCCGCGCTCGCAGGCGCTTATGCCGCCTCGAGCTACAACACTTATGTAGTCGCCAACTACATGCTGAACTCTTCGCTGGTGACTCAGTCCACCCTCGACACCGCGTCCGGCACGCCTGCGGGCTTTAGCTTCATCGACCAGGGCGGTTTTCGCACTTCCGCGTCCGCGGCTACCAGCCCCGGAGTGATCCAGCGGGTCAATCCCGCCGTCAGCCTGGGCATCAAGCCCACCCGCATGGTGGAGGCCCCCCTGACCTCCTCCCCAACCTCCGCCCTCATTCGCACGCTGGCGCCGCTCTACAACCAAACCGCGGTCATCTCCCTGACGGTGTCCGGATTCACGGTGCTCCCCTGGACCTATGACGCCGCCGTGGCGCCGCCTCAAATCTCCGCCATCGTCAACGCCGCCGATGGAACCCAGCCCGTCGCTCCGGGCGGCCTCATCAGCGTCTACGGACAGCAGATGAGCCCAGTCAACATGGCCACCCAGGAGATCCCTCTTCCCACCGCCCTGGGTGAATCCTGCCTCACCGTCAACGGAGTTCCCCTGCCCATCCTGTTCGTCTCCAGCCAGCAGATCAACGGTCAGCTTCCGTTCAACGTGGATGGCAGCGCCACCATGGTCCTGCACACGCCGGGCGGAGTGAGTGACAACTATAATTTCACCATCTACGAAGCGGCCCCCAGCATTTTCCGCTCCGGCACCGCGGGCCCGCTCACCGGCCTGGCCACCGTGATCCGCGCCGACGACAACCAGTTAGTCACGCCCACCAACCCCATCCACCCCAACGACACGATTATCATTTACGCCACCGGCCTGGGCCGCACCCAGCCGTCCGTGGATGCCGGCCAGCCCGCCCCATCCGATCCCTTGGCGGGGGCCATCATCGCGCCGCTGGTCTCTCTCGGTGGTATGGCGCTCAATGTCACTTACGCCGGCCTGGTTCCCGGCGAAGTCGGGGTCTACCAGATCAACGCAACCGTTCCGCTCAAGGTTCCGCAAGGTATGGAGATTCCTCTGGTCATCGACCAGGGAGTTACAACCACTCTTATGATGCGGGTAGTCAACTAATGAAACTCAGTGACAAGAACAGCCGGCCGCCTCATCTAGAGCCGCGACTCATTCAGAGCCGCGACTCATTCAGAGCCGCGACCGTGAGGGAGCGGTTCTTCGGTCACCACTTCTTAAAGGGGAGATTCACATGAAAACGATTCAACTGTCTGTATTACTTCTGGCCGCGGGGCTTTCCTGCTTCGCCCAGCAGTGGGAGATCGGAGGAATAGGCGGCGGAAGTTTTCTGCCGGGTAACTCGGTCACCAGCCCGCTGGGTGCGGCTACCGCCGGATTCCAGTCCGGCGCGGCCTTCGGCGCCTTTGTGGGCCAGAACCTGAATCCTCACATCAGCGGCGAAGTGCGCTACGAGTTTCTGCAGAGCAATCTCCGCCTGCAGAGTGGTGGAACCGAAGCCACCTTTTCCGGAATGGCCCATCAGTTCCACTATGACGTGCTCTTTCACACAAATAGAAAGGAGTCGCGCACCCAATACTTCGCCGCCGTGGGCGGCGGAGTGAAGCTATTCCGCGGAACCGGCCAGGAAGCCGCCTATCAGCCCCTCAGCCAGTTTGGATACTTCACCAAAACGCAGGAGTTGAAGCCCATGGCCAGTATCGGCGGCGGCATCAAGTATGCACTCACCGCGAAAATCGTCCTGCGCACCGAGTTCCGCGACTTCATCACTCCGTTCCCCAAGAATCTGATAGCCCCGGCGCCCGGCGCGAAATTCGGCGGACTCCTGCACGACTTCGTGCCCATGGTAGGGATCGACTACATATACTGAGACAGCCACATCCCTCTCCACGGATTTCCCGGCCGCGGCGTACCTGCCGCGGCCTTTTTTTTTCTAGCGCACAGACCCTTTATCATGAGCCTTGATCTGTTCCATGAGTCTGTAAACCCCCGTCGAGGGGTTCGCGCCCTCACAATCGCGCGAGGTTTGCCATTGATCGAGATCTCGCGCTCTTCGTAGTGCGTCGCCATAAAGCGGATACAACTCCGCAGCCGGCAACCGCTTATCGTACTTGGGCATGTACCGCCTGCATTCGTGGTGGAGCTGTCCGCGTTCTATATGGGCGCGCTGATCGCGAAAATGCAGCAGCGCCCACAGTTCGAAGCAAGGGTTCGAGATCGCAACCTCGATACCATTCTCTCGAGCCTGTTGCTTGGCTTCGGGCACGAAGCGGTGTTCATCTACGTCGAACACACACCAGACATGGTCATAGTCTTGATTCTCGTCCTTGTGGCGTCGTGCTCTTGCTGCAGCATCCCTCTTCATCTCCACGGCACGTTCGACCAGGGTCTTTGGCGCTCCCCCAGCGCTAAGTTCCAACTCGATGAGGCTGCGTTCCAAATGGCGGACCTCCTGAAAATACGATGGCTCCGTCAGTGTGCCCTCGCAAACGATCAGAAATCTCGGACGGGGCTGCAGGAAAGCACGGCGGCGGCGGAGTGAATCGCGCTTGTCATGTCCGGGCACTGTCGCCCTCGAATTGTAGCAGAAATGCGTCGGGGTTGATGAAGGGTATCGCACCATACCTTCCCTGCAGATACCCGCTCTGGAGATTCTCCTGCCGGCGTGGCTTGAAATCGCTGAGGGCGTAGAGATGGCTCGTCGCGTCGTTGCTCTTCTCTGTAAACCACACCTGGTCTCGCCGGAGAACGCCGCTGCTCAACAAGTTCGTGTCATGCGTGTTGAATATCAACTGCGCTCCATTTATGCTGCTCGAGGGAGCATTGAATAATCGGACCAGTTGAATCGCGAGAAGCGGATGCAGGCTTGAGTCCAATTCGTCAATGAGAAGCGGCACACCTTTCTTCAAAGCATCGACTACGGGACCGAGCAAGGCAAGGTATGCCATGGTCCCATCCGACTCTTGGCCCGGTTCGAATGATGCTACACCGTTCTTAAGGCGATGTAGAAGTCGAATCTCCGGAACGGTGCCAGGCCACCGTATCTGAAGAAGGTTGGCTGCTACCTCAAAAAACCCCCTTCCCATTTCTGGAGATTCAGGAGCTTTTACACTCAGATCCTCAATACCAAGATCCGCGACAGACAACAACTTCGTGACCTCGTTCCTGAGGTCCGGCTCACTGCACAGGCTTGCCGTACGCGCTTGATATTTCCAGCGGTCGCCCACGATAACCATGAGGCCCGAGAGCCATCTAAAGATCGGTAAAAGAGCTTCATGAGCGTTCTGTGCTGCAGTAGACAAGAACAGAGAGTTTTTGCGGGTCAGATTCTCGATGGTCCTGTTCTCCCCGGGCATCTTCTTGCTGAACACGATGGGATTGCCCCGTTTCCGGTGGAACCACGTCTGCTTCTTGCCTTTTGGATAAACATACAGCCATTCTTCCAGCACAGCTTCTGAATCCATGAGGAATCCGTACCGGTGACGAACGCCCACAATCAAGAAATCGGCTTCTATCTCGGATGGCGCCCGACTCGACTCCTCATCCGCCATGAAAGGCTCACGGGGAATCGGGCCATCCGGATCCCAATCCCGGTAGGAAAGCGCTACCGCATCCGCCAGAAACTTGACCGCGCGAATAACGTTGGTCTTGCCGGACGCATTGGCGCCGTAGATCGCGGCACACGGCAAGATTCCCTCCCGGAGCCCAGCGGGATGCCGGACCACCTCAGGCAAATCGGTGAACGCTCCCGCCACAAGGGACAGTTCCTGCTCACGACGAAACGAACGGATGTTCGAAAACCGAAACCGCAGAAGCATAAATCACCTCGACAATGCATTTATCGGTCGATCCATGAACAATCTTGGCACAAATCGGCCCGAAAATGTCGCCAGAACAGAAGTTTCCCTCTTTCCTGGCGCCGTCCCCGGCCCGGGACCCCGTCCCCCCGGCCCCTGCTCCAAAACGCAACTCACTGCCCGGAACCGAACACCCACCCCCAACCTCCATCCCCTGTTTCCAACACTTTACCTGGGTCCACGACGTGCACCCGCCACCGCATGGGAACGCTTTTGCAAGACTTGCGCTACGCCGTGCGCGTCCTTCTGAAGAGCCGGGGCTTCACCGCCGCGGCGATTGCCGTGCTGGCCTTGGGAATCGGCGCCAATACCGCCATCTTCAGCGTCGTGAACACGGTCTTGCTGCGGCCCATGCCCTTCCCCCAACCGGATCGCCTGGTGGAAATCTTCCACGTTCCCCCCGCCCAGAGCTTTCCCGGCATCCGCCGCTTCCACGTCTCTCCCGCGAATTACCTCGATTGGCGTTCGCTCGGCAAGTCCTTCGACGGCATGTCGGCTTACGGATCGGGCCACTTCGCTTTGACTGGAATCGATCGCCCCGAGACCGTGCAAGGAGCGGAGGTCGGTGCCGACTTTTTCCCAATCCTGCGCGCCCAACCGCACATCGGTCGTCTCCTCACCGCCGATGACGACCAGCCAGGACACGGCCATGTCGCCGTCATCGGTTACTCCTTCTGGCAAAGCCATTTCGGATCCAGCCCCGGCGTGCTCACCCGTACCCTGATCCTCAACGGCGAGCCGTACTCCATCGTTGGCGTCGCTCCCCCGAGTCTGCATTTTCCCGCCTGGCTCCCGGCGGCCGCCGACGTCTGGATGCCCCTGGCCTGGGACGCGGAGGCACGCGCCGTTCGCAAAAACCACAACTATCTTGTGGTCGCGCGCCTGAAACCCGGGGTCGCCATCTCCCAGGCTCAAGCTGAAATGAACGCCATCTCCAGCCAACTCGAGCGGCTCGATCCCGAAGCCAATCGGGATTGGGGCGCGGTCGTCACGTCCCTCCGGGAAGACCTGGTAGGCGATGTCCGTCCGGTTTTGCTGGTCCTTCTGGGAGCGGTGGTGTTCGTCCTGCTCATCGCCTGCGCCAACGTCGCCAACCTCATCACCGCGCGAAATCTGACCCGCGGAAAGGAAATCGCCGTCCGCGCCGCGCTCGGCTGCAGCCGTCCCCGCGCGCTGCAGCAACTCCTGTGCGAAACGCTCATACTGGCGCTCGCCGGCGGACTGGCCGGGCTAGCCGCCGCAAGCCTCGCGATGCCCCTGCTGGTCGTCTATGTCAGCCAACAGTTCCCCCTCGCCGGTCGGATTCCGCTAGACGCCCCCGTCCTCTTCTTCACGCTCGGAATTTCCATGGCCACCGGAATCCTCGCCGGCGCGCTCCCCGCATGGCGTGGATCCAAAACCGATCTGAACGAAGCGCTCAAGCAGGGCATGGGCCGCACTACATCCGATTCCGGAGCGCGCCCGACCCGCAGCGCCCTGGTCGCAGCCGAAGTGGCGCTCTCGCTGATGCTGCTGGCCGGCGCCGGGCTGATGATCCGCAGTCTCTGGATGCTCAGCGGGGTGAATCCCGGTTACGACCCGCGAAACGTGCTGACGCTCACGGCATCGGTTTCCACCAGGCGATTCACCAAAGCCGTCCAAACCGCGGCCTTCTATGACAACGTCCTCCAGAGTGTGCGCGCCCTGCCCGGCGTCGAATCCGCCGGCTTGATCGACAACCTGCCGCTCACCGGCGGCAGCGTCCAACCTTTCGTGATCGAGGGCCGCCCGCCCGCCCTGTTCGCCCAACAACCGACCGTGGCCGTTCGTTCCATCTCCCCCGGCTACCTGCGCACCATGCGGATTCCACTGCTGCGCGGACGCGACTTCACCGCCTCCGATACCGCCGCCCAGCCGCGCGTCGTGCTCATCAGCGAGTCCATGGCCAAACGCTTCTGGCCCGGCGAGGATCCCCTTGGCAAGCGCCTCACCCTGTCCTTCGTCCCCGAAAAGCCGCGCGAGGTGGTCGGCATCGTCGGCGACGTGAAACAGGGCGGCCTGGACATCCGCGAGCCGTCGCCCGTGTTGTATCAGGCCGAGGCGCAGCAGACCAATTGGCCGATGTCGTTGGTCGCCCGCACCACCACGCCTCCGGAGACTCTCATCGCGCCGATTACGGACACGATTCAGCAACTCGACCCCGAACAGCCGGTGCGCAACGTCCGCACCATGCAGGCCATCCTCGATCAGTCCATCTCCGGCCGCCGCATGAGCATGCTGCTGCTGGCGGCCTTTGCCTCGCTCGCGCTGCTGCTGGCGGCGTTCGGGCTCTACAGCGTCCTCGCGTACACCGTGCGGCGCCGCCTGCGCGAGATCGGAATTCGAATGGCGCTCGGCGCCGGCGTTCCCGATGTGCTGAGCCTCGTGGCGCTCGAAAGCATGCGGCCCGTGTTGGCCGGAATTGCCCTGGGTCTCGCGGGATCGTTCCTGCTCAGCACCTTGCTCACGAAACTCATCTACGGCATACGCCCGAATGACCCTGCGACCTTTGCCGCCGTCGCCGTGATCCTGGCCGCCGTCGCGGTGGTCGCCAGCGTCGTGCCCGCGTGGCGCGCCACCCGCGTCGATCCGCTTCAGGTCTTGCGCGAAGAGTAGCCCCATCCTCTACTTTGCATCGGAGCTGAGGCGCGCCGCCACCATGGCGCCCGGGTCAATCTGGAACGCCAGGATCTCCTTGCCGCCGCTCACCAAAAATCCACGCATGGTGATGAGCGAAGGCTCGCCGTCCTGGTCCGGGACCTTCAAGTCGAACCGTACCGAGCAGTCGCTGTCCACCTGAAAGCTGCCGTTCTCCGCCACATCCAGCGTGCCCTTGCCGGACACCGTGCGCGCCACATCGCCCGCCTGCATCGGTGTAGTGCTTCCGGAAATCGTGAAGCCATATTCCTTCCGCAGATCCTCCGCCGAGCAGGTGTCGGGAGTTTTCATCATGACCCCGCGCGGCCCCACGCCCGGGTCGGTCTGCCTGAATTGCACCTCGGTTCCGTCGGTCGAAAGCTTCCCGCTGAAATTCTGAAAGCCGCCGGAATCGTCCTGCAGTTTCCACGTCATCGTGCAATCCGATTTCGCCTCATAGCTGCCCGTCACCGGATTTCCCAACAATAGTCCGCGGAAGGTGGCGGAAGCCGTCCCGCTCAGGTTGCCGTGCCCATCGAAGACGATCCGGCCCAGGCTGGCAGTCGGTTTCGGCGTCCCGGCAATGCTCGTCGAGCCCGTCAATTGAAACGCGTACGGCCCAAACAGGTCCGCCGGATTGCAAACGTCGTCAACCTGCGCAACGGCAACCGGCCCCAAGGCCAGCAAAAACAGCCAATTTGCCCGCATGACGTACTTTGAGTGCACGTAAGGAGCCAAACTTGGCTCCCAATGCCCAGGCCAATCTTTACGCGCTCAAGGTCACTAAAGTCTTGATCCCAATCGCATCCAGAATCTCCTGGAGCCGGGCGATCGCCACAGTCTGGTAATCGCTCTCCTCATAGCGGCTGATCACCTGTTTGCTCACGCCTAGCCGCCGCGCCAATTCGGTTTGAGAAACGCCTTTGGCGATCCTGATTTTCGCGATGAACGGAGCGATCTGGTCGAGCCGCTCTACGTGCGGCAGGGCTACCTCACCTGATTTCAACTGGTCGTACTCGCGCAGTTCGCCTTCCAGTTGCCGGATCATGCCATCGTAGCTGGCCCGAATCGCGGACGAGCGCTTGCCCGGCTTCTCCTCGGCGACCTTCGCCAGTGCGTGGCGAAAGCCTTCTATCTGAGCCACCGTCCTTTCTCTTTGCGCATCGCTCTTGATCATGCTCGCTCCACCTTGACCACCCGAATCACGCCTCGCGGCTGGCCATCCCTATCCTGGCGGAAGAACTGCGGAAAGGCCAGATCCGCTTTTGCCAGCATCGCAGGATGGATGAAAACTCAACCCCATGGTCTACCCACATCCGCCACTGGCATATGGGGAACCAAAATCATCTCGAAGTCGATCCAGTATGGATCAATGCGATCGTAGACTCCCGGATCGGGCTCGACCCAATAGCCATCGATGTCTCCCGGATCTGGCTTTTCTGAACAGAAGCTGCCGTCCACATAGATCTCCTCAATCCCAGCTACCCAAAATGCCTCGACCCCAGCCCGGAGCCCCTTCAACAGCCACCGTCGTCGAGGTGTGAACCCCAAGCGCTTTGCTATTTCGTCCAACGTCGCTCGATAGTCACCCGGCGGCAACGCACCGGTACTCGGGTCAAAGGCCGGAATCAAGCTGCCTCATTATGCCATGGACAAAGGAGCTTGTCAACAATTATGCTGTTTCTAATCATAGTCGCCAGAGATGTTCGGGATCCCTTGTACCCACACATGCGTGCCTCAGCCCGCAAAACCCCAGAGGCGCGGGAAGGAGCGGGAACGCTAATGAGGCTGGCACCGTCGAATCCGCGCCTGTGGCCATTACCGTCACCGTCGTCACATACGCAACTTCCACTTCGGTGACTTCTTGCGTTTGGGTCCGGCGCGCACCGTCCTGGCCCCCGACTCCTGGCCCCGGCCCCCGGCCCCCCAACCCCCGACCCCTAACCCCTACCCCCGTCTTCGTGCTACACGTATCTCTTGAAATACCCGTTGAAGATCTGGTTATCTGAGATCTATAATAAGGATGGATAGCACCTGCTCGACGTGGGGCTATCCGCCGTCTGAGGAGCTAACGTCATGACAACAAACGGCAAACCAGACCGTGGTTCGGTCCGGATGAACTCCGAAGAATGCAAGGGCTGCGGCCTCTGCGTAGAAGCCTGCCCGCCCAAGGTCCTGCGCCTGGCGGACCACCTGAACCGCTACGGCTACCATCCCGCCGAATACCTGGGCGCCGGCTGCACCGGGTGCGGCATCTGTTTCTTCGTGTGTCCCGAGCCCGGCGGAATCGCCGTATTGCGCCTCGCGGCCGCCGCCTGACGCACCAAGGAGAGCAGCCATGCAGAAGCAACTGACCAAGGGCAACGAAGCCATCGTCAAAGCCGCGGTCCTGGCGGGCTGCCGGGCATTCTACGGGTATCCCATCACTCCGGCGAGCGAGATCGCCGAGGCCGCCGCCCTCTACTTGCCGCAGGCCGGCGGCGTGTTCCTCCAGGCCGAAAGCGAAGTGGCCGCCGCCAACATGCTGTACGGCGCCGCCGCAGCCGGCGTGCGATGCATGAGCGCCTCCAGCGGGCCCGGCATCAGCCTTATGCAGGAAGGCTTCAGTTACATCGCCGGCGCCGAGCTCCCCTGCGTGGTCGCCGACATCATGCGCGGTGGACCGGGCCTGGGCAACATCGCACCCGAGCAGGGCGACTACAACCAGATCGTCAAGGGCGGCGGCCACGGCAACTACCGCACGCTCGTCCTCGCTCCCGATTCCGTGCAGGAAATGGCCGACCTCACCACTTGGGCGTTCGACCTGGCCGATCAGTACCGCAATCCCGTGGTGGTCCTCGCGGATGGCTACATCGGGCAGATGATGGAGCCCGTGGAGTTCGCCCCGCCCATCGCCGTTCCCCGGCCGCCCGAGTGGGCCGTCACCGGCACTGCCGCGACGCGCCACAACCTCGTCGCTTCCATTTACCTGGAGCCTGACCTGCTCGAGCGCCACATCCGCAAGCTCGAAGCCAAGTACCGCCAGGCGGAGCGCGAGGCCGCGCGCGCCGAATGCCGGCGCACCGAAGATGCCGAAATCATACTGGTGGGCTACGGCATCACGGCCCGTGTCCTGAAGGCCGTGGTGGAACAGGCACGATCCCGCGGCCTGGCGGTCGGACTGCTTCGCCCCATCACTCTATATCCATTCCCGGTCGCGCAAATCCGCGAGCTGAGCCGCCGCGCCAAAGCTTTCGTCGTAGTGGAGATGAGCACCGGCCAGTTGGTCGACGACGTACGCCTGGCGTTGGAAGGCCGCGTCCCGGTGGAATTCTTCAGCCGCGTCGGCGGCAATGTGCCCTCCGCCGAAGAGGTGCTGGCGTTTCTGGAGCAGAAGTTCGCAGCTTCTCTCGAGCCCCCCGCCGGTCAACTTGAGGAGGTCCTGGTCCATGGCTAGCTACACCGTCATCCACGAAAAGGCCGACTGCTTCTACGATTCCTACCAGCGCAAAGCCGAGTTGCAGCACCAGACCCACTACTGCCCGGGATGCGGCCACGGCATCGTGCACAAGCTCCTGGCCCAAGCCATCGACGGCCTGGGCGTTCAGGACCGCACCGTGCTCATCAGCCCGGTCGGATGCTCCGTGTTCGCCTACTACTACTTCGACGTCGGCAACATCCAGGTGGCCCACGGCCGCGCTCCCGCGGCCGCCACCGCCGTCAAGCGCAGCCGCCCCGACAGCATCGTGGTCGCCTACCAGGGCGACGGCGACCTGGCGGCCATCGGAACCGCCGAGATCGTGCACGCCGCCAATCGCGGTGAACCCATCACCGTGATCTTCGTCAACAACGGCATCTACGGAATGACCGGCGGGCAGATGGCGCCCACCACGCCCCTCGGCAAGAAGACCACCACGTCGCCGTTCGGCCGCAGCGCCGCCACCGAAGGCTTTCCCATCCACGTGTGCGAGCTGCTGAATTCGCTCGAAGCGCCGGTCTACATCGAGCGCGTCGCGCTGGGCAACAACAAGCAGATCATGCAGGCGGCCAAGGTCATACGCAAGGCGGTCGAGAACCAGGTCAAGGGCCTGGGCTTCTCCTTTGTCGAAGTGCTATCCCCCTGCCCCACCATCTGGAAACTCAACCCCATCGAGGCGCAGACATTCGTGCGCGAGGAGATGGCCAAAACATTTAGTGTGGCAAATGTTCGCGACCACACCAAGGAGGCCGTGCCCCGCTCCGCCCGCCCGGCGCCGCCGCCCGTCGAAGACCTGCCCCGCATCCTGGGCCTGGTAGACAACCTGCCGGTAGGGGCCGTTCCCGACCCCACCCACGAGCTCGACCTTCGCATCAAGGTCGCCGGCTTCGGCGGCCAAGGCGTCCTGATGCTCGGCGAGGTGCTGGCCGAAGCCGGGCTGGAATCCGGCTACGAGGTCTCCTGGTTGCCTTCCTACGGCCCCGAGATGCGCTCCGGCACGTCCAACTGTCACGTCCGCGTTTCCAGCGGCCCCATCGATTCCCCGCTGGTCTCCCGCCCCAACGTGCTGCTGGCTCTCAATGAGCCGTCGCTCCGCAAGTTCCTGCCCGCGGTCGAGCCCGGCGGCATCGTCCTCTACAATGCGCCGGCGCTTCCCGACGATTGCACGAGGCCGGATGTCCGCATGGTCGCACTGCCCTTCACCGAATTGGGCGACGAGCTGGGCAGCTCGAAGGTCGGCAACATCGTGATGCTGGGCGCGCTGCTCGAAGCGGAGAGCCTCATCGAGCCCGACCAGGTAACCGCGGCCCTTCGCCGCCTGGTGAAAAGCGATAAGTGGTTCCACCTCGATCTCGCCGCGCTCGAACGCGGCCGCGAAGAGGCCCGCAAGTCGGGAGAGGCTCTTGCCCCAGTGAGTGACGACTATCTCTGGGGAGTGTAGTCACATGGCAAGCCCGGCTTAGTGCGCCGGAATCACCTCCGCCCCGAGCGATTGCCAGGGGCTGGTGGCGACAGCGTTCAAGGTTTGCGCCGCCAGCCACACGCCCTTGAATCCGGCGAAGGCGGGCTTGAAGGTGATCGCCAGCGTCACTGTCAGGGTGTTTCCACTCGACTGTACCTGAGAGCCCTGTGCCGAGACGGTGCACTGGCTGTTGCTGACGGTGTTGTTGCCGGTGAGCGGGATACTCGTGGCTGCATTGCCGTCGCCGTTGTCGGGATCCAGGTACACCTGGTTGCCAGGACGGTAATAGGCGATATAACAGGCCGCGCGGCCGTCGAGGGCGGTGTTGAAGAGCGCCCACACGGTCTGGAGATTGCCGGCGGTGGTCTGGTCTTGATAAGTGAACGTAATCGTCTGGTTCAACGTGCTCCCCGAAGACGGGCTCATTCCTACCGGGTTCGGGAATGTCGAGGGCAGCGGTGGCACGCCGTGCACTCCCATTGTCGACCAGCCCGAATTGTTTCCGGAGGTATCGCCTGCCGCGGTGTAGATCACTTTGTTGCCGCCGAAGGATGTTGAGAAACTCAGGTTCAGCGTCAGCGTGAGAGTCGTGCCGCTGCCCATGGCCGAGGAACCGGCCAGGGTCACGGTGCACTGACTGTTGGAGACCGTGCCGGTGCCATCCATGACCTTGCCCGTAATCTGCGTGGGGTCGCCAATGTCGCCCACGATGTAGAGCGCGTTCGACGGGACTGAATACGCGAGGTAGCAGGCATGCCGGCCGTCGAGGAAGGTATTGATCAGGACGTTGACGACGTTGAGAGTCTGGTACCCGGCCGGGTCGTTAAACGTCGCGGTGAGAGTCTGGTTCGCGCCGGTGCTCACCGAGGGTGAGAGACTGGCCGGTGCGGGCGGTCCGGGAGTGCCGCCGGTGCTGGGGTCGAAGACGGTCACCGAGTAGTTGAAAGTTTGTGGCGTGCCGTTAATCTTTACATTGGTGATGGTGACCATGTACGTTGTGTCGGATGCCGGCGCCACGGGAGTGAACAGGCCACTCGATGTGTCCTGATTGTTGGGCACCCAGACGATGGAGTTTTCGGGCTGGCAGACAAAAGGAGGAAGACAGTTGTTCGCAGGTAACGTTTCCATCCGAACCGGAACCACCGCTCCATTGCTGGTCATCGATACCGAGGCGCCGGAGAAATCCGCTTGGGGATACATAAACGACCAGCGCGGCCCGACCACCTGGTACGGCACGTACCCGGGCGGCGGCCAGGCCACGAAGGTATCGCGCGTGGCCGGGCGCGGGCTGAGCAAGACACTCGAGTTCTGTATCACCCAGATTGCGTTGGCATAGTAATACGGGTTGCTCGCGGGCCCACTCTGCGGCACGTCTCCGGTTCCCATGGTCTGGGTCTGGGGAAAGAGAAGGTTGCCACGGTGGCCCGTGGTGGTATTGTTCGCACCGTTATCGATGACGTAGCCGAGCACGCAGCCGACGTCCGTGGTGGCGCCGAAGCCGGCACAGATATTGGAGTTCGCGGCGGCTGTAGCGCCGTCCGCCGAGTAGTCCAGCCAGGTCATCGGCGGGAAATGGCTGAGCTGCATGTTGGCGCTCATCATGAGGGCGGCTTGCTGATCCTTGGCGCTGAGGGTGGGGTCGAGGGTGATGGGGCCGGGAACACCGGCCATGGCACGGACCCAGTTGATGCGGGTGGCTACCGCGTCCTTGTAGGACTGGTTGGTGGTGCCGGGGTTATCGGGGACAACGCTTCCGGTCCAGCCCATGACCGCGGAGGAAGTGGGCGCGAAGACGTTGTTCCAGCTATTCTGCACGGTTTGCCGGCTGGTGATGATGTACCAGTTCGGTCCGGTGGTGGTCTCAGGCGTGGGCGCGCGGGGCGGAAGCGACCCGGGCAGCGTGGAGGCGGTTGGGGCATCGCCGAGAATCGGGCCCTGGGCGTGAACGGCCATGCCGCCGCACAAGAGGCCAAAAACGAGAGCGCCATTACGACAGTGTTTCATAGCAAATATGTATGTTCTACCACAAAATACCGCGCGTTCGCATGTCCTCTTCCAACTGCGCCGCCGACTGGAACTGCACCGCGTCGATGCCGAGGCGGCGGGCGCCTTCCACGTAATCGGCGATATCGTCGGTGTAGAAGCACTCTTCGGGCCGGCAAGCGGCTCGTTCCACCGCCGCGCGATAGATCTCCGGCCGCGGCTTCATGGCCTTCACTTCGTACGACAGAATCAGGTCGTGAAAGTGGCGCAGGATGGGGTAGTTCGCGCGGATCATCTCGAAATGGATGGCATTGGTGTTGGACAGCAGCAGCAGGCGATAGCGCGCCGCCAGGCTCTCCAGCATGCTCTCGGGTATGAGGACCTCGCAGAAGATCGAGCTCCAGATGCGGCAGAAGTGGTCGTAATCCACGTCCAGGCCGAGCAGCCGCGAAAACTGGCTCACGAAATCGCGCGGCTCGATCATTCCGGTTTCGAAGCGCTCCACCAGGTTGGTGGTGGCGATCCGTTTGGGGATCTCGGCGGCGGGATAGGGGCACAGGCCTTCGAGCGCGCGGTAGCCGCGCTTGAAGTCGAAATGGATGACCACCTTGCCCAAGTCAAAGATGATGGCTTTATACATGGATCACTTCCTACCATAACCGAGCCGAAGAGTTTACGAGACGGATCGGCCGTCTCTCCGTCCACTCTGACACGGAGGGTCTGCATACGGGATACGAAGAGTGAGGACTCGTCGTGTCTCTATTTCTGTCTCTCATCTTGGCCGCCTTCGGACTTTCGGAGGGCCGGAACCTGCGGGTCGTGGGCCGATACGCGGAAGCGCAAAACGTCTTCACGTCCCTGCTCCGGGAATCGGAACAGCGCGGCCCGGGGAGCGTCTTCGTGGCCACGGTTCTGGACGACCTGGCGCTTACCGAACAGGATCTCGGAAACTTCATGGCGGCGGAGAGCCTGCTGACCCGTTCCCTGGCGATTCGCAGGGATCTCACAGTGGAAAGCCATCTGGGCGAAGTCTACCTGGTGGAACAACGGGCGCGCGAAGCGGAGTCGCTGTTCCGCCACGTCCTTGAGGCCCGGCAAAACGCGCCCCATTCCGACCCGGAGAACACTGCGATAGCCCTGGCCGACCTCGCCTTGGTCTACAAATACGAGGGGAAGCTCGGCCGGGCGGAAGCGCTCCTGCGGCAAGCATTGGCCCTCCTCGAAGAGCGCTTCAGGCCTGACGATCCCATGCTGTCCAGCGCTCTAGGCCCCTTGGGAACGACGCTGACCCGCGAGGGCAAGTACAAAGAAGCGCTCTCCGTAACCGAGCGCACATGGCGGATCCTCCGCAACACCCCCGGGGTGGGGGAACCCGATCTCATCAATACGATGAGCAACCTGGGAATGCTCTACTCGCTGACCGGCCGGTTCGCCGAAGCGGAGTCCTACGGCAAGGAAGCGGTCGCGAAGGCCGAAGCGATCTACGGGCCGGAACATTACCGCCTCGGGTGGCACCTGGCGAACTACGCCGCGATACTCGAACGCATGGGCCGCAAGGCTGACGCCCGGAAAGTGCAACAACGTTCCGCGGCGATCCTGGCGCGCAGCGAAAAGGCCAACCCCGTGAGCCACACCGTGAACGTCAACGCGCTTCGGTAGCTGGAGCAGGAGACACAGGAGCAAGAGACACAGGCAGGAATGCCTGTGCTACCGCTGCGGCGGCGTCTGCAACAGGCACGTCCGCGGTCTTGCGGGTCTTCCGCTCCACCACTTCCACCATGCCGCTCGACAGCTTCTTGCCGATCACGATGCGGAACGGCACGCCGATCAGGTCCGCGTCTTTGAACTTGACGCCGGGCCGTTCGTCGCGGTCGTCGAGCAGCGCGTCGAGGCCCAGCGACCGGCAGCCCTGGTAAATGTGGCGCGCCGCCTCCATCTGTGCGGCGTCCGAATTATTCGCCGGAGTCACCACCACTTGGAACGGCGCGATGGACGCGGGCAGCATCATGCCGTCCTTATCGTGATACAACTCGATGGCCGCGCACAGAATCCGCTCGATGCCGATTCCGTAAGAGCCCATGATGGGGGTCACTTCCTTGCCGTCCGCGCTGAGGACGCGCAGTCCCATGGAGTCGGAATACTTGTACCCCAGCTTGAAAATGTGCCCGATTTCGACGGTCTTGCGAATCTCGAGCGGGCCTCCGCATTTGGCGCAGAGGTCGCCCGCGGCCACCACGCGCAGATCGCGGAACTCCGCCTGGAAATCCTCGCCCGGCGTCACGTGGCGAAGGTGGTGGTCGTCCTTGTTGGCGCCGGCGATCATGTTGCGGCGGCCGGAGAGCGCATGGTCCGCGAAGATCGGCATGTTCTTCACGCCGACCGGGCCCAGGGAGCCGGCCTCAGCGCCGAACCACTCGCGGATTTCGTGCGGATGCGCGGGGCGGAATTCCGGATCGCCCGCCAGGGTACCGAACTTGGCTTCACTCAGTTGATGGTCGCCGCGCAGCATCACCAGCACCGGCTTGCCGTCGGCCACCAGCACCAGACTTTTCATCTGCGAACTCTCGGGCAGCCCGGTGAATTGGGCGACTTCGGCGATGGTCTTCCGCCCCGGCGTGTGGAACTCTTCGGGCGCCAGGTCGCCCTCGATATCGGCAGTGAGGGGATTGGAAGGTTTGGAGACGGCCTTCTCCAGGTTGGCCGAATAGCCGCAGCCCTTGCACACCGCTATGAAATCTTCTCCCGCTTCCGAGGCCACCATGAACTCGTGCGACTGGCTGCCGCCCATGGCGCCGGAGTGCGCTTCGACGGCGGTGTACTCCAGCCCGCAGCGATCGAAGATCTTGCAATAGGCCTGGTAGTGCTTGTCGTAAGCCGCGTCGAGGCCGGCCTGGTCCATGTCGAAGGTGTAGGAATCCTTCATGATGAACTGACGGACGCGCAGCAGGCCCGATTTGGGGCGCGGTTCATCGCGGAACTTGGTCTGGATCTGGTACCAGATCTGGGGGAGCTGCTTGTAGCTGCGCAACTCTCCGCGGGCGATGATGGTCATGACTTCTTCGTGGGTCATGCCCAGGCACAGGTCGCGCTGAAACCGGTCCTTCAGCTTGAACAGGTTGTCGCCCATGACGTCCCAGCGGCCGGACTCCTGCCAGACTTCCGCGGGATGGAGCGCGGGCAGCAGCATTTCCTGGCCGCCGATGGCATCCATTTCCTCGCGCACGATCTGCTGGATTTTCAAGAGCGAACGCTGCGCCAGAAACAGATAATTGTAGATGCCGGCCGAAAGCTGGCGAATGTAGCCCGCGCGCAACAGCAACTGATGGCTGGGGACCTCGGCTTCCGCCGGGTTCTCGCGAAGGGTAGGGATGAAGAGCTTGCTCCAGAGCATAAGGTTGTAAGGGGGAAAACCCAATTCTACCATGGTAAAATCAGGCGTCTGAAGAGCGTCTGAAGAGCGGGGGTTGGGGGTTGGGGGTTGGGGGTTAGGCTCGCCAAAGCGCGAGTGGGTTGGGGAAG
>Ga0209415_10004872_pt1 | contig 24421 bp, 22 predicted proteins | sample PeaSoiSIISIP2007_FD_187696 | JGI IMG/M metagenome (GOLD analysis project Ga0209415, IMG submission 187696) | Peat soil microbial communities from Weissenstadt, Germany - SII-SIP-2007 (SPAdes) (version 2) | ecosystem: Environmental > Terrestrial > Soil > Wetlands > Peat | place: Germany... | reverse complement strand
GGACAAATCCATTCCTCACTCCATTCAATGTATTTGTTCCCTTAACTGCCTGTCTCACTTTTGGGGTTCACTCCAATTCGTCGGCGGATTCATTGAAGAGTACGACAGTTTGGGAGGTGAGGCCGTGAGTTTCGGCGTTGAGGGATGATACTTGCTTACCATCGGCGGTGGCGGGGCCTCGGGATTTGGCGCCGTTGGCGCGGGCGGAGGCGATTTTGCGGGCGGAGGAAGGCATGGCCGGCTGATTGGGATTTTAAGGGGATGGACCGGGCGATCGGCGGTGGGGGTGGGGGGAAGTGGTGAGGGGGAAGGAGATGAGGCCGGAAGAATGGTGTGAATCGGCGCGTCTGCGAGTTCAATCCAAGCGCTGCGCTGCGGCAGCGGCGGCTGAGGCGATAAGGGGCTTCAAATCCTTCTCGCCCTCGGGTTGGACAAGCAACGCCATCAGATAGATCCTATCCACTTCCGCGCGCCTATCCCGATGGAACGAATAGCCTAGAAACGCAGCAGCGGCAGCGGAAGCCGCAGTCCATCCCCAGGACCAGGGCAGTCTGACGGCTAGCAGTCTGAGGGCTAAAGGGACCAGGGCAAGTAGGAAGCTGAAAAGTGCCGCAAGGAACAATGACCCGAGGAGGGAGACCTGCGCTTCGGCGCGTTCTGCTGTGTCCCTGCAGATGGGGTCCAATTGCCCCATGACCAGCTTGCAGCACTCGAACGGCTGTTTTCGGGGCGCCCTTTCCCAGGACTGACTCATATGGTCCGTAGCAAAATCCTTCGCTCTTGCCAAAGCGTCGGGATGTTCGTCTTCGACAATCCGGTTGTAGGGAAAACGAAAGTGCGCGATGCGATAAGCGGAGGACGTTGTGTCTTTGGTGGCGTTCGCTGCGTGTTCATCGGGCGGGTGTTTGCGCCAACGCCAGAGGAGCCAGACGGAGCAGGCGCAAATTCCATCAGCGAAGTCGAGTCCCGAGGCCTTGATGACCCATCCCAAGAGAATCCCAATCAGGACCACCGCGATGTAGAATGCATTCCCCTTGTCGCGTCCGTATTGAAGAATGTCTGTAATCGCCTGGAGCGGTGTTATTGCTTCAGCCGGTTGCTTTGTTGTTGCATCTGCCGGACGAGGAGGCTGTGCCGTAGCTGGGGCCAGCGATGTCGCCGCAGACGGCTGCTCGGGTATTGCTCGGCTGGGCTGCCTGGCCAGGGACACGACGGTGGCGAGAAGAACGAACCACACGAGACCGGGGAGCAGCGCGCCGATCAGGTCAACAATCGAGACGTTGATCCCGCGGACCACGTCCGGGACTTCTGGAATGGACGGCATACCCGCCTCCCGATGGTGACGCTGTTCAGTGTAGCCCCAAGAGTGGGGCCGGTGCAAAGGGGTGGGGCGCTAAAGGTTCGTTGAATCCCAATTGAGGGAAAAGATCCCTGCGATGGCTGGCGGCGTCCGCGATCACGGATGGAGCGTAGGCGAATTGCTGCTCCTAGTTAGCTTCGCGCTGTGGCATAGTCCACCGAATCGAACGGTCCTCGTAGGGTTTGTTCGACGAAGCCGCTCCTCTTTGGTTAGGCAGTGACTGTGGCGGCGAACCTGGGTTTGCGGCGGGGCTTATCCCGCTTACGGCAAGCGTTGCCGAAAAACCGGAGAGATAATGGGATTTCAAGATCAATGACGAGTCAGGGCACACAGCTAGGCGTGTCTCCCGATAAGGGGGAGCCGAGAAAGCGGGCAACGCGGCTCAAACGCGAGCGTCGCGAGTTGCGAGTCGCCTTTGACACCAACGTTCTGTTCACTGGCTCCGCCAGTGATCTTGTGCGCCAAGAGGCAGCTACGCTAATCAGCCAGAGCAAGTTTCCGGACCTCGATATTCAGTGGTATCTTCCCGATGTCGTTCGTCTGGAGCGCCAATTCCAGATGCAAAAGGGTGCGCTGGAGCTCCTGGCTCCTCTGGGACGAGTAGAAAGGCTCCTCGGTCACAATCTGAATATAACCGAAGAGATTCTCGTTGATCGTGTTGAAAAGGTAATCGCGCAAAGGCAAAAAGAGCTATGTCTGACGGCGCTCAAGCCGGAATACGGCAGCCTCGATTGGGAGCGCTTGGTAATCGACGCTACTTTTCGACGAGCCCCGTTTCAGGATGGTAAGACTGAAAAGGGCTTCCGGGACGCCTTGGTCGTTGAGTCTTTCCTTCATCTCGTCAACATTTCACCCAAGACGCCCAAGGTGTGCCGGGTAGCGCTTATCACGGCGGACGGATTGATCGGCGAAGCTGTTCGTGCCCGACTTACGGAAGCAGTGAATACCGTAGTGCTCGGAAGCCTGGAGGAACTGCGCGGTTTCATTAATACTCTGGTTTCCGAGGTAGACGAAACCTTCCTCGCCTCTCTTCGTCCGAAAGCTGAAAAGCTTTTCTTTACTGTGAAGGACGAGTCAACGCTCTTCTACAAGGAAAACATCAGTGAACGGCTAACAGAGAGGTTCGCTACAGAGCTCGCAGCATATCCAGCGGGAACTACAAGTCGAAAAAACGGGACCTGGGGAGTTAGTGCACCAACATTTTCTAAGAAGACCGGCCAAAGGATTCAGTGGACAACTAGGATCGAGATCGAAGCCGAGGCTAGGAAGTTGGTTTACGACGAACCGCGGACGGTTTTGTCCGACAATCCCATGCTTCACTACCCGGGACTTGCGGTTGGCCCCGCCGTTTATTCGTCGGCGACCCCCTTGAATCCGCTTTTAGGGGAAAATTGGTTTGTCGGTGGCAGTGGGCTGACAGGGCTTGTCTCGGCCCCGAGTGAGGCAACTTTACAAGGCTACCTGTCGAGCCGGCCGTTTGGCCGACCGGTTGTAACACACAAAGGGAGGGACCTCTACGAGGTCCTCTGGACCGGTGACGTGACCACCGCTCTTGATCTGCGGAGGCCATCGATCGACGACATCACGCACGTCGAAGTCAGCTGGGAGGCCGCAGCTTAAGGTCCGGCTTACCTAAAGATCAAGCCCTCAGACACTGGCGGCATAGGTGGGTTTGCGGCGGGCGTTCATTTGTTGCTCCCAGGCGAAGGCCAGCTTGAAGAGCGTGGGCTCGCTCCAGGCGGTGGAGAAGAATGACAGGCCAATGGGGAGGCCGCTATAGAATCCGGCGGGGACGGTGATGTGCGGGTAGCCGGCGACGGCCGCGGGCGTGGTGCAGCTGCCGGTGTCGCGATCGCCGTTGATGTGATCGGTGAACCAGGCGGGGCCGGAAGTGAGCGTCACGATGGCGTCCAGCTTATGTTTGGCGAGCAGCGCGTCGATGCCGTCCTGGCGCGACAGGCGCACGCAATCGGCGCGCGCTTTGATATACGCGGGTTCGGTGAGCGGGCCCTTGGCTTGCGCCTGAATGAACAGCTCCTGCGCGAAGAACGGCATCTCGCGGTCGCGATTCTTTTCGTTGAAAGCGATCAGGTCCTTGAGAGTGCGGGCGGGGCTGGAGGCGGGGAGCCGGGAAAGGTAGCGATTGATCCCGTCCTTGAATTCGTAGAGCATGACCTCTTGCTCGGGAGCATCAAACTGGCCGTGCGTGGCGAGGTCGGCAGGATCGATTACTTCGGCGCCCGCTTTCTTCAGCGCGTCGATGCAGCCACTCAAGAACGCATCGAGCGGGGCGTTGGACTCGAAGAATTTGCGCGCGATGCCGAGGCGCACGCCGCGCAGGCCGTTGGGATCGAGGAAGCGGGTGTAGCCGGGCGCAGGTTTGGCTTGCGCAGTGGCAGGGTCTTGCGGATCGCCCGCAGCCATCACACCGAGCAAAATGGCGACGTCGCGAACGGTGCGCGCCATCGGTCCGGCAGTGTCCTGGCTGGCTGAGATGGGGATGATGCCGGTGCGGCTGACGAGTCCGACGGTGGGCTTGATGCCGCAGATGCCGTTGATGGAAGACGGGCTGGTGACCGATCCATCGGTCTCGCTGCCGATGGCCGCAGCGCATAGACTGGCTGCGGCGGCGGCGCCCGATCCGGAACTGGAGCCGGACGGATTGCGGTCCAGCGCATAGGGGTTCTTGGTTTGGCCTCCACGTCCGCTCCAGCCGCTGGTGGAGTGCGTGGAACGGAAATTGGCCCATTCGCTGAGGTTGGTTTTGCCGAGGATGATGGCACCGGCGGCGCGAAGGCGGGCGGCGACGAACGCGTCTTGGGGAGCGCGCCAATCGGCGAGGGCGAGCGAACCGGCGGTGATGTTGATTGGATCGCGCGTTTCAATGTTGTCCTTCAGCAGGATCGGGATGCCATGCAGCGAGCTGCGCAGGCGGCCGGCCTTGCGTTCCTGATCGAGCTGGACCGCGAGCGAGGCGGCGTCCGGATTGAGGACGAGAACCGAGTTGAGTTTAGGGCCGCTACGATCGACCGCGTCATTCCGATCCACGGCCTCGATCCGCGCGAGGTAAAGATCGACGAGGCGCTGGGAGGTCCACTTACCTTTTTCGAGGCCGGCGGAGAGGCCCGCGAGGCTGACTTCGTCGAGTTCGAAATCGGCGGGAGTGGTTGAATTCGAGGCGGCCGGCGCGGGCACGTATTGACATGCGGTTTGCGAGGCAGCCGCGGCGGAAAGGGCGGCGGCCAGGAAGGAGCGCCTTTTCATGCGGAGTATGGTAGCATCTGTGGTCGACCATCGTGGGTCAAGGAGGACGATTCGCATGTCTCTTTCGAAAAGATCTTTCGCCGAGTTCATTGGAACTTTCTGGCTGGTGTTTGGTGGCTGCGGCGCAGCCGTGCTGGCGGCCGCATTTCCGGGCTTGGGCATTGGATTTGCCGGCGTCGCGCTGGCGTTCGGGTTGACGGTGTTGACGATGGCGTTTGCGATCGGGCACATTTCGGGATGTCATCTGAATCCCGCTGTTTCAGTAGGGCTGGTGGTAGGGAAGCGCTTTCCGGTTTCGGATTTGCCGGCGTATGTGATCGCGCAAGTGCTGGGAGGAATCGCGGGATCGGGCGTGCTGTACCTGATCGCGAGCGGCTCGTCGGCATTCAGCTTAGCGAACGGTTTCGCGGCTAACGGCTACGGCGAGCACTCGCCGGGCGGGTACACGTTGGGTGCGTGCCTCACGGCTGAAATCGTGCTGACGTTCATGTTCCTGATGATCATTTTGGGCGCGACGGACAAGCGCGTGACGCCCGGCTTTGCGCCCATCGCGATCGGGCTGGGGCTGACGCTGATCCACTTGATCGGGATTCCGGTGACCAATACGTCAGTGAATCCGGCGCGCAGTACGGCTCCGGCGATCTTCGTGGGAGGATGGGCGCTCGGACAGCTCTGGCTGTTCTGGGTGGCTCCGATCGTGGGGGCGGCGCTGGCGGGCGTGGTGTACAGCGTCTTTGAGACGCAGCCGGAGCCGATGGTGCGGGAAGCGCGCTCGGGTCGGTAAAGGCAACGTAGCCGCCGATGGACGCCGATTAACACCGATAGGACAAATTCAGGCTCAGGATCAGACGGCGATATTCAGTTCCTGGAGGAACGCCAGATCTTCCGCGGTCAGGCGGGGCTCGGGCACAGTATCGGGCTGGGAGTCCTCGGTCGGGCTGATAGTAATTGTGGTCTCCAGCATCAAAGACAGGTCGTAGCCAGACCGCTTCATCTCATCGACGATTGCGCCGATGCTCGCAGATTCTGCAACAGCTTCGTCGATGGCTAGCTGAAGCTGGGCGAGTAAGAAGGACTTCATTTCCTTTGTCATGCCCTAGTAAGAGCAGTTGGACTGCCAAGCCACAGGCGCAAGTTTTTCAATGGATTGCGCCGAACGGAGGACAGATTGTCACGGGCGGGACAGGTCAAGCTGTCCACAAATCAGTCACTCCGAGGATCCTTGTGCCCGGATCAGGCGGGCTTTGTACCATCGCTCTGCGATCTGGCGTTCTTCTGGGTCGCGCCACCAAGAGGGCTTGAACTTCAATTGTTCGATGTACCGGCAGACAGCTCCCCATGACTCGAGTTTGAGACGCTCTCAGAAGAAACGCGGGAGCGGGTCGGAAAGAAAGCCTTCTTGAATCCACTCGAGGAACCAGTTGACGCCGCCTTCATCGCGAAAACGATCATGTTCGTCAAAGACAACGTCGTGGCTCCCGTGTTCTTCGAGAAATGCGCGAACAGAGGGAAACACCTCGTCGTAAAGCCACTTGGATATGTCGTCTTTTTCGGGATTCCAGTATTCTTCAGCGGCGAACACCTTTTGGGGGTCAACTGTTTGGTCACGCGCCACGACGCCCGCATCTTCCAGCGTCCAGTATGCCCACCGATATCCGGCGTCGATAAAGACCTTGCACGAGGGGCAGATAAAGTAGAGGTTGTTCATAAGGTCCGCCCTAGTGGGCGGCGGACTGCTGGCGCTCGCCCATCTTGGGACGCCGCATGATGAACGGCAGTGGGCTGAGGCAGGCGATGATCACCGACATCACGAAGAAGCTGTTCTTGAAGCTAACGGCGTTGGCCTGGCTCTGCACTGTGAAGTAAGCCATCGCCAGCGCCTTTTGGGCGGCCGTGGCGGCGTCGTAGCCTCGCGATACGAACATCGCGGTGAGCCCGTTCAGGAACCGGCGGAAATTCGGGTCGCCCATGCTGGTGTGCGAGGCGAAGCCGACCAGGTGCGTCTGATTCTGGCGCGAGAGAAAGACGCTGAGTCCGGAGGTCCCGATGCTGCCGCCGATGTTGCGCATGAAGCTGGATATGCCGGAGACCTGGTTGTTCTTTTCGCGCGGCACGCCGACATAGTTCAGCGTACTAATGGGAATGAAGATCAGCGGCATGAAGATCACCTGGAAACAGCGCAGCAGGACAATGGTGGTGAAGTCGATCTGGAGATAGATGTTGGTCATCAGCCGTAGCGCGAAGGAAGTGCCGAGGAAACCGATACAAATGAGCAGACGCGGATCGATTCTCGTGGCGATGAGGCGGCCGGCCACGAACATCATGAACATCAACACGAAACCGGCGGGCGAGAGCGCGAGTCCCGCGAGTTCGGCCGAATAGCCGAGGCTGCTCTGCAGGAATTCGGGGATCAAGACGGTGGAACCGAACAATACCATTCCGAGAACGAATGAAAAGGCGACGGCGGTTCCGAAGTTGCGGTTTTTGAGCAGGCGCACGTCGACAATGGGATTGGGGTGATACCACTCCCAAAGGCAGAACGCGATGAGCGTCGGAATGCCGACGGCGGTCAAGGCGGTGATGAGAGGGGACGCGAACCAGTCCGATTCCTGGCCCTTGTCCAGCACGAACTGGAAGCAGGCGACCCCGGTGACCAGCAGGCTCAGGCCGATGTAATCGATCTTGATGCCGGCGCCCTTGCGCTCTCGGAGCCAGGGCGGATCTTCTACGAGACGGCTGGTGAAGAACAGCGAAAGCAGGCCGACGGGCAGGTTGATAAAGAAGATCCAATGCCAGTTAATGTTGTCGGTAATCCAGCCGCCCAGCGTGGGACCGATGGCGGGCGCGGCCACAACGGCCATGCCATAGACCGCGAAAGCCTGGCCGCGCTTTGCGGTGGGAAATGTGTCGGCGAGGATGGCTTGTTCGGAAGGCTGCAGGCCTCCGCCGCCCGCGCCTTGCAACACGCGCGCAATGATGAGGAACGGCAGATTGGGCGCGATGCCGCAGAGGAACGACGAGGCCGTGAAAAGCACCACGCAGGTCATATAGAAGCGCTTGCGTCCGAAGACGGTGGAGAGCCAGCCGGAGGCGGGGAGCACGATGGCTGCCGAGACTAGATAGCTGGTGAGTACCCAGATGGCTTCATCGTAGGTGGCGCCGAGCGAGCCGGCGATGTGCGGGAGCGAGACGTTGGCGATGGAAGAGTCGAGCACCTCCATGAAGGTGGCCATGGTGACGGTGAGCGCCACGGCCCAGGGGTTGTGGGACGGCTTCCAATCCTGGTGCGATCCGGCGGGGGTCATGCTAACTCCCGATGCGGACGTCCGGTTCGACGGACATGCCGGGGCGCAAACGATCGAGCCCGTTTTGATCGGATTTGAAGCGCAGGCGCACGGGGATCCGCTGCACCACCTTGACGTAGTTGCCGGTGGCGTTTTCCGGAGGGAGGACGCTGGCCACCGCTCCGGTGCTGGCGCCAATGGTCTCGACGTAGCCCTCGAAATCCTGGCGCAGCGCGTCCACATGGATGCTCACCCATTGGCCGGGATGGATGTTGCGCATCTGCGTCTCTTTAAAGTTGGCCGTGACCCACAGGTCGCCGATTTGGGCGATCATCATCAATTGCTGACCCGCGTTGATGCGCTCGCCGACTTCGGCGGATCGTTTCAAAATGATGCCGGCGGCCGGGGCTACGATTTTGGTATAACCGAGCTTCAATTCGGCCTGCTCCAGCATGGCTTGCGCGGTCTTCTCATTGGCCTGCTGCGATTGGACGTTGGCTTCCCGGATGGCGAGTTGCGCGGGCGCATTGGTCTGGTATTGAGCCAGGCGGGATTCCACCTGCGCCAGTTGGGCCTGCCGCTGTTGCACGGTTCGGGCCGCGGATTCGACGGCGGCGCGGTTGGCGTCCACGGTGGCGTCCTGGGCTTTGGCGGTGGCGGCAACCTGATCGAACTCCTGCTGTGAAACCTCTTCGTTCTTGATGAGCAGGGTGTAGCGAGAGAGGTCGGCTTTCGCTTTCGCGGCGTTGGCTTGTGCTTCGGCGAGGCGCGCGGCGGCCGATTCGCGGTCGCGCTCGGCAACTCCGATGGCTGCTTCGGCGTTGGCGACGTCGGCCTCGGCGCCGGTGATATTGGTGCTGCTTTCGATTTGAGTGATCGGAACGTTGGGGCGTTGCGCTGTCACCTGGCTGCGGGCTTGCGCGAGCTGAGCGCGGGTTTGATCGATCGCCACCTGAAAGTCGCGCGGGTCGAGATCAACCAAAGGATCGCCGGCTTTTACGATTTGATTGTCATCGACATAGACGCGCGCGATGGCGCCGTCGACGCGCGAACTGATGGCGTTCAAGTGAGCTTCGACCTCGGCATCGTCGGTGGATTCGAATTGGCGCGACTGGAGCCAATAGTAAATGCCGATACCAGCGGCGATCAGAAGAAACAAGAAGAAGACGATGAAGGCGCGGTTACGGCCGCGAGGGGGCGGCGGAGGCGCGGGCGGTGGACCGGCGCCAGGAGCGGCGGGTGTGCTCATTAGTGAACTCCGCCGAGCAAATTGGGAAGGTCGGTTTCCGCCTGGCCCAGGGCGCGGGAGAGAGAGATGCGGGCTAAGTCGAAAGCAAATAGCGCGTTGAAGTAATCGCTTTCCGCGCTCGCGACTTGTTCCTGTGCCTGGACTACTTCCACGGTGGTTGTCACCCCCGCATTAAATCGATCGCGCGCCTCGCGCAAGGTTTCATTGGCAAAGCCGCGATTGCTTTCGGCGAGCCGTACTTCGCCGATGGCGGTTTCCAGTTCAATGAGAGCTGTGCGAACTTCCTGTTCGACCCGGCCACGTTGATCGGCTAGTTCGGCCTGGCGCTGATGGAGCGTGGCTTCGGCCTGTTCGACGGCGGCTTTCACGCGTCCACCTTGGAACACCGGTACGTTGACGGAGCCGACTACGGAGTAAACGCCGTGGTTGGAGACGGGCGTGGGGCCGAGCACACCATAATCGGCGGTGATCGCGGCCGAGGGAAGGCGTTCGGCGTGAGCGGCGGACACAACGATTTCAGCGGCGTGGACCTGGCTCTCGGCGGCTTTGAGATCCCAGCGTTTCTCAAAGGCTTGCTGGATGGCGCCGGCAGCGTCGGGTATGGGAGGCGGATTGAACGCCAGTTGTTCGCTGAGGATCAATTCACGATCGAGCGGAACACCGATCAGGCGAGCCAGAGCCAGCTTTTGCTTGCGCAGATCGGATTGGAGCGCGTTGAGGCGCTGCTGCTGGCCCTGCAATTCGACCAAGGTGCGCGTGACATCGATGCGAGCGTTGGTGCCGGCTTCTTTACGAACTTCAGCCTGATGATAGACGGCTTGCGCGTTGTCCACTTGAGCGCGCTGCGATCCGACGCCGGCATCGATGGCGATGGTTTCCAGATACAGTCCGGCGACGGCCAGGACCACAATTTCCCGGGCATCGTGGGCCGACAGATTCGAAGCACGCTCGCTCTCCTGGCTGGCGCGCCAGTTGCGGCGCGCGACGGGATCGTAGACGGATTGACTCACATTTCCGAGCAGCTGCGAGTATTGGAACGGCCCGACGACGGTAGGGAACGAGACGCCAAAGCTGGCAGGCAAGTTGAATTTGAATCCGAACGCCGCGAGATTGACTTGCGTGCTGGTTTCGCTGGCGTCGATGGAGGCGTAAGGCAACAGGTTACTGAGAGCGAGCAGCCGCTGGGCTCGCGAGGCGCGGGCAGTGTCGCCGGCGGTGAGTACCCCGAGATTGGCGGCCAGACCGAGCTTGACGGAGTCGGCGAGCGTGAGTGTGACGGGCCCGGCCGGGATGTTGCCGGCTTGCACACTGCCCTGAAAGTCGCCGCCGATCTCGATGGAACTCCGGACTACGTTCGTGCCGGGGGTTGGCCCGGCCTGCTGCTGGGTGGCGACCGAGCCTGGCGCGAGGCGTCCAGACTCCGGCAGTTCGATCGCCGGGGTGGATCGCTGCGCTCCGCCGCCTCCGAATTGGGCCCAAGCCAGGGAGCCGGCCAGCGAGGCGGCGAAACATCCTAGGAAGATGGCGCGAATGGAGCGGAACACGTCTTCCAATTTATCATAGTCGGCAACTTTCATATACATGCCTGCATGTATATAATGTAGAAGACATGGGTGCCGGCACCGCAGATCGAGGCGCGAAGGGGTGCGAACAGACCAAGCACCAGCAAAGAACCGAAGCTACACGGCGCGCTTTGCTGGGAGCGGCGCTCCGAATTTTCGCCCGGGATGGGTTCGAGGCATCGCGGATCAGGGACATTGCGGACGCGACCGGCCACACACGCGGAGCTTTTTACGCGCACTTCTCGAGCAAGGAAGACTTGTTCTTCGCGCTGTTCGAGCAGCAAGCCGGCGACCGTTTGCGGGACTTGCGAAGCATGCTGGAACGGTGCGCCGACGCCGAAGGACGCCTGGGAGCGCTGCGCAAGTTCTATGTAGCGCGGGCATCGGATCGCCAATGGGCCATGTTGTCGCTGGAGTTCAAGCTATTCGCCTTGAGGCATCCTAAGCTGCGCGCACGGCTGGCGCGAACGCATCGCCGCATCCGGGAATCTTTGAAGATAGAAACAATCAGTAAGATGATTCCGGAGCTCATGAAGACCGGCCGCGAAGCGCGCGAAGTGCGGAGGGTTGCGCTGGAGGCGGTGCTCAACGGGCTGGTGCTGGAACATGCCTACGATCCGGAGGCAATTTCCCAAGCGCAGGCGACAGCGGTGCTGGCCCGCATGTTCGATGTTCTGATGGCGGCGAAGCAGCACGCGGGCAACGGATCGCGATAGTTCGGCGGGGACTAGGATCTGCAGCGCGCCGCGAGGAGGCCGGTGGCCATCGTGATGTCGATGTCCGCGACAAGCAATCCTTCTTTACCGTATGGCTGGTAGCAGAGCAGGGTCCCGTCGGGACAGACAATCGCAGAAGTGGTCGGCGAGCCTGCGCTCGCGACATTGACCGTCGCGACATAAGAGGTGTTTTCCGCAGCGCGGCACAAGACAGCCTTCTCATGGAATGAATTCGTGGGATCGGCGAAAGTGGAAGGTGCATGGCTGCCGGGTTTAGCTTCGTGGAAATAAGGGTGGAATACGATGTGCGCGCCGTGTCGTGTCGCGCGGCCCAACGGACCGTCTCAGGGTAGCGCCAACTGTTCCGGTTCAGCTGGAAACGGAGAAGGCGTTCTCCCAGTAAGGTAGTGGGGGGAACGTATGAAGAAGCAACGGAAGCGCTACATACCGGAAGAAAAGGTCTCCATCCTGAGGCGGCATTTGCTCGACAAGGAGCCCATCCCGAAGCTGTGCGATGAAGTGGGTGAAACGGCCAGCTTCCGTATAGCGGACAACACAGGAGTGGGGCACTCAACCCATCCTGAACGTAAGCTCGGGAGTTCAAACTCGGAAGGTCGGAGACTTTACAGGATCGGCCCACCAAGCAAGAAGGCCAAGAGCTGTGCTCGCCTCAATCATCTACGGCAGTTGCAGGTCCAACGCATAGATCTCCTGCGTGCCGAGGTCTCGCAGCAAGATTGGCGAATCGTCCGGTGCCAGGCCCATCCAAGGCCAAGTCAAAACCGAAGAGTCGGCGCGTCGGAAGCCTTCGAGGTTCGCAACACGTTCAAGCTTGTGATCATTGATTCGTACGCGAAAGATCGCGGCGTCCCTGGTCGGGTAAGAATCGAAATAGATATATTGGCTGTCGTGCGACCATGCCGGAGAATTCACAGCAACCCTGGCCAGTTCCGTCCACTTTTGAGTGGCAACATCGAACAACATCATTTGCGAATCAGCCGTCAACGCCGAGATGTGCCGGCCGTCGGGCGAGATACCGGGACGCGACAGCCCCTGGGAACCCGGCAGAATGGAAACTTGGCGAGTCTTAAGATTCAAAACCTTAATTGTCAGGGAGCTGGCTTTTGCTTCGTATGACGGTTCATGACCAAAGACGAGAGATTCGCCATCTCTCGACCAGTTCGGGTCAAGCTCGGTCTCTCCGGTGGTCAACTGTTCGGGGGCGCCACCATCGGCTGAGATGGAGTAAATCCTTTGAGGCTGGCCGAGCATAACGATCGAAAAAGCGATCCGCTTCCCGTCTGGAGACCAACGAGGCGTGAGCGCCTTCGCGGGAGGGAAGGTGAGCTGAAGGCGCTCGCTCCCGTCAAGCCTGCTCCGCCAAAGGCTGCCCTCCGGGTAAAGGACGTATGCCACCCACAACCCGTCTTTCGAAAAATCCAGTTGTTCGGCCCCGATGGCGGATATAAAAGGTTCAAATTGCCGCGACTTCGCCTCGTACCGGACCAACTCGCCGCGCTGCTGTACCCCGAACACGTAGAGCCTCTGGCCATGGGAGTCTGGAACAGGCATGTGGAAATCGAGCGGCCCCGAAGTCAATTGAACTGGCTCACGACTCGGTACTTCAAGTAGACTTCCCTTTTCGCGAAGGGCCCAGAGGTTTGAATTGCCGGTTCCTCCGCGGACCGCTTCGAAGATGTAATACCTGCCGTCCGGGGTCCAAGAGCCACAGAGTTCGTTATGCGGTTTGTTCCAATCAGAAAGAATGGCATGGAGCCCCGTTCCATCCGAGCGAACTTCCCAAATCGACGACGAATGGGCCTTATCTAGCACTGTGAAACGGAGGACGCTTCCGTCTGGTGAGAAACGCGGGTACACGGCATTGGTGCCGGAGTAAGTGACCAGCTTGCGGGATCCCGTTCCATCAAGATTGGTCTGATAAATGTCCGATCCCACGACGTACACGATGTGCCGTCCATCGGGCGAATAGGCGCCGTCGTTCGCGCGCGCGTCTCCCAAGCGGCGAGGTGTCCCTCCCAGTATTGGTACGGCCCAGAGTGGCGACGAGATTTCATTCGAACTAAGGCTTTGAACCAGAAGCTCGGATCGGTTTGGAGCCATGGAGAGCAGTAAGGGGGTGGCTAAGGAAGTGGGGAACGGTAGCGTCTCGCCTCCCAGGGCCGAAACTTGGGCGATACCCCAGCTTCCGTTTGTTCCCTCGTTGAAATAGAGTCTTGAGCTGTCGGTCCAAAGCGACTGAAAACCAAACTGTGAGGTCTTCTGGCGGCCATCGCGCGTGATTTGTGTCGAGCCGAGTACTTTCGGCAACGGGGTGGGGCGTGTTAACCAGTAGCCGAGAACCACGGCCAGTATGACGCCAGCGCTGCCTAGAATGACGATGGCAGACCACCGGCTCGCCTTCCGCGGCATCTCCTGCAATTTGCCTTCGGGAACCGGCGTGCGTTGTCTAGAATCCTTGCCCGCGAGCAATTCGTCAATTTCGATTCGCGCATCTCCGATGTCACGGAGCCGCTTCCTCGGGTCTTTTTCAAGGCACTGCCGCAAAAGCCTCCGCGCTTGCGCCGGAATCTGGGTCAGATCCGGCTCCGTCTTCAGCACGGCAGCCAATGTGTCGGAAATCGTCTCGCCTTCGAACAACCGCTTGCCCGTCAGCATTTCGTACAGCACCACGCCAAACGCCCAGATATCAGCGCGCTTGTCCACCGTTTTGCCGCGAGCTTGTTCCGGGCTCATGTACGCTGCCGTCCCCAGGATCATGCCCGCGCGAGTGGGAGAGATGGTGAGCGTCGGCGAATTCGCGGGATTGGAGGGATCGGAAGATTGGGCCACCGCCGCCAATCCGAAGTCGAGTACTTTGACCACTCCCGCCGGAGTGATCATGATGTTGGCCGGTTTCAGGTCGCGGTGAATGATGTTCTTTTCGTGCGCCGCTTCGAGAGCGTCGGCGACTTGCCTTGCGCAGTTTAGAGCAGTCTCAAGCGGGAGCGGTCCTTTGAGAGATTCTCCTGGCACCAACTCCATCACCAACGCGCGCTCTTCCACACCGTAGATCTGCGCGATGTTGGGGTGATTTAATGCGGCGAGGACCTCAGCTTCGCGCTGGAAGCGCGCCATGCGTTCCGGGTCGCTGGCAAAGAAATCAGGCAACACTTTCAGCGCAACTTCACGCTTTAACTTGGTGTCTTTGGCGCGATACACCTCGCCCATGCCGCCAGCGCCGATTGGCGCAAGGATTTCGTAGGGGCCGAGACGGTCACCTACAAAGAGAGGCATATGAGGGGTTCAGCTAAGTTTACTCGATCAAAGAGCGGATGGGCCTGAATCACGGCACAACCGGAAGTTGGCCGCCGATTGCGGCGGCGCTACTATGATTCTGCCGGGGCGAAACGGAAGCGGCACTGCGGGGACGCAACCATGCTGAGGGATAGTCTGGCGGGCTCATCGAGACGATGAACGGGGCGCAGCGGCATTTGCTCGACAAGGAGCCCATCTCGAAGCTGTGCGATGAAGTGGGTGAAACGGCCTGCTTCCGTATAGCGGACCATACGGAGTTGCCCGAACCTGCTACGATCACAGGGATTCAACTTGCGTCTCGTGGAGGATTTGGATGCTCTCTGGTCGTGTTCCGCGCCGGACGAAGGTGAACGCTCTCGGCTGCATACTATCGGCCCTCGGCGCGCTGCTGGGAGATCAATCATTGGTTCGCGCCCAGAACACTCCGGAGGCCGGACGAACTACAGGTGCAGTCTATCCTGGCGCTCTGTATGGCATCTACGTTCACGAAGGAAAGGCTTGACCTGGACAAGACGCTTGAACAACTGGGGATTGACGATGATCCGCGGCTTCTTCCGGCAGAAAAACTAGCCACGCTGCGAATGACACTTGAATCGCGTTCGGGGGTGTATCATCCATTCGTCGGGGGCACACCCTCCCAGTTACTGAATATGCCGGACCGGGGCAGCCATGCGCCCGGCACTTTTTGGTACTACAACAATTGGGATTTCAATGTTCTCGGCACGATTTTTGAACAGACACTTCAAACAAAGATTAACGTCGCGTTTCGCGAGCGAATCGCCGGGCCACTTCAGATGCAAGATTTCCGGCTCGAAGACATGTACTATCAGCGGGCCTCGGCCAACACGGCCGCAATCGCCCGATCGATTCATTCCGCATACCACTTCCGTCTGACCGCTCGCGATATGGCACGATTCGGATATTTGTACTTGCGACAAGGTAAATGGAAAGACACTCAAGTCATTCCTGCAGACTGGGTCAAAGAAAGTACAACATCGTACTCCGACGTTGGTAAAGCCGGAGGAGGAGGTGGGGGCGGTGGGTACGGTTACTTGTGGTGGGTAAACGGATTCGGCCTCCCGGTTAAGAGCTTTAATGCGTGGGGCGCGCTTGGCAAGTACATCATTGTGATTCCGGAGCGAGATATGGTGGTTGCATACCAGAATCACACCGAGTTACCGGATGACGCACTTGCAATGTCCGACGAGGACGTGAATAAACTTCCCACAATTTCGGCCCCGCAGATCAACACGCTGCTAAAGATGCTTGTGGACGCGCAACGCTAGGCGCGGGAACCCAGGCCGGTGGATTTCAACTGGACTTGTTGGCTTAAGGATCGGATTACTCCTGTATGACAACGTAACGGAAAGAAAAAGGAACACAATGGCGAGTTTCACGAGAGCCTCCTTGCCAAGCCGCCATTGTCGCGAAGGAGATTGGATCGACAGAGCGGCACGGCCCGAGTTAATTAGTTACCGAATACCCAATGTGAAGTCTGGTGGCTGCTGTGAGGAGATGCACGTCAAGAGTCCACAAGCGGCAGTGGCTCAAACGCGCCGAAGCGAGGAGATGAGCGTCAATCCAGGCGATCCCGGCGCCGAACAATCGGTGCTGGTCTAAGAAGCCGAGAACCTCGTCGTGGTCCGCTGAGACCGCTGAAGGCAGGCGTTGCAGATCACTAAGAACCTTTTGCCTGGATCGAAGGTTGCCGCAGGCGAGCTCGCCGATCACGAAGGGATGCATCAAAACATACCCGTCGACAAGTAGTTTGCTCAACTGCGGATTACTCTGCCGGAAATGATTCACCCACACCGATGTGTCAACCAGGATCATCGAGTGGCGCTGTATGCACGTTTGCGCGGGGCCGCTTCAAAATCGGGCTGCGTCCCGCCCAAAGCCGCCAGCCGACGTCCAATTTCGCGAGCGATCAGCGCTTCCAGGCCGGCCCGTATTAACGCCGTCTTCTCCTTAATTCCGGTGAGCCGCCGAGCTTCCTCAACGAGATGGTCATCGATATTCAGCGTGCTTCTCATATGCATTAGTATGCACCATATATGCAGACGACGTCAATGGATCGCGAGGGTTACTCCAGCTTGATCGCCAGCGTTACGCCAGCCTGGCTGGTTGCGCCGCCGACCGAGAGCACCACCTGTTGGATGCCGGGCGGCAGGAAACCCGCAGGGATTTGCGCGTTGATCTGCATCAGACCGGGGAAGCCGGGCGCGGGTCCGGCGTAGAGCAAGGGCGCGATGTAGCCGGCGATGTTCAGCGTAACGTCGGCTTGGAGGGAACCTTGACCGGTGGCGTAAAGCGACACCACGGTTCCGCGCGCGGCCGGGTTCGACGCCGAGTTGAGGCTACCATCTTGATTGACGGCCGCGGCTTGGCCGGTTGTACCGGTGGTGAAGATGCCGGGCGCGGCGGCGACCACGGTCACCGAAGAGGCCGCGATCGCTGTGCCGTTCACCACGACGCTCAACTTGGTGGTAGAGTTCGCGGCCAGGCTCGGGGGCGCGAGTGCGTTGATCTGAGTGGCGCTGGTGTAAAACAGCGTCGCGGCCTGGCCGTCAAACAGCAGTTGCGTATTGGTTTGGTCGAATCCGCCGCCGAAGACTGTGATGATCTCGCCCGGTGCGATGGGCCCGGTGGCGAGGCTGGCCGCGTTGACTACGGAGAGCGGCGTAGTCTCGGGGACCACAGCGGACGGCGTTAAGGTTCGAATGCGATTATTGCCCGAGTCGGCGACCAGCAGCGTTCCGTCAGCGCCAATCGCGATGCCGGCGGGCGCATTCAATTGCGCGGATAACGCGGAGCTGCCATCGCCCGAAAATCCGGCCGTGCCAGTGCCTGCAATCGCAGTTAACACTCCGGATGTATTGAGCTGGCGAACGACGTTGGCGCCAGTGTCGGCGATCACGAGGGAACCATCCAATGTGAATGCCATGGCGCCCGGCGAGTTCAGTCCTTTGATCAAAGAACTGGCCGTGCCGTCTGACGCAACCTTCCAGATTTGACTCGCGTCGGCGACCAGGACGTTGCCGGATGCATCCACGGCCACTGCCAGGGGCCCGTCGATTTTTGCGAAGGTGCTCACTGTTCCGGAAGCGGTCACCTGGACGATACGGTTGTTGCCGGAGTCGGCGATGTAAACCGAATCCTGGGAGTCGAGGGCGACGGAGACGGGAGTGTTCAGCTCGGTCGCGATCGACGTGAGGGTTCCAGCGGGAGTAAGCTTTCGAACTACGTTGTTGCCCGTGTCGGCGATATAGAGATTGTTCGAGCCGTCGAGGGCAATCGCACGTGGGGTGTTCAACTCGGCCGCGGCGCCGGTGCCCGCGGTGCTGATTACACCCGCGGGCGTTACCATGCGGATGCGATTGTTGGCGGTATCGGCGATATACCAATTGCCCGCGGAGGCTCCGCTGGTTGAGAGAGCGGCGACACCGGAAGGCGAGTACAAATGCGCTTTCGTAGCCGGGCCGCCATCGCCACCGAAGTAAGGCGCAGTGCCGCCCCCCGCAATGGCTATCGGCGTTCCGCCGCTCGGGATCTCCATGACGAGCGCGCCGGAAGTGAAGTAGATGTCGCCCGCTGGGTCCAGCGTCACATCTCTCGCCGCCGCGACGCCGGGAATGGGTTGAACGACGGTGCCGAAGTAAGTGGCTGCCGCGACGTACAGCATACCGGTGGAATCGAGAGCCACGCCGGTAGGGACGGGAGTAGTGAACACGGTAATGATGACACCGCTCGATACTTTTCGAACGCAATTGTTGCCGCTATCGGCGATGTAGAGCTCGCCGCTGGGGTCGACCGTGAGTCCCGCGGGTGCGTTCAGTTGGGCGAGCAAAGCGGACGTGCCGACGCCGGAAAATCCCGCGGCGCCCGTCCCTGCCACCAGCGATAGCGTGCCGTTGGTGTCGACGCGATAAACCTGGTTGGCACCGAAATCGGAAATGTACAGCGAACCCGCACCATCGAGCGCGACGTTGCGCGGCTGCATCAATTGCGTGCTGGTGGCTGGACCGCCTTGTCCGGTGCTGGTGGCGGGCAACGCGCCTCCGCCGGCCAAGGTGTGTATGGTGCCATCGAGAGCGATTTTTCGCACCCGCGCGTTTCCCAGGTCGGCGATGTACAGATTGCCCGCTGGATCGAGCGCCAGGCCATACGGCTGATTGAGCAGCGCAGCGCTGGCTGGTCCATCGTCGCCGGAAAAACCCGCCATACCGATGCCGGCGATGGTTTGGATAGAACCGTCCGTAGCAATCTTGCGAACCCGATGTGCGGCTGCATCGGCGACGTAGACGTTACCGGAGCGATCGACCGCGATTCCTTCCGTCTGGCTCAATGCAGCCGAGAGGGCGCTGCCGCCGTCGCCTGAATCATCGCTTCCGGCGATGGTTTGAATGATGTAAGAAGCCGATGTTGCGCCGGCAGCTTCGAGGCCTGCCGCGGCTAACACCGTTCCCAACAGAGAGAGCAGAACGAGCCGATAAGAGCCCAACACAAATGCTCCTGCCAGGAGTAGTGTGTCCGCGCGATGAAAAACTCTCAGGAGACTACCGATGGAAGGATCGTGAGATGTCTTAGAAGCAGGTTCTCATTTCTGATGGGTTTGGTCCTGGTGGCGTGCGTCGCGGAGGCTAACGATCACAACAACCCGGCCATACGCGAGTTCTCGATGAGGATGGTCTCATCGCGCTCGGGCCCGGTGGAGATGCAGCCGACTTCAACGCCAATATGATCGCTCAGGAAGCGGAGATAGTCGCGCGCCCGTGCGGGAAGATCGCGCTCTCGCGAGAGGCCGCGGGTCTCGGACTTCCATCCGGGCAGCCTTTCGTAAACCGGCTCGACGGCTTCGAGGCCTCGAAAGGTTGCGGGCATGGCCTTCACGTTTTTGTATTCGGTGCAAACCAGGATTTGGTCGAATTGGTCGAGCACATCGAGCTTGGTGATTACCAGGCTGGTGAAGCCATTGATCATCGCGGTGTAGCGCAGCAGCGGCACATCGAACCAGCCGCACCGGCGCGGACGTCCGGTGACAGCGCCGAACTCGTTGCCGGCTTTGCGAATTCTTTCGCCATCGTTGCCGAGCAGCTCGGTGGGAAAAGGTCCGCTGCCCACGCGCGTGGTGTACGCCTTGGAGACACCGATCACACCGTGGATCGCAGTCGGAGGCACGCCTGCGCCGGTGCAAGCGCCGCCGGCGGTGGCGCTGGATGAAGTCACAAAGGGATAGGTTCCGTGATCGACATCGAGCATGGTTCCTTGAGCGCCCTCGAATAGCACGCGCTTACCCGCGCGAATGGCGTCGTTCAGGAGCTGGGCAGTGTCGCACACCAACGGCCGGATACGTTCGGCATAGCCGAGGTATCGATCGCGAATCGATTCATAGTCGATGGTCTCCTGGATGTTGAAGGTCTGGGCCAGGAGCTGCTTGTCCTCGGCGAGCGCCGTGTACATGGCGCAGAAGCTCGCCGGCTCATAAAGGTCGGCTATGCGGATGCCGCGCCGCCCGATTTTGTCTTCGTAACAGGGACCGATTCCGCGCGAAGTGGTTCCGATGGGCACGCGATCCTGCCGGCCCTCGGACATTTTTTCGACGATACGATGAAATGGGAAGATGACGTGGGCGCGATCGCTGATGGCGAGTTGCTTGCGGACATCGATGCCGGCCTGCTCCAGCTTTTCCATCTCCTCAATCAGCGCCGCGGGATCGATGACCACTCCATTGCCGATCACGGCTTGGATCCCCGGCCTTAAAATGCCGCTCGGAATCAGTTTGAGAACAAACTTCTTGGGGCCAATAAACACGGTGTGCCCGGCATTGTGTCCGCCCTGGTAGCGAGCCACCACTGAAAATTTCTCCGAGAAAAGGTCGACGACCTTCCCCTTGCCCTCGTCACCCCATTGCGCACCCAGTACGACGATGTTTCCCATGTGAGGAGCCAAAACGTTCTTATTGTACCGTGTGCTCTAATGGCTTCGCGGGCAATTCCGCGCCATGGACGCCCCCCCTGACTATCCCAACCCTGCCTTACAGCAAGCGCGAACAGCACGGCTGGTACATGTACGATTGGGCTCACTCCGTGTTTCACAGCACGGTGGTCACGCTTTTCCTTGGCCCCTATCTGACGGCGCTCGCAAAGGCCGCGGCCGGCGCCGATGGCCTGGTGCATCCGCTGGGGATTCCCGTGGATCCGCGGTCGTGGTGGGGCTACTTGATCTCAATTTCCGTTGTCACGCAGATCTTCGTTCTGCCCGCTGCGGGCACCATTGCCGATTTCAGCCCAAACAAGAAACGTCTGATGTTCATTTTCGCCTACACGGGTGCTCTGGCGACTGCTGCGATGTACTTTCTTCACGGCAGCGAGTACCTGGCGGGTGGAGCGTTGTTCCTGATCGCGAATCTGGCCTTCGGAGCAGCGGTGGTGGTCTATAACTCGTTTCTGCCCGACATCGCGCCCCCGGAGCAGCGCGACGCGGTGTCTTCCACCGGGTGGGGGATTGGATACTTAAGCGGCGGGTTGCTGCTGGCGCTGAACCTGGCGCTGTTTACGAAGGCCAAGGCACTCGGGTTGTCTGAATCCATGGCGGTGCGGATCAATCTAGGGTCGGCCGGCGCCTGGTGGGCGCTATTCGGTCTGATTGCGTTGGCGCGGATTCGCAATCGTCCTCCGGCCCGGAAGCGCGGCCCGACCGACAGCCTTCTGGAGAGCTTTCGCGAATTCGCGACTACGCTGCGGGACATGCGCCGGTATCCACAGACGCTCCGATTCCTGATCGCTTTTTTGCTCTATAGCGACGCGGTGCAGGCCATCGTCGCGCTGTCCGCGCAGTTCGGCAGCGACGAGCTGAAAATATCGATGACGGATCTGACGGAGGTGATCCTCATGGTGCAGTTCGTGGCGTTCTTCGGATCGTTCCTGTTCGATTGGATCGCGAAGGCGATTGGCGCGAAACCGGCTGTGATCGTGAGCCTTTTCATCTGGACCGGCGTGCTGGTGTCCATGTACGTCTCCGTTCGGACGGAAGCGCAGTTCTTCATCGTTGCCGCGGTCGTCGCGCTGGTGCTGGGAGGAACGCAGGCGCTCAGCCGATCGCTGTTCTCGCTGATGATTCCCAAGGGGCGGGAGGCCGAATATTTCGGAGTCTACGAGATCAGCGACAAGGGAACCAGTTGGCTCTGCCCGCTGCTGTTCGGGCTCGCGCTCCAGTTCACCGGCAGCTATCGGCTCTCGATTCTGTCGCTGATCACGTTTTTCGCCGCGGGTTTGCTGGTGCTGCTGACGGTAAACGTGCGGCACGCAGCGGCCGAAGCGGCGCGGTAAAGTCCGCCGACCGGGAATCAGGCTGGTTGAGCGAGCCAGGCACGAAGCGCTGCGCTGACTTCAGCGGGACGTTCCATCATCGACATGTGGCCGCAGTCGGGCACGATCACCAGTTGGCTGCCGGCGATTCTCGCGGCCGCGATCTTGGCAGCCATTGCCGCATGTTGGGCGGGCGTGGCCCAACTGTCCTCGCGCCCAGTGAGCACCAACACGGGGCAACGGATTTGTTCCAGGACCGCGCTCGCATCCGGCCGAGCCAGCAGCGCCCGCACTTGAGCGGCGAAAATGTCGGGAGTTTTGCGCGACATCATCTCGGTGATCGAGTTCACCAGCGCTCGGTCGTTGATGCGGCGCGAATCGATCATCGGCGGGAGCCACTGCCGCAGCATCGCGCGCATGCCTTGCGATTTTGCCAGCTCCACCAGCTCACCGCGCTTGCGGGTTTCTTCTTCGCCGGTCGCGCCTGGCGGCAACGGCAAATAGCCAGTGTCGAGGAACGCGATGCGGGCGACGCGATGTGGCGCCAGCCGATAGACTTCGAGCGCGATGCGCCCGCCCATGGAGTGCCCCACGATGGAGAATCGCTCGGGGGCAGTCTGGAGCACCGCTTCCGCCATGGCCGGAAGCGAATCGAGCGAGCCATAGCCGGCGCACGTGCAATCCGCCAAGTCCCGAAGCGCATCGATTTGCTGCTGCCAGACCGTCTGATCGCAAACTAAGCCCGGCAGCAGAAGAAGCGCTTCGCGTTGGCTGGGCATGCTACCAGATTGTATCCACGGCGTATTTTTGGACCTCAGCGTCGTGAGTAACGATTGTTAGCCGCTCAACTTGCCCTTGCGCCACTAGAATGCGATCGAACGGATCGCGATGGTGGGAAGGGAGAAAACTCGATGCGAGCACATGGTCCAATGTCACCGCAAGATCCTCTATTCCATAGTGTTTCAGCCGAGCCGGTATGTAAACGGAGACGGGGGCGGGCAAACCCAACTTACCCGACTGCACCTTAAGCGCCATTTCCCAGGCGCTGACCACACTGAGGTATAGACTGTTCCCCGGATCAGCCAGTAGCTGACGTGCGCGCCGGGAGAGTCTTGGGCTCGACTCGTTCCACCACAGGAAGACGTGAGTATCCAGCAAGAGCCTCATTCGGGAAGTATGTCTGGTCCATACCATTCCTCGAGTTCGGAATCGGAGATCTTGTCGAAATCGCTTGCGATTTTGAGCTTTCCTTTGTCGATGCCCGGTACCCGGCGAGCGGGTGCCGGAGGACGCTCCGGAATTAGGCGCGCAACAGGCTGCCCGGCCTTCGCGATGATAATCTCCTCGCCTTGCATCACGCGTGCGAGCAGCCTGGAAAAATGCGTCTTAGCGTCGTGGATGTTGACAGAGTCAGCCACAACTCCAGGTTAGTCCACTGAGTGGACTAAGTCAAATGCTATGGAGCGCTACTTATGCCAGGTCCTCGGAGAGCATCGGGAGTTTACGCAGCCGCTTACCGGTGACAGCGAAGACGGCGTTGGCGACGGCCGGAACGATGGACGGCGTGCTTGCTTCGCCGATTCCGCCGGGCGCGGCCTGACTCGGCACGATGTGCACTTCCACCACCGGCATTTCGTTGATCCGAAGGACGTCGTAGTGGTTGAAGTTGCCCTGCACCACACGGCCGTGTTCGATGGTAATGGCGCCTTTCAGAGCAGCGCTGAGTCCGTAGACGATGCCGCTCTGGATCTGTTGTTCGATAAGGGCCGGATTCACGACGTGGCCGCAATCCACGGCGCAGACGACGCGATGCACGCGCAGCTTGCCTTGTTCCACCGAGACCTCGGCCACTTGCGCGGTAAAGCTTCCAATATTGTTGCTCAAGGCAATACCGCGGCCGTGACCGGCGGGCAGCGGCTTGCCCCAATCGGCTTTGGCAGCCGCCAATTCCAGCGCGCCGAGATACCGCGGGGATTTCGCGAGCAGGTGCCGCCGAAACTCGAACGGATCTTTGCCGCTAGCATGGGCCAGTTCGTCCAAGAAACTCTCGACGAAGAAAGTATTCTGCGAGAATCCAACCGAACGCCAGAAAGTGACCGGAACGTCGACATCGGGTGGATGATAATCGACATGGAGATTCGGGATGGTGTACTCCATGTCGTGGATGCCTTCCACGGCGGTGCGAGCCACGCCATCTTTCATTCCGCCGAACGCCGGGCAGACGACGCGCGTAGTCCAGGCAACCGGCCAGCCATCATTGTCTAAGGCTGCAGCGAATTTGGCGTAGGACGCGGGGCGATACAGATCGTGCTGCATATCGTCCTCGCGCGACCAGGTGAGCTTCACCGGCTTGCCGATGGCTTT
>Ga0209415_10004871_pt1 | contig 24424 bp, 22 predicted proteins | sample PeaSoiSIISIP2007_FD_187696 | JGI IMG/M metagenome (GOLD analysis project Ga0209415, IMG submission 187696) | Peat soil microbial communities from Weissenstadt, Germany - SII-SIP-2007 (SPAdes) (version 2) | ecosystem: Environmental > Terrestrial > Soil > Wetlands > Peat | place: Germany... | reverse complement strand
CACCCTTGCGCGGGGTCCCAGAAATGACCACTCGATTCGAAATATTTGCAGTAAGCACCGCTGACTCTGCCGCGCGGCACACTCCTCGCGGAAGGCTGCGGTCCTATAACTGTTCGGGGGTGATTGCCACGTGAAGGCCGCTGAGCGGAGCTGAGTTGGACGGTAACGAGAATTGTCTCCGAAGCTTTGATAATTTCAGCCATGGCGAACCGTTCTCCCCCGTTCTAATTCCGATTCCCATTTCACTCCTGCTTTTCTTGGGCTGCAGAGAGCCGGATCGTTGCCCGGGAACGGAATAAATTGGATCGCGAGCGCTGTAAGATGCTCCAAGATTGACGCCGATTCGGTTCCTTTTGCACAGTGGGCGAGACACGGCCTGTGACGCTGAGTGCTTCCCGATGTCAGGCCTGCCCGGCGAGCTTGCAGCAACGGCATCCCGCGCGCCCGAAGATCGACTGGCTTGATTCCCCGAACCGAACTGGGCTCGGGCCGTATTAGCTCGCGCCACCTATTCTCGCGCTCAGCATGGGAAAGCGCCTGCTCAGCGGCTCGGCGCTCAAACTCGCGGCGCGGCCGGCGTCGTTCAGCATTGTGCCGCCGCATCTCTGTCGCCTTAGCCAAATTGGGCCAGCCCTGCGCCCGTTGCTTTTTCGCGCTCCTGAGCCCGGCCAGCCGGGCCAACATTTGCCGCGCCTGCTGTGATGAAGTAATCCGGTTCCCGAGGATCCTGAGGCCAGTGATTTTCGGTTTCTTATTTATACGCGCGTTTTTGGCAGCTGGACAAACACTCGCCTTGGCCCGCAGGTTAATTCGTCCAGTGATGCTTATATTGCACTATTTAGAGCCCTGGGTACGGGGCATTATGTGGAAATATGCAGTGTCTCTATTGGCGCTCGCGCTGTCTTCAGGCTGCCTGACGGCGGACCGTAGCACCAACCCTCCGCCTACGCTACAGGCCGGCATACGCCGCAACACTGCATGCGGCGATCGCCAATCGACGCAATTGGCACGTCTGCGTCGTTGAGCAGGAAGTTAGCCTCGCCGTTCACGCGCGATGACGTGACTGCGCGGCGCATTTGCGGAGGCTCTTTCCTCGGCCCGCTCGCGCGGTACGATAGAGAAGACTGGGCTTCATGAGGCGGACCGATGGCGGGCATGATACTAGCCGGGGATATCGGCGGCACCAAAACTCATCTCGGGTTGTTTCGCACCGTCGGTCGCGAGCTCCAAACGATTCGCGAGCACGTCTACCAGACCGCCGCGTTTCCAGGCCTCGAGCAGGCGTGCGTCGCATTTCTGCTCCCCGAGGACCGCATCGGTGCGGCCTGCTTCGGCGTGCCGGGTCCCGTGATCGATGGCATCAGCCACGCCACCAACGTGTCGTGGAGCATGGCGCAGGATTCGATTCAGCGCGCGATCGGCGGTCCTCCCACGCATCTGATGAACGACCTTGAAGCGACTGCCTACGGCGTTCCGTATCTGCAGGAATCCGAAGTTGCGATCCTGCATGGCGGCGAAGAGCGGGCGGGTCATGCAAATATCGCGGTGATAGCAGCAGGCACGGGTCTCGGCGAGGCGGCGCTGATCGTCACGCCGAGCCGCTACTTCGCCGTTGCGAGCGAGGGCGGCCACAGCGATTTTGCGCCGCGTGGTGACGAGCAATGCCGCCTGCTCGAGTTCCTCGCGCGCGAGTTCGAGCATGTCAGCTTCGAGCGCGTGCTGTCGGGGCCCGGTCTGCACAATATTTACCGCTTCGTGGTTTCGCGCAGCCCCGGCGCCGAACCGGACTGGTTAGCTGCGCGGATGCGCACCGAGGATCCGTCCGCAGTGATTAGCGAGAGCGCGCTCGAGGGACGCGATCCGCGTTGCGTGCACGCGCTCGAAATCTTCACGGCGATTTACGGCGCCGAAGCGGCCAACCTAGCGTTGAAATATCTCGCGCTCGGCGGGGTCTATATATGCGGGGGCATCGCGCCGAAGATTCTGCCGTTCTTGCAAAGGGGCGGACTGACTGAGGCCTTTCTCGACAAGGGCCGCTTGCGCTCGACGCTAGAAAGAATTGGCATTCGAGTCTCGCTCAATCCGTCGGCGGCGCTAATTGGAGCGGCATGGGCGGCAGTCGCGATGCAGGAGAAATAGGCGACGCCGCACGCACCGCGCGGCGATCCAAAAAACTGAGCTTAATCCGGGAGAGGCCATTCGCATGATGACCAAGCGAGTCCGCGAAATTCTTTCTTACTACGATTCCGAAAACGTGGGCGTGCGCACCAACCTCGCGCGTTTTTTCAATCAAGGGCGGCTGGCCGGCACCGGCAAACTGGTCATCTTGCCGGTTGATCAGGGCTTCGAGCACGGGCCGGCGCGCAGCTTCGCGGTAAATCCGCCCGCTTACAATCCGCATTATCATTTCGAACTGGCGCTCGAGGCCGGATGCAGCGGCTATGCGGCACCGCTCGGATTTCTCGAAGCAGCCGCGGCCGAATTCGCCGGCGAGCTACCGTTAATTCTGAAATTGAACAATCACGATCTGCTGTACGACGAGCGCGATCCGATTTCCGCCGTGACCGGCAGCGTTAACGATGCGCTGCGGCTCGGATGTTCCGCGGTCGGCTTCACCATCTATCCCGGATCGGCGGAGCGGCGCGAGATGTACGAGCAGTTACGCGAGATCGCGGAGGAGGCCAAGCAATGCGGGCTCGCGGTGGTGGTGTGGTCGTACCCGCGCGGTTCAGGCATCAGCAAGGAGGGCGAGACCGCGCTCGACGTCGTTGCATATGCGGCGCAGATAGCGGCACAACTCGGAGCCCATATCGTGAAGGTCAAGCTCCCGTCGTCGCATCTCGAATTGGCCGAGGCGAAGAAAGTTTACGAGGCCCAGCGTATTCCGCTGGAGCCCTTGGCAGAGCGTGTGCGCCATGTCGTGCAAAGCTGTTTCGACGGCCGGCGCGTTCTCATTTTCTCGGGTGGACCGAAGGATACCGATGCGGCGTTGCTCGACGAGGTGAAGGCGATCAAGGCAGGCGGTGGTTTCGGATCGATCATCGGCCGCAACTCATTTCAGCGTCCGAAGGCCGAAGCGATCACGCTGCTCAACAAAATTATGGACATCTATGCCGGGTGATCGCGGGCCGGATGATCGCGGCGGCATAACTGGGCCGCGCCACTGGGCTCCAGGATTGCGTTTCCACCGGCGGCGGGTTTTCCACCGAGGTGCCGGATGCGCTACTAAGACTGCGACGCCACTTTTGGAGAACAACCCGATGAAGTACGACGAATACCAGTTTCTCGAATTCACGCGCCACGACGACGGCATTTCGCTGATCACGATCAACCGCCCCGACGTGCTCAATGCGACCAACGCCCGCCTGCATTGGGAGTTGAGCCGGGTGTGGAAGGACATCGACGACGATCCCGAAACCAACGTCGTAATCATCACCGGCAAGGGCCGCGCATTTTCGGCCGGCGGCGACCTCGACATGATCGAGACGATGAAAGGCAACCACGCCAACATCTCGCAGGCGATGCGCGAGGCGGGCGATATCGTTTACAACATCGTCAACTGCGAGAAGATTATCATCTCGGCGATCAATGGCGTCGCGGTCGGTGCCGGTCTCGCAGTGGCGTTCATGGCCGATATCACGATCGCTTCTGAAGCGATGCGCATCACGGACGGCCATTTGCGCCTGGGCGTCGCCGCTGGCGATCACGCGGTCATCCTATGGCCATTGCTGTGCGGCCTGGCGAAGGCGAAGTACTACCTCATCACGGCCGATTTTATCGACGGCAAGGAAGCCGAGCGCATCGGACTGGTGAGTCTGTGCGTGCCGGCGGACAAGCTGATGGACAAGGCCTTCGAGGTCGCGCGAAAAGTTGCGCGCGGTCCGCAGCAGGCGGCCCGTTTGACCAAACGCGCGCTCAACAACTGGGTCAAGACCTTCGGTCCGCATTTCGATGCGTCGCTGGCGTTCGAGATGCTCGGCTTCTTCAGCGCAGACGTGGTCGAAGGTGTCGCTGCGGTGAAGGAGAAGCGCCCCCCGGTCTTCCCGCATCTCAAGAAATAGGTATCCTCTTCATCACCCGCGATGAAGGTATGCGTATTCAAGGCGATCGGCGCGCCGCTTGAAGTCGTCGAACTACCGGATCCCGTCGCAGGATCCGGGGAACTGATCGTTCGCGTCAAAGCCTGTGGCATCTGCGGATCGGATCTGCACGCCGCCACGTCGGTCAAGGCCAAGCTGCCGGCGGGCGCCATCATGGGCCACGAACTTGCGGGCGTGGTTGATCAAATCGGCGCCGGGGTGACGGGTTTCGAACGCGGCGATCCGGTGGTCGTGATGTCGTATCTGTCGTGCGGCGAATGCGCCAATTGCCGCGCCGGCGCGGGTGTGCGGTGCGACGCGATGCGGATGGTCGGTTTTGGCGACGTTCCCGGCGGCTATGCGGAGCTGATCAAGACGCGGCCCGGCAGTGTCTTCAAGATCCCCAAGGCGATGAGTTTTCGCGCGGCAGCGACGGTCGAACCGCTCGTCGTCGGCCTCCATGGATTGCGCCGCGCGCGTTTTCAGACCGGCGAGACCTGCGTGATCATGGGTGCCGGATCGATTGGCCTGATGACGCTGCTCTGGGCCCGGTTCGCCGGTGCGCGCGCGATCGTGGTCTCGGAACTCCAGTTGGATCGGCGCGAAGTCGCGCTAAAGCTGGGCGCCGATGCGGCCGTGGATCCACGGATGCACAGCCCCGCCGCCGCGATGGCCCGGATTACGGGCGGCGGTCCAGATGTCATCTTCGAATGTATCGGCGAAGCGGGATCCATGGCGCAGGCGATTTCTCATGCGCCGCGCGGCGGCCGCGTCACGATCATGGGCGTCTCGATGGAGGACGACGGCTTTCCGCCCGGCCTCGCGATGAGCAAGGAACTCGACGTTAATTTCAGTCTCGGACTGGAGCCCGGCGAAGTGGAAACTGCGATTGCGGTGCTCGCTTCAGGCCGCATTTCGACCGAACCGCTGATTACTCACACGGTTGGCCTCGACGATCTGCCGCGCGCATTTGTGGCACTGACAAAACCATCAAATCAGACCAAAGTCATACTTGAATTGTGACGCCTCGGTTAATCCTAATTGAGAGCTTTTTGCGCCCGATTGTTTCTGGAATAATGTGTGCTCTGAATTCAATCACTATTCACGGGAGCAATACACAGTGATCCGGAAACTCGCATTAGGCATGGCAGGACTTTCTCTGACCGCCGCAGTAGGCATTGGCTTCAACCCGACGAGCGCTTTTGCGACCGCGGGCAAACGAGTTGAATGTGACAAGGTGATGGCGGAAGTTCAGGCAGGAAAGAAGACCAAGGACATCGCGGCGGATCTGAAGATCTCGACCTCGAGCGTTTATAAGTGCAAGAAGAAGGCGGCTGGCGCTGCTTCCGCCAGCGCGTCCAAGAAGGTGGCGGGTTCACAGGCCGCGGCAATGTCTCCAGCGGCCGCGGCAACGTCCACGGCCGCCGCCGCCTCACCCGCCGGCAAATAGAAACAATCACTGACCGCGGCTGACGCGTCCTGCGACCGTCAGCCGCAACCTATCTCGCGTTCATCAGGCGATCGCGCAGTGACTTGTCGTTGGCGATATCGATCGCCGTCCAAGCCATCGCAATAGCGCCGTCAACGATTGCGCGGTCGGCGTCGGGCGTCGCGCAGGCAGCGGTGAATTCCGGCTGATGATTGACCGCGGGGATCGAGTTGATCCCGATGAGCGGATGGATTGCGGGCAAGCGCAACGAGACATTGCCCATGTCGGTCGAACCGGCGCCCATCGCGCGCTGATGGCCCGCGACCTGCGTCTTTGGATCTGAATCGATAAAGCTGCGTCCGAGCGCCTCCGCATTGCGACGATAAAGGGACACGAGGTCTCGATCGTGCCGCATCTCGGCAACCGGTTTGTCGCCTCCCACGATCTCGTAACTGCATCCGGTCGCGATTGCTCCCGCCTCAAAGCATCGATGCACCTTCGGGATCAGGGATTCGAGTTTGCCGAGCGTTTGCGCCCGCACCATGTACCGGGCGGACGTGTGCGCGGGCACGATATTCGGCGCCTCGCCGCCCTTGGTGACGATGCCGTGGATGCGATCGCTATCGTGGATGTGCTGGCGCAGTAGGCCGATCGCGGTCTGCGCGACGGTCAGAGCGTCGGCGGCGTTGATGCCTAGTTCGGGAAAAGCGGACGCGTGCGCTTCCTTGCCCGTGTAGTGCACGTCGAACATCGCGGCTGCAATAATTGAAGGGGCCGACATATCCACTGGCGCCGGATGAACCATCATGGCTGCGTGGACGCCGCTGAAGGCGCCCCGCTCGAGCATCAGTATTTTCCCACTCGCGTTGCAAATCTCCTCGGCCGGCGTGCCGAGCAGCGCGATCGTAAGGCCGGCGTCGTCCGCGACCTTCGCCGCTGCGATCGCAGCGCCGGCACTGCTCGCGGCAATAATATTGTGACCGCAGGCATGGCCGATGCCGGGCAGACAATCGTATTCGGCGCAAATCGCGATATGCAGTGGCCCCGATCCCGCCCGTGCAATGAATGCTGTCGGCATCCCGCAGACGCCGCGCTCGACTGCGAAGCCAGCATCCGCCATCGTTTCGCACATCCACTGCGCTGCGCGCTCCTCCTCGAAGCCTAGCTCCGGATGCGCATGAATCCGATGACTTAGTTCGATCAGCCCCCGTTCGACTTCCCCGAATCGTTCTCGTGCTGCGGCCTTGGCGTCCATTCAGGATACTCCACTATTTCGATTCGCTACGCTGTCGCGACCATTTGTAGCACTGACTCGCGGTGACTTCCCATACTTGTCGCACGTCGCGCTAACCGATAAGCACTGATGCATCATGGCTAAGTGCGATTTGTGTGAATTGAAAGAATATACCCCTTGGTATGCAAGTTTTACCCAGCCGTTCCGTTTTACTATTCTGGATTGCGATTCATGCGATACGCCGATGGCGGTATTGGGCGAACATCGTGCGGAGCCGACGGTCGAAGAGCGTGCGTTCATGGTCGAGGCGCTATCGCTGGTCGCCCGATCGAAATATGGCGACGATGAATTCATCATCGATGGTGTGATGCGCCAAATCCCCGACCACTGTCACATGCACGCGCGGCCGAAGCGTTGGCGCGGCTGATCGCGCATACTCAGCACTCGTGATTGCGATTGCAGATTAGCTGGGCAGCTACGCCGGATCAGCCGGGCAACTGCGACTGAGACGAAATCGCGACTGTTGTGGGCCTGTTCGGAGCATTTTGCAATCGCCAACCCTTGTGTTATATGCGCCGTTACCGCGTGCGACGGGGCCGGGGGGCCACATCCGCGCAGCGGGGACGATCGAGGAATGCCTCATGGAGGTTCTCGGGGGAATGGCTATCGGCGTAGTCAAATGGTTTAGCCCCAAAAAGGGCTACGGCTTCCTCACCATGGATGACGGCCAAGAGGTCTTCGTCCATTACACCGCCATCGATGGTAACGGATTCCGGTCGCTCGAACAGGGCGAACAGGTCCGTTTTGACGTGGCGCAAGGCCCAAAGGGATTGCAGGCGGCCAAGGTGATGCGCGATAGCGCGCAGGCCGCAGGCTCCGAACGAGCCGGGTAACAGCCGGCATCATGCCGGCCTCTCCGGCGTCGCCGCGGTTTGAGCGCCGCGCTGCGCCAAATAGGATAGGCCGGAGATGCGAAATTGCTCGAGTTGTGCGGGGAATCCGCGAGGGCTCCCGTCTGCGCTAGTCGACTGTTCTGAAGGGACGGCCCTCGCCCTAATCGTAACGCTGGCCTTTGCGATTCGGCTGTACCTTTGTCTCACGAGCTATTGTATCGCGGGCGACGGGGTTGCTTACCTTGCGATGGCGCGGGAGTTTGCCGCGGGTGATCCGGCGAAAGCTCTGGCGTCGGTATTTTCGCCGCTATACCCCTGGATCGTGTCAATCATCCACCGGCTGATTCCCGACTGGGAATTGGCCGGGAATATCGTATCCGCGATTCTCGGCAGCGCTGCGGTCGTCAGCGTGTACCTGATGACGCGGGAGGCGTTTGAGCGTAGCGACGTTGCGCTCGGCGCGGCCGTCCTGGTTGCGATCCATCCCGAAATGGCCGCGTATTCCGCTTCGGTACGTACCGAAGCGGGCTTCATTTTCTTTCTGACGATGGCCGTATGGCTATTGATCGCAGGACTCAAGAAGGAGCGAATCGCCCTCGTCGCAGCGGCCGGTCTCATCGGTGGACTCGCGTATCTCTATCGCACCGAAGCGATTGGACTGCTGATGTTTGGCGTCGGATTCATGCTGGTGGCTGCGCTGTGGTGGCGCCAATGGAGTTCTATTTGGCCAATCGCGGCAAGCACGATCTTCGCGGTAGCGTTCCTCGTCGTCGCCTCGCCGTACTTGATCTATCTGCGTGAAGCGACCGGTCATTGGAGCGTCGGTCGCGAATTCACGGCCGCCATGATGTATGGGATGGGAACCGTCGCGCCCGACAGTCTCGCCTGGCAGCGCCTCGGCTATTCCACCAGCGTGTCGCCGTTCGCTCCGATGTTTGCCAACCCGCGGTTGTATCTTGAAAAGGTCGGCGCTGATTTTTTCGGTTCATTGTATGGATTCACCCAGGCGCTCGGGCCACTGTTGTCCATCTTGCTGATCGTGGGGCTCTGGTGGCGACGGCGCGCGATTCCTACGAATCTGGGCGAGGCGCTGCTCGCGCTTTTGACCGCATTCTATATTGTCGGCTTTTCCTTCTCCTACACCGGTGCGCGCTTCATGCTCCATCTGATTCCATTTTCCTTCGGTTGGGTGATGATCGGACTGGTGACGATGTCGGAAGGGTTGAGTCGCGTTACCGCGGATAGACGTTTCCCGCGCATCCCGCAATATGCCCCCGCGATTGCTCTCGCACTCGTCCTGTTGCCGCAGACCTTATGGCCCATCGGCTACGACATGCGCGGGGTGCGCTACGCCGGCGAGGAGATCGCGCGGCGCACCGGCGGGAAGCCGGGCGCGGTCGCCGCACGCGATGGGCGCTTCGCTTACTACGCCGGGTCCGCCTTTATCCTGCTGCCCACCGATTCAATTCGCGATATTTGCGTGTGGCTCCGATCGCAAAGCGACGCCAACTATCTCGCGCTGGACAATCACGACGAGCGGCGTCTGGGAATCATCGCGCCACCGGAGTGCATCTCATTGGTGAAGCGCTACCCGCGTTATGGCGCAGCGTATTATGACCTGTTTGAGGTCCGGCGCTCGAAATGATTCGCTCGTTATGCTCCGATCATCGTGACCTAGATGCGAACTGAAGTAACCATGCCTGGCGCCACGGACCTTACTCGCGCACCCGATGCCGTGATCGCGCCCGTCGAGATTTCGATCATCGTCCCGGTGCACAACGAAATTGCGGGTATCGAGGAATTTTTCACGCAACTGCTTCCCGTGCTCGAGCGCCTCGGCACCACCTGGGAAATCATCTGCGTCAATGACGGCAGTACCGATGCGACGCTCGATCGCTTGATCGAGTTTCATCATCGCGCGCCGGCCATCAAGGTCATCAGTCTGTCGCGCAATTTCGGTAAGGACGTCGCGCTCAGCGCCGGATTTGATTTCGCCCGCGGGGCGGCGGTGATCCCGATCGACGCTGATCTTCAGGATCCGCCCGAACTTATTATTCCGATGGTCGCGAAGTGGCGCGAAGGCTTCGATATCGTTTTCGCCACGCGCAAACAGCGTGCCGGTGACAGTTGGCTCAAACGCACCACAGCGCGTTACTTTTACGAGATTTTCGATCGCATAACCGACATACCGGTACCGCATGACACCGGCGATTTTCGCCTGATCGATCGGCGCGTGGTTGACGTCCTCGTGCGATTGCCCGAACGTACGCGCTTCATGAAGGGGCTCTTCGCGTGGGTCGGTTTCAAGCAAGCCTCGATCACCTTCGACCGCCAACCGCGCCACGCCGGCGATACCAAGTGGAGCTACTGGCGCTTGTGGAACTTCGCGCTCGACGCCATCACGTCGTTCAGTTCGATGCCGCTCAAAATCTGGAGCTACATTGGCGTCGCCTGTTCGCTCTTCGCTTTTCTCTTCGCGCTTTTCCTGATCGGCCTGAAGATCATTCGTGGAGTCGATTTGCCCGGTTATCCTTCGCTGATGGTCGCGGTGCTCTTCTTCGGCGGCGTGCAGCTAATCTCGCTCGGCATCATCGGCGAGTACCTCGCGCGCATGTACAGCGAGGTCAAGGGCCGGCCCTTGTATCTCGTGCGCGATCGATGGGGCTTCGAGGAAGAGCGGCGCTAGCGCGATGGATCCCAGTTTGTACCCACGCATGGCAGAGGTCGAGGATGCGCACTGGTGGTTCGCCTCGCGCCGCGCCATCGTCGATCACATTCTCGATCGGTTGAACTTGCCCGGCGATGCCGCGATTCTCGAGCCGGGATGCGGTACCGGTGGAAATTTCGCGATGCTCGCGCGGCGCGGCCACCTGTTCGCGCTCGACGCCGACGAGAGTGCAGTCGGCTTTGCGCGAGCACGCGGTCTGGCGCAGGTCGTTCACGGCTCGCTCCCGGATCAGATTCCATTCGGCGATCGGTGTTTCGATCTCGTTGTCATGACCGACGTACTCGAGCATCTGGATGACGAAGCCGGCGCTCTGCGCGCTTTGCGCGCACGCCTGCATGCGGGCGGATGGCTCCTGATGACCGTGCCGGCGATGCCCTGGTTGTGGAGCGATCACGACGTTACCCATCATCATCGTCGGCGGTATGGCGCGAACGAACTGCGCACTCTCGTCAGTGGCGCCGGCTTCGACGTGACCTATCTGAGCTACTACAACTTCATGCTGTTTCCGATCATCGCCAGCGCGCGAATCTTGCAACGTCTGCAGCAACGCAATCGCATCGGCGTTAACGGTCGCCACGATCTCACCATGCCGTCGCCTGCGATCAACGCGATCCTGCAGCGGATCTTCTCGAGCGAGCGTCACCTCATCGGCCGCGCGCGATTTCCGCTAGGCGTGTCGCTGATCGTGGTCGCGCGCTCGCCTGCGCAAGCCGATTCGGTCGCCGTTCTAACGCCATCCACCAGTGCCAATTAGTCGTCGACGCGTTCTGGCGGAGACCCTCGCGGCATTCGCAGTGGCCTTCGCCTTTCTCCTGGCGCTCGCGCCCTCCGCGCCATTCACGCGCGAACTCGGCGTTTGCGAATCCGGGGCGGTGCGCGACGTTCTCGCCGGCAATATAATTCTGCCGCGCTTTATCCCCGGACCGATGGTGCATGTGCCACCGCTCTACTGGTGGACGGCCGCGCTCGGCGTTCACGCCTTCGGATGGAACGAGATCGCGTTGCGGATGCCCTCAATGATCGCGGCGGCGTTGACCTGCGCGATTGTCTTCATGTGGGCCTCGATCGCACTCAACCGCCGCGTCGCATTCTGGGCGACGGCTTCGCTGCTCCTGTGCCATTTCTTTCTCGACGCCGCCCGTCAGCCGCGGATGGACTCAATGCTCGCGCTTTTCGTCACCGCCGCCGCGATGGCGTTCGAGCGCGCGCTGCGCCCGTCCGGCGGTGATACCTCGGCGCCGATTGCCGCGCGTCCGTTCGCCGCCGACTCTGATGCGCCGATCGATCCACACTCGCAGCGAATGGCTCTGACACTCGCCGCGATTATGATCGGCGCCGGTATTCTGACCAAGGGAATTTTGGGGATTCTGCTCCCCGGCCTGGTCGTTGGCCTCTACCTCGTCGTCCGCCGCCGATTCCGCGACCTGTTTCGCGTCGATCTGATCGTAACCTTCGTCGTCGGCCTGGCGATCGGGCTTTCCTGGTATTTTGCCGCTTACCAAATCGGTGGACAGAAGTTCCTGCAATGGCAGCTCGCGATGAATCTGTGGAGCCGATTTATTCCGGCGGAGGCCGGCGGTGCAGGGTATTGCGCGCATCCATTCTGGTATTTCACGCCGCAAACCGTTACCGGCTTCATCCCGTGGAGCGTCTATCTCCCGGCCGTGGCGATCTATGTGTGGCCCCGCCGAGGCCGCAAACTGCCGGATGCGGCGGTCTTCACGCTTTGCTGGTTCGCTGCGATTTTCGTCTTTTTCTCCACTTCGCATGGCAAATGCCTGGTGTACATTTTGCCCGCGTTCCCCCCGCTGGCGGTTCTGACCGGCTTCGCAATTGATGCCGCCGCGATACATGAGCCGCACGGCACCGCAATGAAGGGTTCGGAATCGCGCACCGAAGAGCCACCGTCACGCGAGGTGCAGGATCGCGCTTTTATGACGATATTCGCGATTGCGACCGTCGTCGTCGCCGCTGCCGCGATCGCAATTGCGCTCGCCGCCGTTGCCGCGATCATTTGCGGCGTGCCGCCGGGGTGGTCGCTACAGCTACATCCTACGGATCGGCGCTTTCTCGAGATCTTCTCGTCGCTTGCAGCGCGCGGGGCTTCCTTGTTGCTCGTGTTGATCGCTGCATGCATTGCCGGGGCCGCCACCGCGATGATCGCACTGCGGCAGCGCAACGCCCAACTACAGGCGAGCGGCGTACTCATCGTCGCGGCGGCCGGTTCGCTGTTCTGGTTTGCGGTGATGAATCCAGCGCTCGAGGAGCGCGAGACCCTGCGCGATTTCGCTCACGAAGTCGCACGCACAGTTCCCGCGAGCAAAGCGGTCGCGCATCTGGGGCTGAGCGATTGCGACCTCAATTTCTACTCGCCGCAACCACTGACGCCGATCTACCGCCTGCGCTGCGATGAAGGCGCGGGGATGTTCAATTATATCGTTGCGCGCAGAATCGATTTCGACGCATCGCCGGTTACCAATCGCGCCTGCTTCAAGCCGATTCTCGAATCCCCCTCAGTCGATAGCCACGGCCCGCGCCTCCTGTTCCAGCGCGTCCCAACCCCTTGATCGGTTGATAGGCCAGCCTCAAATGAAGTCCAAAACTGCATGGGGAGCGCGCGATCTCACGCCTCGGCGACGTAGTATTGCGTCCACAACATCCAGTCCAAGCTATGACCGCGTATGCTGCGCTCGACCCACTCCTCGAATCTGCGGCCGCGCTCGCCCGCGAATTCCGCTACCAGTGGAATATACATTCCAGATTTGAAGCGTTCGCGAATCCGAAACCCGGCGCGATTTAATTGACGCTCGGTCTCGCTCGCCGTCATCGAATTAATATGTTCCATGTCGAAAACCGCTTCGCCGTAAATCCGCCTCACCACATTTACAACGCCCGGCAGGAACGCGACTTTTGCCGCAACCTCCATCAGGCTCCATCGCTGTGGCGTCGAGAGCACCAGAATGCCGCCCGGCTCCAGCAACCGATGCATAGCAGCTAACACACTCTCCGAGTTGGGAATATGCTCGATCACTTCGCTGCATAGCACCAGGCTGAAACTGTGCTCGGGCAGCTTCGAATCGACCACGTCGTCGCACGTCAATCGCAGGTTCGGATGCTTCGCCGCTATCCCGCGCGCATGATCGATGTGTGCCTGGTCGAGGTCGGTCGCCACCACCTCGTTAAAGGCCTCGGCCAGCGACGGCAGGTAAATGCCCGCACCGAAGCCGACCTCGAGCGCGCGTCCGGGTCGCTCATTCGCGGCCTCGCGAATCTTTCCGATGATCCAATCGCGTCGCGAGCAATGAAGCCACTTGCGCGTCGGGTTGCTCGATTCGTAAAGCGTATCGAGCAGTGGCAGCAGTTCTGATTCGGTTTCCATCTGCAATTCGGTGAAGCCTTTATAGGCGAGCGAATTAATATGTCCCAATCGTTCAAACTAACTGCTCAACGTCAATCGGCAAAGCAAGTGGGTAAGCGCTTGGACCCACCGTCGATGCCGTTTAATCTGTCGGCAGGCGCCGTCCGACGATCTCTCGTGGACGGTGATTATCTCCTCGGTGGATAGCTTTGCGAAATAGCTTGAGGAACCCTCGCGACCGCTTCGGCCTCGCCGCCCTCGCTATCTACTTCGCGCTTTCCTTAATCATTTTTGCCCGCGGTCTCGCGCGCGATCCTGGCGGCTCCGTCGTCGGTCTCACCGCCGACCCCTCCGTTTACATGTGGTTCCTCGTATGGTGGCCTTATGCGATTGCGCACGGGCTCAATCCGTTCGTGACCAATCTGCTCTGGGCTCCCGGCGGCTTCAATCTCACCTGGACCACCGGCATCCCGCTCGCAGGAATGGTCGCCGCGCCCATCACGGCGCGCTTCGGCCCGGTCGTCGCCTACAACCTACTCTGCTTGCTCTCTCCGGCGCTCGCCGCCTGGACCGCGTTTATGCTTTGCCGGCGAATCGCTTCACGCTTTTGGCCCGCGCTGGTGGGCGGCTATATCTTTGGCTTCTCTGCCTACACGCTTGCGGAAATTCGCGCGCATCTGCTCCTCATCCTGATCTTTCCGGTCCCGCTCGCAATTATCCTCGTCCTGCGCAGGCTCGAAGCGGAAATCCGCGCCGCGACCTTCGTCGCTTTGATGGCGCTGTTGCTCGCCGCATCTTTCCTACTCTCGATCGAGCTGTTCGCGACGATGACCTTTTTCGGCGCGATCGCGCTCGCCCTCGCCGCCATGCTCTGTCCTGATGAAAATCGTCGCCGTATCTACGCACTCCTGCCGCAATTGGCAATCAGCTATCTGATCGTCCTCGCCCTCGCGTCGCCGTACCTTTATTACTTTTTCCAACCCGGCTTTCCGCGATCGCCGGTGAACTCGCCCGCCGCCTACTCGGCCGATCTGTTGAATTTCATCGTCCCGACCCCCGCCAACGCGCTCGGCACGCTCGGCGCACTTCCCTTGATTTCGCACCGCTTTGCCGGTGCCATGGTCGAGACCGGCGCATGCTTCGGCCTTCCACTGCTCGCGATCGCCGTAATCTTCGTCCGCACCTATTGGGCCGAAATGCGCACGCGGCTCCTCTACTGGTTCACCGTGATTGCGATGCTCGCGTCACTCGGCCCCCGCCTCCACATCGCTGGCATCGAATTGGTCGGACTGCCGTGGAAGTTGATCCAGCATCTTCCGCTGATCAACAACGCATTGCCCGGTCGCTTTCCGGTGTACGCCTTCCTCGCACTCGCCATTGTCGCGGCACTGTGGCTCGCTTCCGACGCGCTGGCTCGTGGCGCGAAACTCGCCGGCGTCGCCGCGCTCGCGATCTTCCTCCTCCCCAACTTGTCGGCGCGCTTTTGGGTAGCGCCGGTCGATCTGCCCGCGTTCTTCACCGACGGCAATTTCCGCCACGATCTCGCACCCGGCGAGACCGTCGTGATTCTCCCTTACGGCGCGAGTGGTCCGAGCATGCTCTGGCAGGCGCAGTCTGCGATGTACTTTCGCATGGCCGGCGGATGGACCAGCATCATGCCGCGTGAGTTCCAGAGTTGGCCGATCGTCAACGCCTTCTTGTACCGGAGCTACATCCCCGGCTTTACCGACCAACTGATCGCGTTCCTCGCGCATCACGACGTGGCCACGATCATCATCGCGGACCGCGAGCGTCCGTTGTGGGAACCGCTGCTGGCGCCGTTGCATCGGACGCCAATCGAGGCCGGAGGTGTCGCCATCTATCACTTCGCCCCAGCCGATCTCGCTCCCTGGCGTCAGGTAACGGCGCTCGAAATGGAACGCCGATGCGATACCGCGCGCTTCGATGCGCTGCTTATCGCCGCGCGGAAATATCTCGTCGGCGGTGGCGACCTCGACCGACTAAGCCCGCGTCGTGCGGAGTCACTCGGCCTCTTGCCAGCGCATTCGACCAATGAGGCGGCGGTCCGCACCAGCAATGGGCTTTATCTTGGAGCGCTCAACGGCGGTCTCGTTGGCGTCGGTGTGGTCGGCTCGATCGATGCGTTGCGTCCGCTAATCGCGAAGTACCGCGGAGACGCTGCCCGGATCTATTTTCCGTATCCGCGCGAATTCACCGACCCGCCGCACGGCGACACCTTCATGCGCCAACTTGTGATCGCCTTCGATCGCGATGGGCTCGCGCGTGCCGTAGCGAAGGCTGCACCGTGACATAGCTGCGAACCTGCGCTTCGTTGCCTCGCGACACCGCGGCGTTCACTGCGCGCGGCCTGCGAAGCGATATTGGCCCAATTCTTCGTAAGTCGGCGAATCGCGCCCGAGGATACTCCGGTAGAGTATCAAGGATTTCGCAGCGGTGCGGCCGAAATCGCGATTCTGAACCGCCTCGATTATGCGGCGAAGTTTGTTCCATCCGGTTAAATCGCGGACGCGGCCGATTGTCAGATGAGGTGTGAAGTTGCGTCGTTCCGGCGCTAGTCCTGCTGAAACTGCAGCGCGCTCGATCTGTGCTGCCAGGGCTCTCAGATTCGCGCTTTCCAACCCCACCCAGATAACGCGCGGACGCTCTAGATCCGGGAACGCGCCGATACCGCGAACATCGATGCCGAAGCATGTTGTCGCCGTTGCGATTTCGCCAAACGCGGCGTCGAGTCGTTCGATTGTCGACGCTGCTACGCGGTCGCCGAGAAAGCGCAGGGTCAGATGGAGATTGTTGCGCCCGCTCCAACGCACACCGTCGCGGCTTGAGTCCCGCGCCGTCCGCATCGACGCGATAAAGTCGATGACCGCCTGCTCCACCTCGGGCGCCATTCGGAGTGCGACGAAAGCGCGTACGGAATCCACCATTATGATGGCGCCCGCTGCCACATTCCCCGGATGGCGCGTGCCCCGGCCCCCACGAATCTCTAATGCTTATGTACGAGCGCGTGCTCGACCAGCGCCAACCGGTCGTTGCCGAAGTACATGTCGCCGTCGGCAAACATCGTTGGCGACCCGAAGCCGCCGCGCTCGATCAGTTCGTCAGTGTTGGCTTTGAGCTTTTCCTTGTACTCGGGCAGCGCGATTTTGCTGAAATACTCCGCCTCGTCGAGGCCTGTCTCGCGCACGATGTCGCGCAATACCTCGTCCTTACTGATGTCCCGATTGGCGCCCCAGTAAGTCTCGAACACGCGGCGCGAGTAGGCCGAAATCTTGCCATGCTCGAGCGCCACAAAAGCCCCGCGCATCGCCTTGACCGAATTCACCGGAAAGATCACCAGCGCCGAAGGATCGGTTATCTTGATCTTGTAGAGATGCGCCCAGTCCTGCATGTCCTTTTTGTAGTAGCGTGCCTTGACCTTCACTGGCCGTTCGCGCGATTCATAGACCGACGGATTCACCGTATTGAACACGCCGCCGACCAGGATCGGCCGCCACACGAGGTCCGCGCCATGACGCTCCGCGACCTCCTCGATCTTCGTGAAGGCGAGATACGTCCATGGACTCGAACAGTCGTAAAAGAACTCGAGCTTTTTGGCCATCGATAGCGCTCCCAAATAAGATGATTTTGCTGCGCAGAAATTAGCACAGCGCGCGTTCGATCGGGTACGCCGTGACGATAGTCCAGCTCGGCTATTGAGCTGCATTCTTGCGCGCAGCGGAGATCGCGCGGCCGCCGCTTTCCTGGATCAGGTCGGCGTACACGGTGCCGAAAAATACCTCTGACGATATGCGCACTGGCAGATGCCGTCCGTCGTCGGTCACCCACACCGTGGTCTCGCGCGACTGGCTGCGGAAACTGCCCTCGCTCAACCACAGTACCCACGGCTCAATTTTGAGCGTATCAAAGGTGCCGAGTGCGGTCGTTATACGCTCGCGGCCAAGGACCTTGAAGGTAAAGACGTAACGGTTGCCGCCGCTGAAAACATCAAGCGTAGGGCTATCGCCGGGCTTGAGCGGCTGCGACAGCGCCATCATCACGCCTGAAAACGGTCCCAGCGGATCGCCGCCGCTGAAGCGCCGCGTCGTGATCTTGCCGTGACGGCTGGTCTTGATCGCGGTCACGATCTGACTAGCGTGATCGAACGTTACACGCCACTGATCGAGGCGCTGCTTTTCATGCTGCAGGATCGAGATGTCGTTTGGGCGCAGCGAAACGTAGTCGAAATTCTCGCGGAAAACGTCGCGCATCCGGTACACGACGTCGACCACCGGGCTAGTGTTGAGCAACATAATTCCCGTCCACCATTCCGGATGCAGTTTGTTGTGTGCGATTAGGACGCGCGCGTCCGCCGCCGGCACCCCCATCCAGGAGGCCCGATAGAGCAGCGTTTCGCCGTCGCGAAACGGACTTGGCCCCGGGGTGTAAACGGGTATGTCGAGATTGCTTGGCAGCGGCAATGGCGCGGGCGTCGGCAGAACTCGAGGATGCGCCGGTCGGCGCGCTGGAAGACGCGGCGGATCGGTTTGGGCATGGACACAAAGTGCCGCGAATGCGAGAGCGGCGCAGAGTATCGCGACGGTGGTAGCGGGCACGCCCAATCCGCGCTGCGCTCGCGATCGGTGCGGCCGCGGCGAGCGCGGGATGACATCATGGTTCGATATCGAATACACTATGGCGGTCGATTGTGCCCAATTACGGAGGGCGTTGGAATGTCGAAAGCGCGTTCGATTATGGCGGCGGGATTGGTTGCCGGTGCAATGATGCTTCCTGCGGCGGCACGCGCGCAGCTACTGGGCGGGCCTCAGGGCCAACGTAACGGCACGATGCCGTTGCAGCAGCTCGAGCAGGCCGGTCCGGGCAGCCTCAAGAATAGCGGCAAATCCGCCGACGAGGCGATTAAGGAGGCCAAACGCAAATTCGCCGACGCCGATCCGCGCGTGCGTGTCGATGGACTGGAGAAGCTGCGCTACGTCGATAGCAACGACGCCAACGAAATTCTCTTTCGCGGGATTTCCGACCCGGATGTGCGCGTGCGTATCAAAGCGATCGACGTCCTTGGCGCCCGCGGCGTTTCCGATGCGGTTCCGATTATGGCGCAGGAACTCTTTCTGCGCGAGACTCCACCGGTCGAGAAGCTTCACTTGGTGGCTGCCCTCGGGAGGATCGGTGATCAGCGCGGTGCGATGCCTATCGTCAACTATCTGAAGCAGACCGACGACTCCGCCAGTCGTGGCACTGCGGTTTATGCCGTCGGTGAAATCGGCGATCCCTCCGCCAACGATGAGCTGATTGATATTGTCTCGAATGATCCGAGCCCGATGGTGCGCAAGCTCGCCCGTGAGGCGCTCGAGAAGATCGATGGCGAGCTGCCGAACCGCCATCAGGAGCTCGTGGACGCGGAAAAGCGCAAATTCGAGCAGCCGACGGACGAGAAGCTTTCGGAACTGCGCAAGATCGACTCCGAACTCCAGTCCAAACAATACTGATTCAAGTTGCCGCGCTGCTGGTTCACACATTGATCAGGCCGGCGGTGTTGCTGCTGTCGCGCGGGCGTCCCGGGAAAATCTGTTCGATCTGACTCGATGGCAAGCCCAAGTGGGCGTGCAGCACCTGGCCGATCGGTTCGCGGAAATCCGTCGTCACCGCGACGTCGCGCTCCTGGTACAATGCCGATGGGGCCAGCCCACGCCATTGCGTGTACACGCGCCGTCCACGCACCGGTCCACCCATCACCCAGATGACATTGCCGTGGCCATGATCGGTGCCGCCATTGCCATTCTCATGCACGGTACGGCCGAACTCTGAAATCACCAGGATGACGGTATCGTCATAGGCAGCGCCGAGATCCTTGACGAAGCTCGTCAACCCCTCGCCGAGCGGCTTGAGATGATTCGCGAGCTGCCCCTGCGCCGCGCCTTGATTTACATGCGTGTCCCATCCGCCAAGCGCGAGGAATGCAAGCCGGATACTCGGGTCGCGCGCAATCAGCCGCGCCAGACGTCCGGTGTCGTCGGAGAATCCATCAGGCGAGGGAGCCCCATTATTGGCTTCCGTCATGTCCTCCATCAGCTCGGCGTGCAGCTTGGTGCGCGCGACGCGCCCTTCATGGTACGTGCGGCTGATCGGATCGTCCCCGGTGTAGAGGCGGTCGAAAGCTTCTTCGATCTTCGGATTATCCAAGGGCAACGGCCGCGCTGCCCCACGTCCGAGCGGGATATTGGCCACCACCATCCGGCCGGAAAGAATCCGCGGCACGGTCGGTCCCAGACTCACCGCTTCGGTCGGACCATGCGCTCCAGGCAGCGCCGCGATTACGCGATTCATCCAGCCGTCGCCGGTGCTTTTGCGTCCCGGCGTGCCGCTCTCCATATAATCCTGCGCGTCGAAATGGGATCGAGTTGGGTCGGGCGATCCGCACGCGTGGACGAAGGCGAGCGTACCGTCGCGCCACATCGGCGTGATCGAAGTGAGGGCAGGATTTAGCCCGAAATGGCCGTCGAGATCGATCACCGCGCCATCGCCGCCCGTCCGCGGAATCGCGATCGTCGGGCGCTGCTCGTAGTACTGCGAATCGCCGTACGGCACTACGACATTCAGGCCGTCGACAGCCCCGCGCATAAACACAACCACCAGCCGTTTACGGCTTGGATCGCCGTCTAGCGCTTGCGCGGCCCACGCGTGCGGACCGATCATGAATACACCGGCGGCGGATAATGCGGCTGCGGCGCGCAGGAACTCGCGCCGTCCGATCGGCGCACTCACCGGCGCGTCCGCGCGCTGAATCTCGTCGTCTGGATTAGCCACTGTTAAACTCCGTTCAGCCTCAATCTCTGTATGATCTTCAAATAGTCAGTCGATGTTTTCGCAATAGCTAATTCAGTTTCCGTCGTGTTGTCGGTCTAGCGCATCATGAATTCCGGGCTGCCCAAGATGAGCGGTGCGCGCATTTGCATCGGCACCGACTCGATCGCTGCCTCGGTGCGTGGCGAAAATTGATTGCCCAACGTGGCCGCTAATATCTCCGGGGCGGGCGGATTCATCCGCCCATCGTAATTTACTGGTCGCACCTGACCTGATTTCCTGAACCCGCCGACCGCGCCGAAATCAACGTCCGGTGGCCGTTCGATCGGCAGTCGGCCGGCTCCCAGAGCGGTTGCGAAGCTCAACCGCGTCATCATCGCATCGGGATTGAGCCATGCTTCGCGCGTATTCTTGTAGCCATCGGGGGTCTGGCAGCCGTAGAGCGGCATCCCCAGTTGCGCCATCGTTCCGGCCAGCGGCAGCACGTTCACGACCGGCGCGCCGGTCGCCCGCACTGACGAAATCACATACTCATACGGCGTCTTGAACTTGCTACCGCAATTCCGCCGATCCCAGAACTCGTCGCTCGCGAACATCGTCGCCAGTACGTCGCGGATATCGCCGTCCGTGGCGAGATAGCGACTAGCCATTCGTTTGACTAGTGCCGGCGGTGGATTGTCAGCGACGAAGTATTGCGCAAGTTGATAGCTCAGATGGTTCGCCGTCACCGGACTTTGCGCGAGCATGTCCAACGCCTGCTCGCCCTGTTCCATCCCGGCGCCCGGAATCGTGCGCCCGACGAAAGTCTGCGTAGTGAAATCATGACGGCCGGCGTCGAAGAAGAAGCCGTATTGACCCATCACTCCACCCGGCCGCAGTTGCTTCTGCTGTTGGCTATCCGGATTACGCGCGCGCCAGCGGCGAAAACCGAACGGACCGAATGGGCGAAATGGGCCGCCCGTGCCGAACTGGCCGAACTGAGCGCGTGGACGCGGCTGAAAATCGTTGGCCGTAAAATTCTGCCGCCGATTCATTCCCGCTCCGCCCTTCAGCAGGCCCCATCCAGTGAGTAGGTGCGCGAGCGCGATGACGTCGGTCTGCGTATAGCCGCCGTTTACTCCGAGCGTGTGCAGCTCCATCAGCTCGCGCGCGTAATTCTCATTGATACCGTCGAACTTGCCGTGCCGGTCGGGCGAATCGGGTGCGGTGTTCTGCCAGTTGTCCAGGTAAAACAGCATCGCCGGATGTTTCGCGGTGGCGCCGAGCAGGTCGCGGAAGCGGCCCATCGTGTGCGGACGAATCGCTTCTTCCTCGAACGCGCCGCTCCAGATACTGCACAAACCTTTGCCGGCGAAGACGTTGAAGTGGTTGAACCAGAACGCCGCCATCACTTCGTGCAGTTGGCGCGGACCGAAGACCGCGCGTACGATGCGTGCCTCGACCGCTTCCATGATCACCTGGCGCGCCTCGCGCCGCGCCGCCTTGCGCGCGTCCTGATCGCCTTTCGCCGCCTCGTGGAGCGGCTGCTCAAATTCGATGAACAGTTCCACCGGGGTCATCCGCAGCGTACGCAGCGATGCGATACGATTAGTCAATTTCTCAGGTTCTGGTATCGATTCCGGATCGAGTTGCTTCCCGATGTAACGGTCGACGCCGATGCTCTTTACGTCGTCGGCATCGCCGGGGCGCGGGCCGAAGGCCAGCCGGTTGAGGGCATGGAGTGCGCGTTGGGCGCCGGTCATGTTGCCCGATTCAAACATCGCGGGGACGATTTCTCCATCTGGCCGGTGGTACAAGATTGGGTTTGCTCTGTGCAGGGGGCCACGCAGTTTTGGCCTGGTCTTCAGTCGCGCTCGCGCTTTCAAACGGCCGTCGGCTTGGCGGGTAAGGCAAAGGGGAGGCGCTGAACGGCAGGAAATGTGCGCCTCTCCGTAGAACTATACTCCTTCTGGGAGACATACGCAACCCACCTTACCATTCGGAGCGGGGCGAAGATTTTTTCACTGCCCGGACTCCGTTCAGAATGACGATCTGCACGGCGCGCCGTGAAATCGCGTACCGTGGTGATATTGCCGCATTCGCGACCCGAGTTCGGACAGCATTATTCGTAACCCCGCTGCTCGCGAAGCTGATATGCGCCGACCCCGTTGAGACCGGAGACTTGCGCACAGCTTCCTTCCGGCGCGGAGCTGCTAGTGGTTTTCCACCGGTTCGCCGTGACGGCGCTCGTAGCGCTTCTCGGTGCGATTATAAACGTGCTCGCGATGTTCGAAGGTGTACGGATGACGGCGGAAGGCGTCGGCCGCATGCGGATTCTGCTGCATGTACGTTGCCAAGTCCGGATGGTTGGCGAGGTACTTCGGGTTGTCGATCAGGTGCGGGTTTTGGTTGAGTCGCTTGCGCTCTTCCGGATGAGCGTCGAGGTAACTATCGAAGGCCTCGACGTTCGGATGGTGCTGGCCGTATTCGGTATTGATGGGGGGCACCGGCTGCGCCATCAAGGGGGTTGCCAGCGCCGTGGTTAACAGTGCGGCCGAAAGGATCGTCAAGGTCCGTTTCATATTCATCAACAGCCTCCTACCCTCATGATACGACGCAGCACGCGGGGGGTTTCAATAGCTCTTCCACGAGCGACCTGGCGCCGGCGGTTGCGCGCCGAGATGGAAAGGCTATCGTTACGTGCATGGCGGCGCGTGGACGGCGAAAATCCCCTCAGCAGATTGGCGGGGCGCTCCAGGAAATCCTGTCGCGGCTGGATACCGAAGGGCATTTCGAGATCGTTCGCCTGATGCGCTTGTGGCCGGGGGTGGTCGGCGAAATGATCGCGCGCCGCACCGAGGTTAACGGCCTCAAGTTCCATACCGCAGTGGTAAAAGTGTCGGGTGCCATGTGGATACAGGAACTCAACTTGATGAAGCCACAGATACTTGGACGCTTGCGCGAAGCGATGGGTAACGACGCGGTCCGCGACCTCCGCTTCGTCAGCGGCCGCCTGAGCCGGCGCGCGCGGCCGAAGTTGCGCTCGGTCCCGCGCGAAACAAGGCGTTCGATCGAACTGCCCGAATTAAAAGATCCGGAATTGCGGCGCGCCTTCGAGAGTCTGATCGAGGCTTGGGGCCGGTCCTCGCGCTAAGCCCTGCCCCCACGTCTAGAGCACTTCGCTGCGCCCTACCTCGCATTATCCAGCCACCCAATCCATTGGAAAGTTATCCACAACCTGATATTGTGTTATCCACAGGTCTTCAACACTATCTGTGGTGGGTATCCCTTGACAACGACACCGCTCCGTAATAATTCAGGAACACATCGTCGTGGCAAGTATCATTTGGCCGACAATTGACCTAAGGACGCTTGTCAGGACGCGATAGAATAGGTCTGAGCGGGTGTGGTGCGGTGGCGGAGAGGGGAGCTGGGCATGGCGAAGAGCGTAGAAAAACCGGATACACATACTACGGATAGTGCTCAAAGCCCGCAGGCGACCATAAAACGGAGCGCAGGCGTCGCGCTCGAGCGCTACTTCACACGCCCCGGCACCGACCCGATGGCCGCGCTCGATTGGGACCAGCGCTCCGCGGTCATTTCGGGCGAAGACGGCCGCGTAGTGTTTGAACAGCGCGAGGTCGAGGTGCCGAGCGGATGGTCGCAGACCGCCACCAACGTGGTGGTCTCGAAGTATTTTCGCGGCCCGCTCGGCAGCCCGAAGCGGGAGACCAGCGTCCGCCAGTTGATCGGGCGGGTGGTCAATACGATTTCCGGCTGGGGCGAGAATCAGCATTATTTCGCCGACGATGGCGAGCGCGACACCTTCAAGGCCGAATTGACCTATCTGCTAGTGAACCAGATGGCGGCCTTCAACAGCCCAGTCTATTTCAATGTCGGGA
>Ga0209415_10004870_pt1 | contig 24429 bp, 21 predicted proteins | sample PeaSoiSIISIP2007_FD_187696 | JGI IMG/M metagenome (GOLD analysis project Ga0209415, IMG submission 187696) | Peat soil microbial communities from Weissenstadt, Germany - SII-SIP-2007 (SPAdes) (version 2) | ecosystem: Environmental > Terrestrial > Soil > Wetlands > Peat | place: Germany... | reverse complement strand
GACTACAAGGACGTGAAGCTGCTGCAGCGCTTCGTCTCCGAGCGCGGCAAGATCGTGCCGAGCCGCATCACCGCGGTGTCGACCAAGAAGCAGCGCGAACTCGCGCAGGCGATCAAGCGCGCCCGCTTCCTCGGCCTCTTGCCTTACAACCTGCGCTGAGGGAGGGCGAGCCATGGTCAACGTGATCCTCCTCGAGCGCGTGGAGAAGCTCGGCCAGATGGGCCAGGTCGTGAAGGTGCGGCCGGGCTTTGCCCGCAACTACCTCCTGCCGCAAAAGAAGGCGTTGCGCGCGACCAAGGAGAACCTGACCTATTTCGAGAAGCAGCGCGTCCAGCTCGAGGCGGCCAATTTGGACCGCCGCAGCGAGGCGGAGCAGGTGGCGCAAAAGCTCAACGGCCTCTCCGTCGTCCTCATCCGCCAGGCCGGCGAGAGCGGACAGCTCTACGGCTCGGTCAGCGCCCGCGACATCGCCGAGGCGGTGACCGCCGCCGGCTTCACCATCACCCGCGGCCAGGTCGTGCTGGACAAGCCGATCAAGACGCTCGGTCTCTACAAGCTGCGGGTCGCGCTGCATCCCGAGGTCGCCGTCCAGGTCACCGCCAATGTCGCGCAATCGGCCGAAGAGGCCGAGATGCAGGCGAAAGGCGTCGATCCGCTCCGCCTCGCCCAGGAAGCCGCCGCACGTGCCGCGGAAGAGCAAGCGGCCGCGCCGGCCAAGGACGCCGCCGGCTGAGCGTCGCCGGCCCGCCGGCATGCGGCTTTTGGCGCTGCCGGACGGCGAGGCGATCCCGGCTCTCGGACTCGGCACTTGGATGATGGCCGAGCGCGGCGGCGACGAGGATTCCGAGCTGGCGGCGCTGCGTCTCGGCCTCGATCTCGGCATGACCCTGATCGACACCGCCGAGATGTATGCCGATGGCGGCGCCGAGAGCCTCGTCGGCAAGGCCATCGCGGGCCGGCGCGATGCGGTGTTCCTGGTCAGCAAGGTGCTGCCGGAGAATGCCAGCCGCAACGGCACGGCGGCGGCCTGCGAGCGCAGCCTGAAGCGGCTCGGCACCGACCGCATCGACCTCTATCTCTTGCATTGGCGCGGCAATGTGCCGCTGGCCGAGACCCTCGCGGCCTTCGCGGCTCTGCAGCGGGCGGGAAAGATCCGCCATTGGGGCGTGAGCAATTTCGATGCCGCCGAGATGGCCGAGCTGGCCGGGCTCGCCGGCGGCGGGGGCTGCGCCACCGACCAGGTGCTCTACAACCTCGGCCGCCGCGGCATCGAATGGGACCTGCTGCCGTGGTGCCGCGGCCGCCGCATGCCGATCATGGCCTATTCGCCGATCGAGCAGGGCCGGCTGCTCGGGAAGCCGGCGCTGCGCCGGCTTGCTGCCGCACGCGGCGCGAGCCCGGCCCAGCTCGCGCTCGCCTGGGTGTTGCACCAGCCGGGGGTGGCGGCCATCCCGAAAGCCGGCCGGGCGGCGCATGTTCGGGAGAACCGCGCGGCGCTCGACCTGGCTCTGACCCCCGAAGAGCTGGCGGCGCTCGATGCCGCCTTTCCTCCCCCCAAGGGTCCTAAGCCGCTGGCGATGCTGTGATCGCCCTCGCCCGAGTCTTGACGGCGAGCCGTCGACGGTAGTTGACTACGAGTCGGGGTCGAATCGCCATTGCCGGGGAGGATGGCGCCATGCTGGTATCGCATCTATTGCGCCATCTGGTTCGGCGCGGAACCTTGCGAATCATCGATTCGCGCGGCCAAACGCACGTCTTCGCCGGCGCGGCGGGACGGACGGTCACCGTGCGGCTCAAGGATCCCAGGCTCGGGCGCCGGCTCTTCCTCAATCCGCGCCTCAAGCTCGGCGAAGCCTATATGGACGGGACGCTGACGATCGAGGACGGCAGCCTCTACGATTTCCTCGATTTCATCGGCTACAACATCATGCTGGCGCCGCCCAGCCTGCTGCGGCCGCTTTACAACGGCTTCGGCAGCGCCTTCCGCGCCTACCAGCAATACAACCCGCTCGGCCGGGCGCAAAAGAACGTCGCGCATCACTACGATCTCTCGGACACGCTCTACGATCTCTTCCTCGACCGCGACCGGCAATACTCTTGCGCCTATTTCACCGCGCCGGACCAATCGCTCGAGACGGCTCAAGCCCAAAAGAAGCGGCACCTCGCGGCGAAGCTCCTGCTGAAGCCCGGGCTCAGGGTTCTCGACATCGGCAGCGGCTGGGGCGGTCTTGCGCTGAGTCTTGCCAAGGAATGCGATGTCGAGGTCACCGGCCTCACCCTCTCGACCGAGCAGCTTCAAGTGGCGCGGCACCGCGCCGCCGCCGCCGGCCTCGCCGACCGCGTCCGCTTCGATCTCATGGATTACCGGCAGGCGACCGGCCAGTACGACCGCATCGTCTCGGTCGGCATGTTCGAGCATGTCGGAATCGTCCATTACCCGACCTTCTTCCGCAAGGTGAAGGACCTCCTCACCGAGGACGGGGTGGCGCTGCTGCATTCGATCGGCCGTGCCGATGGACCGGGCAGCACCAATCCCTGGATCCGCAAATATATCTTCCCCGGCGGCTATTCTCCGGCCCTCTCCGACGTGGTGCCGGTGGTCGAGCGCGCCGGCCTCTGGATCACCGATGTCGAGGTGCTGCGGCTCCATTATGCCGAGACGCTCAAGGCCTGGCGCGAGCGCTTCCTCGCCAACCGCGACAAGATTCGCGCCCTCTACGACGAGCGCTTCTGCCGCATGTGGGAGTTCTACCTCGCCGGCTCCGAGATCGCCTTCCGCTATCAGGGCCACATCAATTTCCAGATGCAGCTGGCGAAGAGCGTCGACGCGGTGCCGCTCACCCGCGACTACATCGCGGAGTGGGAGCGCAGCCATCGCCCGCTCGTCGTCGCCGACCGCGCCGCCTGAGGCCGCTCGCCGATTCGAGTCACGCGTTCCACAGCCTGTGCACTGAATTGACAGTGCCGCGCCAGGGACGCGGTGCTATAACGCGTATGCGTTTCGTATGACGACATTCCTGCCAGAAACCACCCGTCGCATCATGGAAAGCGCCGCATCGAAGGTCACGCCGTTGCGCGACGGCGATCAGTCCTACCGTTCGCCGCCGAGCAATATCGAGGCCGAGCAGGCGCTCTTGGGCGCCGTTCTCGTCAACAATGCGGCCTTCCACCGAGTCGCCGAATTTCTGCTGCCCGAACATTTCGCCGAGGCCGTTCACGGCCGCATCTTCGCCGCCATCACGCGCCTCATCGAGCGCGGCCAGATCGCCAATCCGGTGACGCTCAAGAATTTGTTCGATCAGGACGGCGCGCTCGCCGAGGTCGGCGGCGCACAGTATCTCGTGCGCTTGGCCGCCTCGGTCGTCACCATTCTCAATGCCCAGGACTATGGCCGCACCATTCACGACCTCTATTTGCGCCGCCAGCTCATCACCATCGGCGAGGATGTCGTCAACGACGCCTATCGCCACGATCTCGAGCGCGCGGCGCCGCAGCAGATCGAGGCGGCGGAAAGGCACCTTTTCGATCTCGCGACGTCCGGCTCCCACGAAGGCGGGTTCCGCGCCTTTCATGCCTCGCTCACCGATGCGATCAAGATGGCCGAGGCGGCGTTCAAGCGCAGCGGCCGCACCACCGGCGTCTCCACCGGGTTTCTCGACCTCGACAAGCTCCTGGGCGGTCTGCACCGCTCGGACCTGATCGTGCTCGCCGGACGGCCGTCGATGGGCAAGACGGCGCTCGCCACCAACATCGGCTTCAACGCCGCCCGCGCCTATCGCGCGAACAAGACGCCGGACGGCCGCGCCGTGGCCGAGGACGGGGCGGTGGTCGGGTTCTTCTCGCTGGAGATGTCGGCGGAACAATTGGCGACGCGCATTCTCGCCGAGGAATCGGGCATCCCCTCCAACAACATCCGCAAAGGCGAAGTGTCGAACGAGGATTTCGATCGCTTCGTCCAGGCGAGCCAGCGGCTCTCCTCGGTGCCGTTCTTCATCGACGACACGCCGGCGCTGACGATCTCGGGGCTGCGCACGCGCGCGCGCCGGCTGCTGCGCCAGCAGGGGCTCGACCTCATCATCGTCGATTATCTCCAGCTCATCCGCGGCGGCGGCGAAGGGCGCGGCCAGGAGAACCGGGTGCAGGAGATTTCGGAGATCACGCGCGGGCTCAAAACGCTGGCGAAGGAGCTCGAGGTCCCCGTGCTGGCGCTCTCGCAGCTCTCGCGCGCGGTCGAGGCGCGCGACGACAAGCGGCCGATGCTGTCGGATCTGCGCGAATCCGGCTCGATCGAGCAGGACGCCGACGTCGTCATGTTCGTCTATCGCGAGGAATACTACCTCTCGCGCTCGGAGCCGTCGCAGCGGCCCGAGGAGACCATCGAGAAGTTCGGCGATCGTCACGACCGCTGGAAGGAGCGCTGCGAGCAGGTCTATGGCCTCGCCGAAATCATCGTCGCCAAGCAGCGGCACGGGCCCATTGGCCCGGTGAAGCTGCGCTTCACCCACGAGACCACCCGCTTCGACAATTTCGCGAGCGACGATCGCCTGCCCGATGTCCGTTGACCGGCGGCGCCCGCCGGCGCGGGCGGCGGACCGGGCAGGTTCCATCCTCGAGATCGATCTCGACGCCATCGCCGCGAATTGGCGCAATCTCGGTGCGCGGCTCGGCCCGGCGACGCGGCTCGCCGCCGTGGTCAAGGCCGATGCCTATGGCCTCGGCGCCGCGCGCGTCGCACCGGCGCTCGCCGCAGCCGGCTGCCGGCTCTTCTTCGTCGCCACCATCGACGAGGGGATCGCGCTGCGCCGCACGCTGCCGGCGGCGGAGATCGCCGTCTTCAACGGCCTGGTGCCGGCGATCCCCGGGGAATTCGCGCGCGCGCGGCTGATGCCGGTGCTCAACGATCTCGGCCAAGTCGAGTCCTGGCGCCGCTTCGCGCGCCGCCGCGGCGATGCGCCGGCAATGCTGCACATCGACACTGGCATGGCGCGGCTCGGCCTTTCCAAGAGCGAGGTCGCGCTTCTCCTCGACGAGCCGGAGCGGCTCCACGGCGTCAGCCTCGCCGCCATCTTGAGCCACCTCGCCAATGCCGGCGACCCCGCCGATCCCATGAACGCGGCGCAGCGCGACACCTTCCGCGCCGCGCTCGCCCGCCTGCCGCACGCGCCGGCGAGCCTGGCAGCGTCCTCGGGCATCTTTCTCGGAGCCGATTTCCACTTCGATTTCGCCCGTTCGGGAGCCGCGCTCTATGGCGTCAATCCGCTCGCCCGCGGTCTCAACCCGATGCGGCAAGTGGTTCATCTCAAAGCTAGAATCCTGCAGGTCCGCGACATTGACAGGGGCGAGAGCGTTGGCTACGGTGCGGCGCATCGCATGGAACGGGCGGGCCGTGTCGCGACCGTTGCCGTCGGCTATGCCGACGGCTGGCTGCGGTCCGCAAGCCACCGCGGCCATGTCGGCATCGCCGTTGCACGTGCTCCCGTCATCGGACGCATCTCGATGGATCTCTTGACGATCGATGTGACGGGGATCGATCCCGAGTTGGCGCGTCCGGGAAACTTCGTCGACCTGCTCGACGAGCGCTATGGCGTTGACGAGGCCGCCGCCGCAGCCGGCACGATCGGCTACGAAATCCTGACGGCGCTCGGGCGGCGCGCGTTGCGCGTTTATCGCGGAGCCGGCTGAGCGATGCTCGATTTCCTGGCGTCGGTTGGCCGCGTCTTCCTGGCTTTTCTCGCCGCCGCCGGGCGGCTTACGCTCTTTGCGCTCACCGCGATCAGCTATTGCGTCAGGCCGCCCATTTATCTGCGGCTCATCGGGCGGCAGATGGTCGATATCGGCTATTACTCGCTGCCGGTCGTCGGGCTGACCGCGATCTTCACCGGCATGGTGCTGGCGCTGCAGACGCATTCCGGCTTCCAGCGCTTTTCGGCGGAGAGCGCCGTCGCCACGGTGGTGATGCTGTCGATGACGCGGGAATTGGGGCCGGTGATCGCGGCGCTGATGGTGGCGGGGCGCATCGGCGCGGCGATCGCGGCCGAGATCGGCACCATGCGGGTCACCGACCAGATCGACGCGCTCTCGACGCTCGCGACCAATCCCTACAAATATCTCGTCGTGCCGCGGATCATCGCCGGCACGGTGACCTTGCCGTTTCTCGTGCTCGTCGCCGACATCATCGGCGTTTTCGGCGGCTTCATCGTCAGCACCTACAAGCTCGGCTTCAACGCCGCGGGCTATCTTGGACAGACCGTCGACAATTTGCGCACGGAGGATGTCGTCTCCGGCCTCATCAAGGCGGCCGTCTTCGGCTTCATCGTCGCCCTGATGGGCTGCTATACCGGCTACCATTCGCGCGGCGGCGCGCAGGGCGTGGGTGCCGCGACGACCTATGCGGTGGTCTCCGCCTCGATCATGATCCTGCTCTTCGACTATATCCTGACCAGCGTGCTGTTCTAGGGATGAGCGATATCGCCAAGATCGCGGTGCGCGGCTTGAAGAAATCCTTCGGCCGAAACCTCGTGCTCGACGGCATCGATCTCGATGTCGCCGTGGGCGAGAGCCTCGTGGTGATCGGCGGCTCGGGCTCGGGCAAATCGGTGTTGGTCAAATGCATCCTCGGGCTCATGGAGCCGGATGCGGGCTCGATCAAGATCGACGGCCAGGAGGTCATGGGATCGTCGGCGCGCGAGCGTGAGCGGACGATGCAGAAGTTCGGCATGCTGTTCCAGGGATCGGCCTTGTTCGACTCGTTGCGCGTATGGGAGAATGTCGCGTTTGGTCTCATTCAGGGCCGCGGCATGGAGCGCGCGCGCGCGCGGGAGATCGCCTTGGAGAAGCTCGCCGCCGTCGGCCTCGGACCGGAGGTCGGCGATTTGCGTCCAGCCGAGCTGTCGGGCGGGATGCAGAAGCGCGTGGCGCTCGCCCGGGCGATCGCCGCCGAGCCCGAGATCATCATCTTCGACGAGCCGACCACCGGCCTCGATCCGATCATGGGTGACATCATCAACGATCTCATCATCAAATGCGTGCGCGACCTCGGCGCCACCGCCGTCTCGATCACGCACGACATGGCGTCGACGCGCAAGATCGCGGATCGCGTCGCCATGATCTACAAGGGCCGCATCATTTGGCACGGCCCGGTCGCGAGTTTGGAGCATTCCGGCAACGACTGCGTCGATCAGTTCATTCACGGCCGCGCCGAGGGGCCCATCAAGATGGAGGTGCGCGCCTTGTGAGCGCGCAGGGGGCCTGAGCATGGCGCGTGCCCAAACCCAATACGTCTGCCAGCAATGCGGCGCCGCCCATCCGAAATGGGCGGGCCGCTGCGATGCCTGCGGCGGCTGGAACACGCTGGTCGAGGAAGCAGCGCGTGCGCTGCCGCCCAAGGGGCTGGGGCCGGGCAAGGGCCGTGGCCTCGCCTTCGTCGGCTTGGCGGGAGCGGCTGATGCGACGCCGCGCCGGCTGACCGGCATCGCCGAGTTCGACCGCGTCTGCGGCGGCGGTCTGGTTGCGGGATCGGCGCTGCTCGTCGGCGGCGACCCCGGCATCGGCAAATCGACCGTGCTTCTGCAAGTGGCGGCGGCGCTGGCGGGCAAAGCCGGCGGCGCCTTCGACTGCGCCTACATCTCCGGCGAGGAATCGCTCGATCAGGTGCGGCTGCGCGCGGCCCGGCTCGGCGTGGCCGCTGCGCCGGTAAAGCTCGCGGCAGCCACCAATGTGCGCGACATCGTCGCGACGCTCGACCGCGCCGACCCGCCCGCGATCGTCGTCGTCGATTCGATTCAGACCATGTTTCTCGACACGCTCGACAGCGCGCCGGGCACGGTCGCGCAGGTCCGCGCTTCCGCGCAAGAGCTCATCCGCCTCGCCAAGGCGCGCGGCTTCACCGTCATGCTGGTCGGCCACGTCACCAAGGAAGGGCTCATCGCCGGCCCACGCGTGCTCGAGCACATGGTCGACACCGTCCTCTATTTCGAGGGCGAGCGCGGCCATCAGTTCCGCATTCTCCGCGCGGTCAAGAACCGCTTCGGCCCGACCGACGAGATCGGCGTCTTCGAGATGACCGACGCCGGCCTCGCCGAGGTGCCGAACCCCTCGGCGCTGTTTCTCGCCGACCATCGCGGACCGATCAGCGGCGCCGCGGTCTTCGCGGGAGTCGAGGGAACCCGGCCGATGCTGGTCGAAATCCAGGCGCTGGTGGCGCCCTCGACGCTCGGCACGCCGCGCCGCGCTGTGGTCGGCTGGGACGGCAACCGTCTCGCCATGGTTTTGGCCGTGCTCGAGGCGCGCTGCGGCGTCGCGATCGGCGCCAACGACATCTATCTCAGCGTCGCCGGCGGCTTGCGCATTGCCGAGCCCGCGGCCGATCTCGCCGTGGCCGCGGCGCTGATTTCGGCGCTGACGCAGGAGCCGGTGGCGGCCGACACCGTCGTCTTCGGCGAAATCGGGCTGTCCGGCGAAATCCGCCCCGTCGGCCAGGCCGACGCGCGCCTCAAGGAGGCGGGCAAGCTCGGCTTCGCCGCGGCGCTGGTGCCGCCGCGCCGCGGCCGCGGCAAGGAGCGGCCGGGCGATGGCGGTCTTGCCATCCGCGAGATCGGCCATCTGCGCGACCTCGTCGCGCTGTTCGACGCATCGCCGCGCCGGCCGCAGCGCCTGGGCGGGAGCCGGCCATGAACGCCTTCGACGCCGGCGTCGTCGCGATCATCGTGCTGTCCGGCGTCTTCGCCTTCGCGCGCGGCCTGGTCAGGGAATTGCTGTCGATCGCGAGCTGGCTCGGCGCCACCTTCGCCGCGCTCTATGGCCTGACCTTTGCCCGCCCCATCGCCGAGCGCTTCCTGCCGAAGGGGCCGGTCTCGGACGGCGTTGCCGCGCTCGCGATTTTCATCGTGTCGCTGTTCATCCTGTCGCTCATTGCTGCGTCGATCGCGCGGCACGTCAAGCGCAGCTCGCTCTCCGCCGTCGATCGCACCTTCGGGCTGATCTTTGGCCTGGTGCGCGGCGTTCTCATCGTCTGCATCGCCTATCTCGGGCTGTCCTGGGTCATGCCGCCGGGCAAGGACCAGCCGCATTGGCTTGCACAGGCCAAGACCCATGAGCTGCTCGGGGACGGCGCCGACTTCCTGCAGCAATTCGTGCCCGTGCGGCTGCGGCAACGCGCAACCACCGCCTTGAGCAACCCCGACCAAGAGGTCGAGCGCGCGATTCGCGCCTATCGCACGCCCGGACCGCACCCCGTCGCAAGCGACGGGCCGGTCTATACCCCGGACGAGCAGCGCGACCTCAACCGCCTGTTCCAGCAGCAGGGCGGCAAGCCCTGACCCCGCCCGCCCGCCACTGCAGGCTGGCGATGGCCCTGAATTCCCTGTAGAAAGCAGGCAGTCTCGGGCGGTGGACGGGTGGTCCGGCGATCCCCACCTATAGACCGGGCTTTGCCCGCAAGGTTCGCTGATTGCGGCTTGATCAAGGGCGGCGCGATGCTGACCACCGATCCCTTCGACGACGACCATCTGCACGAGGAATGCGGCGTGTTCGGCGTCTTCGGCCATGCCGAGGCGGCGGCCTTGGCGGCGCTCGGGCTGCACGCGCTGCAGCATCGCGGCCAGGAGGCGGCGGGGATCGTCGCCTATGACGGCGAGCAGTTTCACGCCCATCGCGCCATGGGCCATGTCGGCGAGAGCTTCAGCTCCAAGGACGTGATCGGCCGTCTCGGCGGCCATTCCGCGATCGGCCATGTGCGCTATGCCACCACCGGCGAAGTTGCGCTGCGCAACGTCCAGCCGCTTTTCGCCGATTTCGAATTCGGCGGATTGGCGATCTGCCACAACGGCAATCTCACCAACTCCTATCATTTGCGCCGGCAGCTCGTGCGCCGCGGCAGCCTCTTCCAATCCACGAGCGACACCGAGGTCATCGTCCACCTCATCGCCACCAGCCTCAAGGACAGCGTCGAGGAGCGGATGGTCGATGCGCTGCGCCAGGTCGAGGGCGCCTATTCGCTGGTGGCGCTGTCGCAGGAAGGGGTGATCGGCGTGCGCGACCCCTTGGGCGTGCGGCCCCTGGTTCTGGGCCGGCTCGGCGAGGCCTGGATCCTCAGCTCGGAGACCTGCGCGCTCGACATCATCGGCGCCGACTTCGTGCGCGATGTCGAGCCCGGCGAGATCGTCACCTTGAGCGCCGGCGGCGTGCGCTCGACCAAGCCCTTCGAGCGTGCGCGCAAGCGCCTGTGCATCTTCGAATACATCTACTTCGCGCGGCCCGACAGCGTGGTCGATGGCGTCAGCGTCTATGAGACGCGCAAGCGGATCGGCGCCGAGCTGGCGCGCGAGAGCCATGTGGCTGCGGATCTCGTCATCCCCGTGCCGGATTCGGGCGTGCCGGCGGCGATCGGCTATGCCGCGGAATGCCGGCTGCCGTTCGAGCTCGGCATCATCCGCAACCATTACGTCGGCCGCACCTTCATCGAGCCGACCGACCAAATCCGCCATCTCGGCGTCAAGCTCAAGCACAACGTCAACCGCGTCAACATCGCGGACAAACGCGTCATTCTCGTCGATGATTCGATCGTGCGCGGCACGACCTCGACCAAGATCGTCGCCATGGTGCGTCAAGCCGGCGCGCGCGAGATCCATCTGCGCATATCGAGCCCGCCGACCACGCATTCCTGCTTCTACGGCATCGCCACGCCGGAGCGCAGCGACCTCCTGGCCTCGCACATGGACGTGGCGGAGATGGCGCGCTTCATCGGCGTCGACAGCCTCGCCTTTCTCAGCATCGACGGGCTCTATCGCGCAATGGGCGAGGCGCGGCGCGAGCCCGAGGCGCCGCAATATTGCGATGCCTGCTTCACCGGGGATTACGCCATTCCGCTCGTCGATCACGACGCCGGCACGGTCTCGACGCAGTTATCGCTGCTCGCCGAAACCGCTTGAACCGTGGCGCCAGCCCGCGGCCACCGTCTTGCCGGGCGGCTCGCGCTGATTACCGGCGCGTCGCGCGGCATCGGCGCCGCGGTGGCAAAGCACTGCGCCGCCGAGGGCGCGCACGTCATCCTGCTGGCGCGCACCCAGGGCGGGCTCCAAGATGTCGATGATGCGATCCGGGCCGGCGGCGGCAGCGCGACCTTGGTCCCGTTCGATCTGCGCGAGGCCGCCAAGATCGACGAGTTGGGCGCGGCGATCTATCAGCGTTTCGGCCGGCTCGATGCGCTCATAGGAATTGCCGGCGTGCTCGGCGCGCTGTCGCCTTTGGGCCATATCGAGCCCAAAGTTTGGCAAGAGGTGATGGACGTCAACCTCACCGCGAATTGGCGCCTCATCCGCGTGCTCGATCCCCTGCTCCGCCGCTCGCCCGCCGGCCGCGCCGTGTTTGCCACTTGCAGCGCGGCGCGCGACCTCGCGCCGTACTGGGGCGCCTATGCCGCGAGCAAGGCGGCGCTCGAAGCGATGGTGCGCATCTACGCGGGCGAGAGCGCGCGGACGACGCTGCGGGTGAATCTGGTCGATCCCGGCGCGGTGCGCACGCTGCTCCGCGCCAGGGCCTTTCCCGCCGAGGAGCATGACAAGCTGGCGCGGCCCGAAGACGTGACCGAGCCCTTCGTGGCGCTCGCCGCCGCGGATTGCGAGGAGAACGGAGTGATCCGGCGCGCGATGCCGCCCGAATGATCGCGGCCTGCTGGCCTACAAGGCGCCGGCGACTGTGTTGAACGCGTTTTGCAGTGGCGGCGCGATCGTGGCCACGGTCGCGGCGATAGCGACCCCGATGAGGAGGGCTACGAGAGCATATTCGATAGCCGTGGTGCCCGACTCATCTGCAAGCAGCCGCGCCAGCCCGTTCATGAGTCGCTCCCTGGATCGCGGCGGTTCGTGAAACATCGACCATTACGCTATCGGTTCGCGTTCGGTAAATTCCAGGGATTTCGCATCAAAATTGCGATAAATTTTAGTCAATGACATGACAAATATTCGAATAATTTTAGGCGTTCTCGCGATCAGAGCCCACCCCTGGTCGCTCTCAATAGACCATGCGCAAGATTGCGTGCGCAGGCGCGGCGCGCGAGCTGGGCGCGCGGTCTCTCGCGAGCTCTAGGCCGCCGGGTGAAAGATCTCCGGCGGGAAGGCGACGCGCTCATGCGCGGCGCGCATCCGGTCGCTCGGCCCGACCGCGATCCCCCAGTGGTCGATCCGCCCCGGCGGCCATTTCCAATCCTCCGGTCCGCCGGTACGGTAGCTGTCGTCCACTTGCTCGACCTCGGCGGTGTATTCGATCACCATGTCGTTGGGGCCGAGGAAATAGGCGAAGACATTGTCGCCGGGCCCATGCCGCCCGACGCCCCATTCGATGGGATAGCCTCTATCCTTCAGCCGCCCGCCGCCGCGCATGACCGCCTCGAGATTTTCCATCTCGAAGGCGATGTGATGCAAGGTCACGTGTTCGGCTTGGACGAAGGCGAGGCTGTGATGGTCCGTATTGCAGCGGATGAACGTCATCATCGCCGTGCGGTCGGAGACCTTGAAGCCGAGCGCGTTGCCGAAGAAGTCGACGGTCGCCGCCGGCTTCATCGAACATAAGACGACATGCGAGATCTTGCGCGGCCGATCCGGGTCATCCTTGGTGTCGCCGTGGATCTTGGCCTCGGCCAGGATTCTGATCGTGCGGCCTTCCGGATCGCGGAAGGCAAAGCCGTAGCCGCCTCCGGGCTCGCCGATCGGCGCCGGCTTCTCGACGTCCTTGCTGCCGGCCTCGCGAACCTGCGCGTGGATCGCCTCGACCGCCGCCTTGTCGGGCGCCGTCAGATCGACACGCAAGAGCTCGCCCTTGGGACGCGCGTGCAACGCCACGATGTGATGGCTGGGTCCGGTGCCCCGCAGATAGACCGAGCCCGCGCGCTCGGCGACGGGCCTCAGCCCCCAGATCTCGGTATAGAACTTGGCCGCTGCCTTCAGATCGGTGACGCCGAGATCGACGCTGCGCACGCCATTGACCGAGATCTTCGCCATAGTCATCGCTCCTGAGACTGCTTGGTCGCTATATGGGGATGCGGCGCGCCGCCGGCGGCGGCAATCGCCTGCCAGACGCGCTCGGCCGTCGCCGGCATGTCGAGCGCGCGCACGCCGAGCGGCGCCAGCGCATCGAGCACCGCGTTCATCAGGACCGGCAGCGCGCCGACCGTGCCCGCCTCGCCCGCGCCCTTGGCTCCCAAAGGATTGAGCCGCGTCGGCACCGGCTTGCTTTCGACCTCGATCATGCAGAGGTCATCGGCCCGCGGCATGGCGTAGTCCATGAACGAGGCGGTGAGCAGCTGGCCTGAGCGCCGATCATAGATCACCTGCTCGAGCAGCATCTGACCCAGCCCTTGCGCGACGCCGCCGTGAATCTGGCCCTTCAATGTCTTGGGGTTGATGACGGTGCCGACATCGTCGACGACGCTGTATCGGACCACATCCACCGTGCCGGTCTCGGGATCGATCTCGACCTCGCAGATGTGGCAGCCATTGGGGAAGGTATCGTTCGCGGGCGAGAAGGAGCCGGTCTCGTAGAGGCCGGGCTCGAACCCGGGCGGCAGAAGCTGCGGCTGAAAGGCGGCGCGCGCGACTTCCTTGATGCCGAGGGCGCGATCGGTGCCCGGCACGACGAAGCTTCCGTCGCCGAAGCTGACATCGGCCTCGCTGACCTCGAGCAAATGGGCCGCGATCTTCTTGCCCTTGGCGATCACCTTGTCGGCCGCGATCATGACTGCCGTCCCGCCGATCACGGTCGAGCGCGAGCCCATCGTTCCCATGCCGAACGCGACCTGATCGGTGTCGCCTTCGACGAAGCGGACTTCGTCGGGCGCAAGGCCGAGCCGCTCGTGCAGAATCTGCTTGAAGGTCGTCTCGTGCCCCTGGCCCTGGTTCATGGTGCCCATGAGCAGCATGGCGTTGCCGCCGGTATCGAAGCGGATCTCCGCGAAATCCATGCCCGGCGAGGCCGCGCGCTCGATCGTGTTGGCGATGCCGATGCCGCGCAGCCTGCCGCGCTTTTGGGCATCCGCGCGCCGTGCGGGAAATCCCACATAGTCCGCGAGATCGAGCGCGGCATCGAGATTGCGCTCGAAGGCGCCGCAATCATAGGTGAAGCCGAGCGGCGTCTTGTAGGGCATGGCCGACGAAGCAATGAGATTCATCCGCCGCAACGCGATCGGGTCGAGGCCCAATTCGCGCGCGGCGTCGTCGACCAGACGCTCGATGACATAGATCGCCTCGGGCCGTCCGGCGCCGCGATAGGGCGCGGTCGCGCTCGTGTTGGTGAAAACGGCGGTCAAATGCGCGTACGCCGCGGGAATGGCATAGACGCCGACGAGTGCGCCGAAGCTCGTGAAGGTCGAAAGCAAATTGCGGTCGGAGGAGAGATAGGCGCCGATATTGCTGGTGGTCCTGACCTTGAGGCCGAGAAACTTGCCGGTGCGGTCGAGCGCCAACTCCGCCTCGGCAATAACGTCGCGGCCATGCTCGTCCGCCAACAGCGCCTCGCTGCGCTCGCAGCGCCACTTCACCGGCCGCCCGAGCTTGCGCGCCGCCCACAGCACGAGCCGGTGCTCGACATACTGCCAGCCCTTGGCGCCGAAGCCGCCGCCGACATCGCCGGCGACGACGCGGATGCGATGCTCGGGGATCTTGAAGATCGTGTTGGCGAGAAGATTGCGCACGCGGTGCGGATACTGCACATCGGCGTAAAGCGTGAAGCGTTCGCTGCGCGCATCCCAATGGCCGAGCGCGCCGCGCGGCTCCATGAATTGCGCGTGGACGCGCGTCACGACATAACGCCGCCGCACGACATGCGCGGCCTTAGCGAAGGCGGCGTCGGCGGCGTCCCGGTTCCCGGTTTCCCAGACATGCGAGATGTTGTCGGGGCATTCCTCCCAGACCGGCGGGCTTCCCGGAAGCGCGGCCTCGCCGGTCGCGGTGACCGAGGGCAGCTCCTCGTAGTCGATGGCGATGCGCTCGGCGGCGTCCTTGGCTTCGGCGAGACTCTCGGCGACGATGAGCGCCACGGGATCGCCGACATAGCGCACCCGCTCGCGCGCCAGGCCCGGATGCGGGCGCGAGAACATCGGCGAGCCGTCGGGCCGCTTGCGCTTCAGCTGCACCGAAGTGGTGCCGAGCCCGTCCGCCCGGATGTCCGCCTCGGTGAAGATGCCGAGCACGCCCGGCGCCGCCTTGGCTTCGGCGAGGTCGATGCGCGCGATCCGCGCATGCGCATGGGGCGAGCGCAGGACATAGGCATAGGCCTGGTCCGGCAGGGAGACATCGTCGATGAACCGGCCGGCGCCGCGCAACAGGCGCGGATCCTCGAAGCGGCTCACCCCTTGACCGATGCCGAATTCGCCCATCAGCCGCTTCTCCCGATCGTCCCGCGCGCATTAGACGACGGCGCCGCCGCCGATCTCAAGACCGAAAAGATCGGGGCGCTATTCCCGCGCCGCATAGGGATTGGCGCCCTTGCGCAGCATCATCCGGATCGGCACGCCCGGCAGGTCGAAGGCCTCGCGCAGCGAGTTGACGAGATAGCGGCGGTAGCTCTCGGGCAGCTCGCCCGGCTTCGAGGCGAAAAGCGCGAAGCTCGGCGGACGGATGTTGACCTGGGTCATGTAGCGCAGACGCAGCGGCCGCCCGGCGACCAGCGGCGGCGGGTGGCGCCTGCCCGCTTCGGCGAGAAAGCGGTTGAGGCGCGGCGTCGGAATGCGGCGGTTCCACGCCGCCTCGGCAGCGAAGACCGCCGGCATCAGCTTCGCGACGCCCGTGCCGTTGAGCGCGGAAAGCGTAACGCAGCCGATGCCCGCGAGCTGCGGCAGCGATCGGGCAAGCCCCTCGCGCAGCCGCTCGAGCGCGGCGCGCTTGTTTTCGACGAGGTCCCATTTGTTGACGGCGAGGACCAAAGCCCGCCCCTCCTCGGCCACCATCCGCGCGATCGTCAGATCCTGGCGCTCGAGCTTCTGGGTTCCGTCGAGCACCAAGACGACGATTTCGGCAAAGCGGATGGCGCGCAGCGCATCGCCGGTCGAGAGCTGCTCGAGTTTTTCCTCGACCTTGGCGCGGCGCCTGAGCCCGGCCGTGTCGATGAGCTCGATCGCCCGGTCGTGCCAGCGCCATTCGATCGTGATGGCATCGCGGGTGATGCCGGCTTCGGGCCCGGTCAGCAGCCGCTCCTCGCCGATGAGCCGGTTGACCAGGCTCGATTTGCCGACATTGGGCCGGCCGACCACGGCCAATTGCAGAGGCCTTGGCGCCGCCGCGGCGGGCGCCGCCAGATCTGCGGCGGCCACGCGCTCGGCGAAAGGCGCGAGCGCTTCGTAGAGCGCATCGAGGCCTTCGCCATGCTCCGCCGAGAGCGCGACCGGCGCGCCGAGCCCGAGGGCGAAGGCTTCGAGAACGCCGGCCTCGCCGGCCCGACCCTCGGCCTTGTTCGCAACCAGGATCACCGGCGTCGCGCGGCGCCGGAGCCATTGCGCGAAATGGCGGTCGAGCGGCGTGACCCCGGCCCGCGCATCGATCAGGAACAGCGCGACATCGGCCTCGACAAGCGCGCGCTCGGTCTGCGCCTGCATGCGCGCGGTAAGCGTGCCCTCGGCCGCGTCCTCGAGCCCCGCCGTATCGAGGATGCGGAAGCGCAGGCCGGCGAGGCGCGCCTCGGCTTCGCGCCAGTCGCGCGTGACGCCCGGCAAATCGTCGACCAGCGCCAAGCGCCGGCCCGCGAGCCGGTTGAACAGGGTCGACTTCCCGACATTGGGTCGGCCGATGATGGCGACCGTCAGCGCCATGGCCCTTCTCGCTGTCCCGACCTAACGCAGCGCGATCAGAACCGCTTCGCTGGTCAAGACATAGAGCGTCGCTCCCGCCACGGCCGGCGTGACGAAGACGCTGTCCGGAAATTCGGTCCGGCCGAGCGGCGCGCCGGTATAGGGCGACACGGAAAAGGCTTCGCCCTGCGAGGAGATGACGATGAGCCGGTCGCCGGCGAGCACGGGCCCCGTCCAGAACAGGGGATCTTTCTTCTTCTTCTCGTCCTCGTAGCGCGGCAGGTCGCGCGCCCAGCGGATCTTGCCGTCCTGGCGGCCCAGGCAAAGCAGCTCCTGATCGTTGGCGATGACATAGACGAAGTCGCCGGCGACCCACGGGGTGTGCGTCCCGCCGATGTCCTGCTCCCAGACGCGGTCGCCGGTGCGCAGGTCGATCGCCACCATGAGACCGCTATGGCTCACGGCAAAGACCCGGTCGCGGTCGATCACCGGCGCGCCGCGAATGTCCGCCAGCGACGACAGCGCGCCGAGCGGATGGGGGGTGGCGAGGCTGTCGGACCACAGCACGCGGCCGTTCTCGACGCGCAGCGCAAAGATCTCGCCCGAGCTGTAAGGCGCCACGACGATGTCGCCTTCGACCGCCGGGCTCGGCGCGCCGAGCAGGTCGGCCGGCTCGGGAATTCCCGTATGCGTCCACAGCACATGGCCGTCGGCGGCGGAAACGACCTCGAGCTGATTGTCGACGGTGACCGCGAACACCCGGCCTTCGGCCGCCGTTGGCGAGCCGTGCACCGGAGCCATCATGTTGTGGCGCCAGATCTCCTTGCCGGTCGCGGCCTCGAGCGCCAGCACCTGGCCATAGCCGGTGCCGACATAGAGGCGGTCGCCGGCGATCGCGACGCCGCCGCCATAGGCCTGGTCCTTCATATCCTTGGGCTGGGTGTCAAAGCGCCAGAGCCGGTGCCCGTCCTTGGCGTCGTAGGCCGACACCGTATCGTTCGCGTCCATGACGAAGACGCGGCCATCTTCGACCACGGGCTGCGCCGTGATGCGTCCGTAACGCGAAGCGCCGTCGCCGATATCGGCGTGCCAGGCCGGGCCGATCTTGTCGCCGAGGGCGAGGTGGTACATGGCATGGCTGGGATAGCCGCCGGCATCGGGCCAGGCCGGATTGTCATAGGGCGGCGGCAGGCGCACCTGAACGGCTGCCAAATTGGGGTCGGCCTCGAGCTGATGGTTGAGGCCGAGGACCGGGATGCGCTTGCCCGGCAGCGGGTCCTTCGATTGCGCGAAGAGACTGTCGGTGAGGTTGCCGATCGTGTCGCAACCGGCGAGCGCCAACAGCGCGGCCACGAGCACGGCGGTCCTGAACCCTGCGCCGATCATTGGCCGAGGGCCGCGATCATCTCTGTTGCCCGGGCACGGATTCCCGGGGGCGCCGCGAGATCGTCGGCGAGCTTCTGATAGCTTTGGCGCGCCGCATTCTTGTCACCGGCCTTGAGTTCGGCGAGCGCGGTCAGCTCGAGCGCCGTTGGATGCCAGGGGCTCGCGGCATCGGTCAACGGCTTGAGCCGATCGATCACCGCCTTGGGATCCTGCTTGTCGAACTCGTAGCGGATGGCGAGCAGCGTCGCGAGATCGCGATAGACGGGCTCGAGCGATCCGTCCTTGGCGATCGCGTCGTACAGCGCGATGGAAGCCGCGGGATCGCCTTGTCTGATGTCGAGGGACGCTTGCTCGAAACGGGCCAGCATCGCCTGGCTGGCATGGGCATCGCGGCCGATCGCGGCAAACGCGTCGGCCGCCGCCGCGGTCTTGCCTTGGCGCGCGAGATCGAGCGCGGCGGCATAGCGCGCGCCCTCGTCCTGCCGCTGCCGCGCCTCATATTGGCGCCAGCCGACGATGCCCGCCGTGACGAGAACCACGACCACCGCCGCCGCGATGACGGAATTGCCATAGCGCGCCCACAGCTTCGCGAGGTTGTCGCGGCGCAACTCCTCGTCGATTTCGCGAAAGATATCAGCCACCGACCGCCCCGATCTCCGAGAGGCGGCTAAAATAGCCGCTCGCCCGCGCCGGCGCAAACGCGGGCCGTGCCTACAGCTAGGCCCTGGATTTCGCGCGGGAAATGAGAAACACTGAGGCCCATGACGGACGGCTCGAGACGGCGCCGATGACGAAGGTCTTCCGCCTCAACGACTACCGACGCAAATACCGGCGCGTCTTCTTCAGCCGGCCCGAGCTCAACCAGCTTCTCTCCCTTTACAGCCGCCAGGTGGTGCGCGGCGAATGGCGCGACTACGCGATCGACCAGCGCGACGGGGCGGCGCTGTTCTCGGTCTTCCGCCACACCCAGGAAAGCCCGCTTTTCACCATCGTCAAGACCGACCCCGGCAGCGGCCGCCAAGACCAGGGCGGCTACGCCGTGCTCCAGGGCCGCCATCGCCTGGCCAGCGGCATGGCGCTCGGCGAGGTGCTCGCCAGCCTGCAGAAGACCTTGAAGCCGATCGCGGTGGCGCTCGACAGCGAGCGCTGTCTCTGACGTTCTTCGTCCGTTCCGGACAGGCCGGCTAAGCCCCCGCCAGCGCCGCCTCGACGCCGAGCGCGATCGCGAGGAGGCGGCGGTCCTCGCCGTGGCGGCCGACGAGCATGAGGCCGACGGGCGGCTCGCCCGGGCGCTCGATCGGCAGGCTGATGGCGCAGCGGTCGAGGAAGTTGACGAGCGCCGTATTGCGCAGGATGCGCAGATTGAGCCGGACGAAATCCTCGTCCTTGGCGAAGGCGGCGATGGGCGGCGCCACCAGCGCGACGGTCGGCATCAGCAGCGCGTCGACATCGGCCGTCGCGCGATCGACGCGGGCGATGAACTCGGCCCGCCGCGCAATGAGAGTAATGTAGTCGGCGGCGCTCATCCTCCGCCCGCGCTCGATGCGGGTGCGCACCCGCGGGTCGTAATCGGCGCCGCGCCGCTCGATCAGCGCGCGATGCCAGGCATAGGCTTCGGGCGGCGAGAAGCCGCCGCCGGCGTTGATCGCGCCGTAATCGCCGAGTTCCGCCAGCGGCAGATCGGCGATCCGCGCGCCCGCGCGGGAAAGCGCTTGGCACACGCGCGCGAAGGAAGCGGCGACGGGCGCATCGAGATCGTCGAGCACCAGGCGCTGGGGAATGCCGAGCCGCAGCCTTTCGACCGGCGCCGCCGCCGGCACTTCCGGCTCCTCGCCGGCGAGCACGGCATCGGCAATGGCGCAGCAGGCGACGCTGGCGCCGAGCGGGCCGATTGAATCGAGCGTGGGCGATAGCGGCAGCGCCCCTGCCAGCTTCACGCGCCGTTGGGTCGGCTTGAATCCGACCACGCCGCACAGCGCCGCCGGAATGCGCACGGAGCCGCCGGTGTCGGTGCCGATCGCCACGACGCAAAACCCGTCCTTCACCGCCACCGCGGCGCCCGAGGACGAGCCGCCGGGGATGCGCTTGCGGTCGAAGGGATTGCCCGGCGTGCCGAAATGCGGATTGATGCCGACGCCGGAAAAGGCGAACTCGGTCATGTTGGTGCGCCCGATCAGCACCGCGCCGGCGGCGCGCAGCCGGGTCACGATGGCGGCGTCGCGCGCGGCCGGCGGCGCGTCGTCGAGCGCCTTCGAGCCGGCAAGGGTGCGCTCGCCCTTGACGTCGAAGAGATCCTTGACCGACACGGGCAAGCCCGCGAGCGGCGAGGCGACGTAGCCGGCCCGGCGGAGCTTGTCCTGGCCGTCGGCGGCGGTGCGGGCGCTCTCGCCATAGACGGCGATGAAGCTGCGCGCGCCCTCGCCCGCGGGATCGGCGATCCGGGCGAGCGCCTGCTCGACGAGCGCGCGGCTGCTGGTGCGGCCGGAAGCAAGCTTGGCCGCGAGCTGCAGGACGGTCGATCGAGGCGCGGCGGGTGATGACGGCATTGCTCCCTCCCTCGGGCGATGAGCAAACATCGCCGTCTCGCGCGACGCAATGGAAAAGGCCGGAGGGGGCCGGGATCGCGCTCTTGCTTCCCGCGCTGGCTTGGCCGGCGCATAATGGCCGGCATCAAGGAGCGCTGGGATTATGGCGCATTCGCTTGCCGCGAGATGTCGTCCGCTGCTGCTGTTGCTGCTCTGGGCGGCGCTGCTCATCCCCGGGCGCGCGCTGGCGGCGCCGTGCCTGCCCAACGTCGCATCGCGCCCGCTGCAACTCGCCTCGCTGCCGGTCTCGGGCAGTACGGGCATCGTCGACCTCACCTTCCTCGGCCATGCCAGCTTCCTCATCGAGAGTGCCGCAGGCGTCACCATCGTCACCGACTACAACGGCTACATCCGCCCGCCTTTCATCCCGGACATCGTGACGATGAACCACGCGCACCCGACTCACTACACCGACCATCCCGAGCCCGAGATCAAATACGTGCTGCGCGGCTGGGATACCGGGAGCGGCCCGCCGCATTGGGATCTGCGCTACCGCGATGTGCGCATCCGCAACGTGCTGACCAATATCCGCGACTACGGCTACGGCGGCACCGAATACGGCGGCAACTCGATCTTCGTTTTCGAAATCGCCGATCTTTGCATCGCCCATTTGAGCCATCTGCATCACACCTTGACGCAAGAGCACCTCGCCGATCTCGGCCAGATCGACGTACTGCTGACGCCGGTGGACGGCGCCTACACCTTAAGCCAGACCGACATGCTGACGGTGATCGAGCAGATCCACCCGGCCCTCGTCGTCCCCATGCATTTCTTCGGGCCAAGCGTGCTGCAACGCTTCCTCGACCGAGTCGGCGAGCGCTATCCGGTGAAAACCAGCGAATCGCCGCGCGTTGCCCTGTCGCGCGCCATGCTGCCGAAGACGACCGAGATCCTGGTCCTGCCCGGCAACGGATTCTGAGCGGGCGGCCGCATTTTCACGGTGTCGACTCGGCGTCGGCGGGCTCGAATCGCGGAGATTGCCGCGGCAGCGGACGCGACTCCGCCATTTTCCACTTAACGGCTTGGCAAAATGAACACCTTCGATCAAATTGTGGCGCCCTTCCGACTACGGTCCACGCAAAAATGGAAAAAACTCTGCTGGCAACGCTTGCAACCTGCGCGCTCTGCCTCCTCGTCATCATACCGAGACCCGGGCGAGCCGACGGCGGCTGGATCGACGAGGCGAAGCTCGGCCTTCTCGCGCATGACGTTCCGCTGTTCGACCCGCATATCGAGAACGGCGTCGACGTCAATGGCGAGTTGCTGTTCAAGCCGCTCACCGCCTTCCCGGGGATCGGTACGTTGCGTCCTCATCTTGGGATGACGGTCAACACCGAGGGCGAGACGAGCTACGCCTATACCGGCCTGACCGGGACGGCGAAGCTGATCGATGGGGTGTTCCGGCCGGGGGATGGCATCTTTGGTTCGCTCGGCCTCGGCGGCGCCATTCACGACAACTCAAACACCGGCAGTCCCGGCCACGTCGGGCTCGGCTCGCGCCTGCTGTTTCACGAGGAGCTGGATCTCGGCTATCGCTTCGCGGGTGCGGCCGACGTTTCGCTGTTCATGGATCACCTCTCAAATGCCGACATCGGACGGCACAACCCCGGCATGACCAATCTCGGCATCCGGACGGGCTATAACTTCTAAGCCGTCCATCGCCCCGCTCGCGCGAGCACGGCTGACAGCGCGGCGGCGTCCATTTCGGTAAGGGCTCCCATGGCGGTTTTCTTCATCGCCCGCCTCGCCTATCCGCAGACCGGCGGCACGGCGTAGGCGATGGCCGAGTTCATTGTTCGGCTGGTCGAGACCAGCCGTCGTCACGCCTGGCTGGTGGTGGGGCTCATGCTGCTGCTGGCCGTCGGCGGCGGCGTCTACACTGCCGGGCACATCGCCATCGACAGTGACATCGACAAGCTCATCGCCGCCGATCTCCCGTGGCGGCAGCGCGAAGCCGCGATGGACCGCGCCTTTCCGCAGAACACCGACCTTCTGGTCATGGTGATCGATGGCGCGACGCCGGAGCAGGCCGATGATGCCGCCACGGAGTTGCGCGACCGTCTCGCCGTCATGCCGAATCTCTTCAAGAGCGTGCGTTTGCCCGAGGGCGGCCCCTTCTTCCGCAAGGAGGGGCTGCTGTTCCTGTCGACCGAGGAAGTGCAGCGCTTCGCCGATCAGCTCATCGCCGCCCAGCCTTTGATCGGCACGCTCGCCAGCGATCCGAGTCTGCGCGGCATATTCGGCGCGCTCGACCTCATGGCGCAAGGCGCGCTGCACGGCGACGTGGCGGCGAGCGCCATCGCTCCGGCGGTCACCGCCGTCGCCGACGCGACAGACGCCGCGCTCCGCGGCCACTATGCGCCGCTCTCCTGGGAGGCGCTGCTGAGCGGGCGCGCCGTCGAGCAAAGCGAGCTGCGCCGCTTCGTGCTCGCCCAGCCGGTTCTCGATTATTCATCCGCCATGCCCGGAGAGCGCGCGACGGCGACGGTGCGCGCCGCGGCGGAAGCGGCCGGGCTCACGCCGGATCGCGGCGTGCGGGTACGCCTCACCGGCCCGGTGGCGCTCAACGACGATCAGTTCAGCACGCTCAAAGCGGGCGCCGGGTTCGCGACGGCGCTGTCGGTGGGACTGCTTTGTCTTTGGCTGTTGCTGGCGTTGCGATCGCTGCGACTGGTCGCGGCGATCCTGGTCACGCTCGTCATCGGGCTCGTGCTCTGCGCCAGTTTCGGCACGCTCGCGGTCGGCGCCTTCAATCCCATCTCTGCCGCCTTCGCGGTACTCTTCGTCGGTATCGCCGTCGACTTCGGCATCCAGTTCGCGGTGCGCTATCGCGCCGAGCGGTTCGAGCAACGAGACCTGGCTGACGCGCTGCGGCAAACCGCGCGCGGCATCGGCGGGCCGATCGTGGTGGCCGCGGCGGCGACCGCGGTCGGATTCTTCTCCTTCGTCCCGACCGACTACACCGGCGTCTCCGATCTCGGCATCGTCGCCGGATTCGGCATGCTCATCGCACTGGGGCTCAACCTGACGCTGCTGCCGGCGCTTCTGACCTTGCTGCGGCCGCGCGGCGAGCCCCGTCCGGTCGGCTTCGCGCGTCTGGCGCCGCTCGATCGGCTGCTGCTGCGCCGGCGCCGGCCGATCATCGTGGTCGCGGCGATTGTCGCGCTCGCCTGCCTCGCGCTGCTGCCGCTGCTGAAATTCGATTTCAATCCGCTCCACCTGCAGAGCCCGAGCGCCGAATCGGTTGCGACGCTCATTGACCTGACCGCGGATCCGATCAATACGCCTTACGCGATCGAGATCCTCGCGCCGTCGCTTGACGCTGCGGAGGCGCTGTCGCAGCGGCTCGACGGCCTGCCCGAGGTGGCTCGGACCGTCACCGCGGCAAGCTTCGTGCCGGAGGATCAGCCGGCCAAGCTCGCCATCCTCGCGGACGCCGTGACATTGCTCGGGCCGACGCTGTCGCCTGCGGCCACGAAACCGGCGCCAAGCCATGAGGAAACGCTCCAGGCCATGGCGCGTTTGGCTGAGAATCTGCGGAAGCTCGGCGCGAAGGGCGATCCGGCTCCAGGGCGGCTCGCGGCGGCGCTCGATGCCGTTGCACTCGGCGGCGGCGCCAAGCTCGCGGCGCTCGAGGCCAATGTCGCGTCCGGCGCGAAGCGGCGGCTCGCCGATCTGCGGCTT
>Ga0209415_10004869_pt1 | contig 24430 bp, 22 predicted proteins | sample PeaSoiSIISIP2007_FD_187696 | JGI IMG/M metagenome (GOLD analysis project Ga0209415, IMG submission 187696) | Peat soil microbial communities from Weissenstadt, Germany - SII-SIP-2007 (SPAdes) (version 2) | ecosystem: Environmental > Terrestrial > Soil > Wetlands > Peat | place: Germany... | reverse complement strand
GCATCCCCGTTCGCCAGCGAGAATCGGTTTTCGACCCCGGGAGCGGAGAGTGCCACCTTCCGCCCGATCTCGAGCGCCTTCAGATTCTTCTCGAGCGCTTCGCCGCCGCGTCGCTTGAACCGCTCCTCGATCACCGAGCGGGTCAGGGCGGGGTCGAAGCCAAAGAGCACCGAGAGGGCGCCGTACGCCGCCGTGTTCTTGAAGATCGGCTGACCGAGCGGTCCTCCGACCAGGGTCGCGAACGGAAATCCGGCCGAGTGCGGATCCGCGATGTGAAAGGTGGTGGAATCGTAGATGATGAAACCGTGGGGGGCGAGCTCGGCCTTTCCCATCTCGACGGCCTCGTTGTCGAACGCGACCAAGACGTCGACATGGGACTTGACCGCGGCCATCGGGTCCCGGCTGGCACGGACCGACGCATCGGCGTGCCCTCCTCGAATCCGGGAAAGGACGTTTCTCGAAGTGTAGACGTACAGGCCCTTCTTGCGGAAGTACCTGCCCAAGAGGTCCGAGACGGTGAGCGTCCCATCGCCTCCCTGCCCCCCGATCATCACGCTGACGTCGCTGAGCTCAAGAGGGGGCCGTGGAGCGGTGGGGCCGGACTGCTCGGGAAGCGGAGTGATTTGGGCGGCCGCGGGGGACATCGAATTCTCCAGGAACAGGTCGTCGCCGACTTGTACGCAGTTTCAGGTCAGGTGGCTATTTAAGTACTCATCTCGCCGGAACGGGATTCCGCTTCGAACGTCGCGTTCGCGCGCCAACAAACGTTAATTCGCCGGGTCCCGTAGAAGAAAGAATGGCGAAGACCCGCCTGGTGGAGAACTACCACTCCGAGACCCACCACCAGCGGCGCATCCATCCCCGGATCGAGATCTGGGACGAGACCCTCCGAGACGGTGAACAGATGCCCGGGGTCCACTTTTCACCGGGAGAAAAGCTGCGGATCGCCACCGCGCTATCGGAAATCGGGGTCGGTGTGATCAACGCGGGCATTCCCGTCGTCTCGGCCGACGAGGCCCGAGCGGTCCGGGAGGTGGCCGCGGCCGGTTTGAAAGCCAAGATCTTGGCCGCGGCGCGAACCGTTCCGTCCGACGTGGACGCCGTGATCAAGAGCGGGGTCACCCACATCGCGATCTTCGTCGCCGCCAGCCACGTCCATCTGAAGTTCAAGCTGAGGATGAGCCAGGACGAGGTCCACGCGGCGTCCGTCAAGACCGTCCGTCAGGCGAAGGAGGCCGGCCTCCACGTCGCGTTCGTGACCGAAGACACCGTCCGGGCACCGTTCGACTTTGTCGAGCGGCTCTACCGAGATGTCCAGGACGCGGGGGCGGACCGACTTGTCGTCGCGGACACCGTCGGAATCATGACGCCCCTCACATTCCGTTGGTATCTCACCGAATTCCAACGCCGTGTGAAGCCGAAGGACCTCTCGGTCCACTGTCACAACGACTTTGGCCTCGCCACCGCGAACACCCTGACCGCCATCGAATGTGGCGCCCGCGCGCCGCACGTCTGTGTCAACGGGATCGGGGAGCGGGCGGGCAACGCCGCGCTCGAGGAGGTGGTCCTGGGTCTCGAAACCTTGTACGGGATTCGGACGGGGATCAAGACGGAAAAGATCCATGACCTCTCTCGTCTGGTCGAGGAACTCTCCGGGGTGCCGGTCGCGGCGAACAAGGCGCTCGTCGGCTACAATGCCTTCTCTCACGAAGCCGGAATCCATACGCACGGCATCCTCGCGCACACGCTCACTTACGAACCTCTTCAGCCGGGGGCGGTCGGTCGAGTACGAAAGATGATCCTCGGAAAGCACACCGGAAAGGCGGCGCTCGTGGAGAAGCTGAAGGAGCGCGGGATATCGGCGGCGGACCCGCTTCTCCTCGAGCTGTTGGCGCGGGTGAAGTCGGAGACCGAATCCCAGTCGAAGAGCGGGCTTCGCAAATTCCTCCATTACTATCGAGCCATGTTCGAGAGTCCGGGTCTCAGCGACGCCGAGTTCTGGACCATTGTGGATGCGCTCGGGATTCGGCCGGTGAGTGCATGAGCGACGCGCGCGGACACGGTGCCACTCTGGCCGAGAAAGTGTTGTCGCGGGCCTCGGGCCTCGACCACGTCGTCCCCGGTCAGATCGTGGAGGGGTCCGTCGACCTCGCGATGATGCACGAACAAGGAGCCCAGACCGTGGCCCCGTTCCATCAGATGGGCGCGGTCAAAGTCTGGGACCCGGACCGGGTCGTCATCGCCATTGACCATTGGGTACCCGCCTCCACCGAGGGAGCGGCCGTGCTCCACCGCATCCTGCGCAAGTTCGCCGCCGAGACCGGACTCACCCACTTCTACGACGTCGGCCGGCACGGAATTTGCCACCAAATCCTCGCGGAGAACGGCTGGGTCGTACCGGGGGACTTGGCCGTAGGAACCGACTCCCACACCAACATGCTCGGCGCCATGGGGTCCGTGTCGGCGGGTATCGGACCGACCGAGATGGCCGCGGTGCTCGCGCTCGGACGACTTTGGCTCAAAGTGCCTCCGACGATCCAGGTACGGGTCCGGGGTTCGTTCGGGAAAGGGGTCACGGCGAAGGACCTGGTCCTGCGAGTTCTCGGAGAGGTGCGGACGACGGGGGCCACCTACAAGGCCGTCGAGTTCACCGGCCCGACCATTCGGGGCCTTTCGATGCCCGAGCGCTTCACGATCTGCAACATGACCACCGAGATGGGGGCGAAGACCGGGATCGTGGGGCCCGACGAGAAGACGTTCGAATATCTCGCCAAGACGGCGAAACATCCCATGCATCCGATGACGGCGGACTCCGACGCCCAGTACGAGCGGACGATCGATATTGCCGTCGACGGAATGCCGCCGATGGTCGCGTGCCCGTACTCGCCCGACAACGTCCGGCCGCTGACCGACGTCGTTCGAGAGCATGTCAAGGTCGACCAGGTCTTCCTGGGGTCTTGCACCAACGCGCGGATCGAGGACCTTCGGGAGGGAGCCGCGCTGATGAAGGGACGGAAGGTCGCGCACGGAGTGCGGTTCATCGTCTCCCCCGCCTCGACCCCGATTTACGACCAGTGTCTGCACGAAGGAATCATCGAGACGTTCACGGACGCCGGCGCGGTCTTCACCAATTCGAGCTGTTCCGCGTGCTTCGGGGGGAACATGGGAATCCTCGCGCCCGACGAGGTCTGTGCCTCCTCCTCGAATCGGAATTTCCCCGGCCGCATGGGGGCGAAGGAGGCCCGAATCTATCTCATGTCGCCCGCCGCGGTCGTCGCGACGGCCATCAAGGGCGAGATCGCGGACCCGCGGGAGCTCTTGTAGAGGTCCGGATGAAGGACGTCATCGAAGGACGCGTCTGGACACTCGGGGCGGACGTCGACACGGACCAGATCATCTCGGGCAAGTACCTCACTATCATCGACCCCGACGAGCTCAAGAAGCACGTTTTTGAAATCGCGTTGCCGGAGTTCGCGCACGAAGCACGGGCCGGCGATATCATCGTCGCGGACGAGAATTTCGCCTGCGGTTCGAGCCGGGAACACGCCCCCCAGGCAATGCGGGCGATCGGAGTGGGCGCCGTCGTCGCCGATTCCTTCGCCCGGATCTTCTACCGGAATGCGATCAACCTGGGGATCCCCACGGTCGAGGCCCGAGGCGTACACGCGATCTTCGAAAAGGGCGATACTGCCCGCATCGAGATGACCTCGGGGCGAGTCACGAACCTTCGGACGGGCGCCAGCGTTTCGTTCCCTCCTCTTCCCCACCATCTCCTCGACCTTCTCGAAGCCGGGGGCTTGGTGGAGAAGGTCCGACGAGAGCTCGAGGCCCGGGCGGCGGGCGGGAGCCCACCGTGAAGGAAGCGGGCTACGAGATCGCGGTCTACCCCGGGGACGGCACCGGGCCCGAGGTGATCCGGGAAGGATGCCGCGTGCTCGACGCGCTCGCACAGGGCGGACCCGCCCCTTGGCATTGTACCGAGTTTCCCGGCGGGGGACAGTACTTTCTGCGGACCGGACGGGAATGGGAGCCCGAGGCTAAAGCGGCCTCCCGCTCGGCGGACGCGATACTCGTCGGGGCCGTCGGATGGCCGGGGGCGACGCTGCCGAACGGCGACCTGGCCGGCCGAGCGCTGGTGCTCGGGCTCCGAGAGGGCTTGGACCTGTACGCGAACGTCCGGCCCTGCAAGCTCTACCCGGGCGTGCAGCACCGGATCAGCGGCGAGTACCGAGAGGTCTGGGCCCCCAAGAACGTCGACATGGTGATCGTTCGGGAGAACACGGAGGACCTCTACACACCGGCGCGCGGTCGTCTCCGGAGGGCGGAGGAGACCGAGGTGGCGATCGATACTCGGATCATTACCCGCAAGGGTTCGGAGCGAGTCGTCCGGTATGCCTTCGAGCTCGCGCGGGCCCGCTCGCGGGGTGCCCCCGAGGACGGGGGGCGGCGGGTGACCTGCGTCGACAAATCGAACGTCATGGAAGGATGCCGCTTCTTCCGGGAGACGTTCGATCGGGTCGGGGCGGAGTATCCCGAGATCGAGCGCGATTATGCCTACGTGGATGCGTTCGCGCAGTGGCTGGTCCGCAATCCGGAACATTACAATGTCGTCGTCGCGACCAACATGATGGGCGACATCATCACCGACCTCGCGGCGGTCCTTCAGGGAGGGATGGGCTTCGCCTCGGGCGGCAACATCGGCACCGATCACGGGATGTTCGAACCGGTGCACGGAAGCGCTCCCAAGTACGCGGGCAAGAACCAGGTGAATCCCTTCGCGACCTTCTTCGCCGTCGAGCAGATGCTGCGCTGGCTCGCAAGCCGTCACACGGACCCACGACTCCTCGGACAGGCAGATCGTCTCGAACGGGTGCTCGCCCGGACCCTCGCGGACGGACGGACTCGAACGTATGACCAGGGCGGAACCAAAACGACGAGTGAAGCGGGCGATGCGGTCATCGCCGGAATTCGGGGGGAGGCTCGATGACCGGACGCGCCGTGGCGATCGTCGGAGGGGTCACGACCAAGTTCGGGGTCCGGCCCGCCACGTGGGCCGAACTCGCGCAGGAGGTCGGCGCCGCTCTGTTCCGTTCGGTGCCCGAACTTCGGACCGAGGACGTTGATTCCCTGTTCGTCGGCGCCGCCGAGCCCGAACGGTTCGCGTTCCAATCGCACGTCGCTCCCTTCGCCGCGGAGCAGATGGGTCTCCGGCCCTACCGGATCTTGCAGCGAACCGAACTGGCCTGCGCGTCGGGCCAGTCCGCGATCCGCTCGGCGTATGCGGCGATCGCGAGCGGGCTCTCGGACGTCGCCGTCGCGGTCGGCATCGAGAAGATGAACATTCCGTCGATGGCCGAGGCGAACTCGGCGATGGGGTGCGTAATGGACCGCGCCTGGGACGGACCCCACGGGGCCACCGCTCCCCCGTTCTTCGCGATGGTGGCCCAGCGCCATATGCTCGAGCACGGCACGACCGAAGAGCAGCTGGCCGCCGTCTCCGAGAAGAACCACCGGTTCGCGAACACGAACCCCACCGCCCATTTCCACGAGAAGACATTCCCCCGCGACAAGCTTCTGCGACTCCCGATCATCGCACCCCCGCTGCGACTCGGAGACTGCTCCTCGATGACCGACGGGGCGGCTGCGGTCGTTCTCACCTCGGAAGAGAGGGCCCGTTCCTACACCGACACACCCGCGTGGGTTCGGGGGAGCGGTCAATATTCGGATTTCCATAATCTTGCGAACGCCGGCTCGCTCACGGAATGGAGCGGACTCACCCGGGCGGCCCGCGAGGCGCTTGGCCGAGCCGGCATCGGAGTCGGTGACCTCGACCTTGCGGAGGTCCACGACTGCTTCTCCATCTCCGAGATCGTCGAGTACGAAGCGCTCGGGCTCTGCCCCCCCGGGGAAGGAGGGAAGTTCGCCGCGGACGGGCGCGGCGACCTCGGCGGTGACCTCGTCGTGAACCCTCGCGGAGGGCTGCTCGGCTGCGGCCATCCTCTCGGCGCGACTGGGATCGCCCAGGCCGTCGAGGTCTTCCAGCAGTTCTCCTCGACCGTGCCGGCGGCCCGACAGGTCCCCGACCCCGAGTGGGCCCTCGTGCACAATCTGTCGGGGAGCGCGAACGTCCATTCGGTCATGGTCTACCAGCGAGGGGGAGCGGCGTGAGCACTGAGGTCCGCCCCCGGCGCGCCGCGAAGGCGACCCTGGCGCCCCCGGTCGAACGCCCGACGCCGCGACCGCCGGAACCCGATTCGCCTCCGAAACCCTCGAAGACCTTCGCGAAGCGGCCGTTCCTCCTCGACTTCTTCCCTCTCGAGAGCGCCGACCAGACCCGTCTGCATCGGTTCTACGAACGTCTGCGGGCCGGACGGCTTTCCACGACTCGCTGCCCTCGGGACGGGGAACTTCTGTGGCCACCGCGGACCGCGTGTCCGAAGTGCCATCAGGAGGAGCTCGAATGGGTGGATCTTCCCGAAACCGGCCACGTCTACGCCTTCAGCGCCGTCCTCGCGGGAGCCCCACTCGGCATGGAGGACGAGGTCCCGTTCGCGGTAGGACTGGTCGACCTCGACGGGGTCCCGCTCCGCCTGTTCGGACGCATCGAGGGCCGGCCGTGGGCCGAACTGAGGATCGGCCAACCGGTCCGCGCCGAGTCCTACGACATCGGCGACGGGCGTGTGTTCTACCGGTTTCGCACCGTCGGCTAACGAGGGAGTGGATTCAGCCAATTCGAGGGCCGCCCGACGGCTCTTTACGCAGCGAACAGGGCGTTCGGCGCCACTGACGGTTTTTGTGGGGTTTTCCGGCGTAGGCTATTTATACACCCCCTAGGTCTCGCGCGCCGCCGGCTCGGAGAGCCGGTCGCGCATGGAATCGACATCTTCCGGATGGTGGCACCGTCACGGCTGGACGGTGGCGATTCTTCTCTCCGCGTTCGGGATCTCCTTCGCGCTCCGGACCATCTGGGCCTATCCGGTCGTTTCCCAGTGGGGACCGCTCTTCACCTACGCCGGCGGCTCGGACTCCTACTACCACTCCCGGGTGATGCAGTACATCATCCTCAACCATACGAATTTGATCCACGACCCGCTCCTCCAGTTCCCGGTCGGAGCGATCAACCCCCGAGAGCCGCTGTTCGACTGGATGAACGCGATCCTCGGGATCATCTTCGCCCCGTTCTTCGGCGGGAACGCCGTCGTGGCGGGCGCCTGGTTCCTGGACCTGCAGGCCCCGCTCTGGGCCGCGCTCGGCGTCTTCCCGGTCTACCTGATCGGCCGAGAGGTCTCGGGCCGACGGACGGGGCTCATCGCGGCGGTCATCTTCCCGTTCCTGAGCGGGAACATCGACTCCTCGATCTTCGGGTATGCGAACTATCTTTCGTTTTACACTTTCATCATCCTCGTTGTCGTCTATTCGTACATCCGTACCGTCAAGGCGGTCGGAAGTCGACGTTGGGTCGAAGATTACCGCCACCCCCGACAGTACATCCCCGCGGTCCGCGCGTTCGTCCGTACGGAACGCAGCGCGGTGAAATGGGCCGTCTTCACGGGCGTCTCTCTCGGAACGCTCGCGCTGGCCTGGCAAGGGTACACCTACGGCGTGGTCGTGATCGCGATCTCCCTCGTCGTCGCGATGGTGGTGGAGCGGATCCGTCGGGTGGACTCGTTCGGACTCTACGTCGCGACCTGGATCGTCGGGCTCGTCGGATTCCCGATGGCGATGCCCTACTACCTCGTCCAGCAGCAGTTCGCCGTATGGTTCGACCTTCCGCTGTTGATCTTCTTCGGCGCACTCGCCCTGCTGCTCCCGTTCCTCTTGATGCGGGACATCCCCTGGGTGTTCTCGGTCCCGTTCCTCGTGGCGGTGTTCGCCGCGGGCGTGGGCGCCCTCGCCGTCGTGAGTCCCACCTACTTCACGTCCCTCGTCACCGGGCAGGGATACTTTGTCAAGAACCTGATCTATTCGACCGTCGCCGAGGCCCAGGCTCCCTCGATCGACCAGTTGGTCCTCGGCTACGGCGTCGTGACGTTCTTCCTCGCGTTCGCCGGGCTCGCCATCTTCGTCTACCTCCTCGTCCAGGGTCGCTTCAAACGACACCACGTCGTGTTCCTCGTCTTCTCCCTGCTCTCGCTCTACCTTCCGATATCCGCCGCGAAGTTCTTCCTCCTCGGCTCGCCGATCTTCGCGCTGCTACCGGCCGAGGCGATACGTCGGGCGCTCGACGTCGCCGGGTACGGGGAGCTGCGAAGAACCACGGCGTCCCTCTCCGACCGGAGGAGCCAGTTCTCCGCCTTTCGCAAGGCGTTCAAGCCGCGCCACGTCCTCGTGATGGCGCTCGTCCTCATCGTCGTGCTCCCCAACGTGTGGGTCGCGATCGACGCGGGCATTCCGGGCAACACCAAATCCGAGTACGCGGCCCAGGTTGGGGCCACTTTGCCGCCCTGGCTCCAGCTCAATACGTCCAACCCGTCGAACTATTACTTCGGGGCCGCGGGGACCTCCCTCGACACTCCGAACCAGTACGATAGCGCCGGGTACAATTGGCTCGCCCAGCAGGACACGAACGTTCCGGCCCCGCAGCGTCCGGCCTTTGTCAGTTGGTGGGATTACGGATTCCAGGCGATCGCCCAGGGAGCCCACCCGAGCGTCGCCGACAACTTCCAGAACGGGATCGACCCCGCGGGACAGTTCCTCCTCTCCCAGAATGAATCGCAGGCGATCGGCGTGCTCGCCACCACGCTCCTCGCCGCCGAGCAGCGCGCATCGGGGTTGCCCGACCTCCCGCCCGCCCTCAACCAGATCCTCGCTGCCGACGGGCTCAACACGAATCAGCTCCATAACCTGCTCGTCAACACGGGCTCGGACTACAACCTCGTGGTCGCCCACCCCGAGCGGTATCTCCCCGTCGACGCGAGCACGATCACCCCGGTGAATGCGATGTATCTCGCGATGGCCTACTTCCTCGCGACCTCTCTGCCCCTCAACGGGGTCGCGAAGGTCTACAACGACATCCAGTCGTACACGGGCTGGTCGATCCGCTATACGATGACCGACACGCGGCTCTTCCCATTCAGCGGCACCGACACCGGCATTTTCTACGCTCCGGCGGAGCTCACCGGACGGGTCATCGATTCGACCGGCGCGCCCTCTACGTTCTTCAATCTGAGCGTGCTCGGGTCCGACGGCAACTACTACTCGCCCAACCATCTGCCCGCGGGGGTCACCCAGGTCGGCTCGCCGGTCGTCAACTACTTCGCCCCGTTCTATAACTCGATGATCTACCGAACGTACATCGGGTACAACGGGACGGACATCGGTTCGAGTCCCGGCATCCCGGGCCTCTCCTCCTCCCTCGCGAACGCGACGATCGAGCCGGGCTGGATGCTCCAGCATTTCCAGGTCGTCTACAAGACCGCGTACCTCTGCTCGCTGCCCAATGACGGCGGAAACTGCATCGCGGACAACGAACCGGCCGCGGTCGCCGGCGCCGCCCGCATCAACGGCTCCGCCGACACGACCGCCTTCACCTACTTCAGCGGGGGCGAGTCGATGCTCGAGTACTATCCCGGCGAGACCCTCCTCGGGGACGTCCAGCTCCCGGACGGCTCGCCCGTCGGCGGCGCGCGGGTGACGGTCTACGATGGCTGGGGGATCCCGCATCAGACCGTCCTGACCGCCCCGGACGGCACCTTCTCGCTCGTCCTGCCTCCCGGCAACGACACCGTGAACGTCACCATGGGGACGTTCGACGGGCTGACGCAGGCCGGCGGCACCCTCCTGAGCTCCGCGAAGATCGTCGTCCCGAACGCGGTCGGCCTCAGCTACAACGCCCCAAATCTGGTCCAGACGTTCACAGTAGGCGGCGGCTCCATCCAGGGCTTCGTCTTCTGGCAGTTCGGGACCAACTCCTCGTACTCGCCTCCCGCGGATACGCTCGTCTCGGGCGCCCAGGTGGTTTTCAGCGGAACGAACCTGACCCAGCACACGGCGACGACGGATGCCAGCGGTTCGTTCAACCTGACCAACGTGGCGCCGGGGGTCTACAGCTACCATGTCCTCTACGGCGGGCAGAATTACACCGAGAGCAGCATCACCGTCAATCCCGGCAAGAGCTCGAACGCGACCGCCGGGCTCGCGGCGGCGACCGTCCTCGGAACGGTGAGCACCTCGAGCGGACACCCACTCCCCGGAGCGACCGTGTTCCTCGGGGGACCGAGCGGAACGCTCGCATCGACCACTTCGGGTGCCACGGGCGACTACCGGCTCGGCAGTGTCGGAGCGGGCAACTATACGCTCCTCGCCGCGGTGGCCGGGTCGGACCTTCGCTCGGCCGGTGTGCCCATCACGCTCACCACGGGGAATCTCAACGTGAGCGAGAACCTCACCGTCCGCCCGACGGGAAGCGCCACCTTCGTACTGACCGCGGGCGATGCCGCCGCCGCGAACATCCCTGTCCGGTTCACGCCGATCGCGACCTACTCCAACAGCTCGGTCTCCCCTCTTGCCTCGCTCGGGAATGCCTCCCGAAATTCCACCGTCCTTCTGAGTTCGGGCTCCGGGGCCGCCGCCGCCGCCCTCCCGCCCGGGAACTACTCGGTGTACGCTTCCGGGGTCATCAACGGCGTTCAGTACGTCGGTCTCGGCGAGGCCCTCGTCACCGCCGGGTCCGCGTCGACCTCCCTACTCGCCCTCGCTCCGGCGCTCCGGCTCTCGGGCAACGTGGCGGCCGTGGGCCCGCAGACGAACCAGACCCAAACGGCGGTGATCGCGTACGCGCCGAATGGGGACGAGGTCGTGACGTGGGCCACCGGAGGGGCCTATTCATTCTCGCTGCCCGCCGGCAATTACGGCGTGCTGGCTCTGGAGGGGCCGAAGAACGAGGCGAACTCGGTTTGGACCGCGCTCGCCGGGGTCACTCTCTCGACCGCGACGACTCTGCCGATCGACCCGGTGGCGGCCGCGAGGGTCGCTTTCACGGTCGGGGCGCCGCTGGCGGGCGGGACCCTCTTCCCCGCGGGCGGGGCGACGGTGTTCGTCAGCGAGGGCACCAGTGGGCCCTCGATACCGGTGACCTCGAGCGGCAACGGCTCGGTCGCGCTGTACGTGCCGACCACGCTGCCCCTCACGGCGAGTTCGTACTGCGTGCGCGCGAGCGCCCTCGGGTTCGCCTCGACGACCATGTGCGGCCTCTCTCCGAGCGCGCTCGCCGCGCTGACCCAGCTCGTGACATCCCTCGACCCGGTCCCCGTGACGATCACCGTCCTCGGGCTCCCGTCAGGGAGCTCCGTTCAGGTCAACCTTACCGCGGTGAGCTCAACGGCTGTCAACCAGACGCTTTCGGGCGGACCGGATTTCTCGTTGAATGTGGCACCCGGTCTTTACACGATCGCGGCCCGGGCCGTGGTCGGAGGGACGGTCATCTACCTTCCTCCGGGTCCATTCTCCACGGCGATCCCGCTCGGGACCACCAGCTACGACGTGACGCTTCTCATGATTCCACAGGTGAACTCTACGGGGACGCTGACGGTTCCAAGCGGCGTGCCGCTCGGGAACGTCAATGTCTCGCTCTCCTCGCCGGGGCTCAATGTGACCGTGAACGGCAGCACGTTCGAGAGCGGTTTCTTCGCCGCTCCCGGGACGTATTCGGCCTACGCGACCGCCACGGCGGGCGGCACCACCTACGCGAGCCTCTCCCGGGTGACCATCGCTTCGAGCGGAGCGGTCTCTCCGGCGATCGTGCTTTCCGGCGCCGGGCCTCGGCTGACGGGGACGCTGGTGAACGCTTCCGGCGCGACCGTCCCCCTCAACGCGACCGCGTTCGTGGTTGCCCCCGGCGGGGCGGTCGCTGTCGCGAATTCGGTCGACGGCATCTTCTCTCTGCCGCTCAACTCCGGGACGACCTATGCGGTCTTCGTCAACGGCACGACCGTGACGCCGGGACCGAACGGCAGCTTCGTTCAGTCCTGGAGCGCCGCCGCGGGGGCCAGCTGTTCGCTCGGGGCCGTGAACACGTCGTGTGATGTACCCTTGGTAGGGGTCCCCCGGTTCGTGTACCTCAATGGGACCCTGGTCGCGTCGGGCGTCCCGGGGACCGTGCCCGGCACGTTGCGGTTGGTGGGTCCGTACCCGTCGACCAACGTGACCGTAGTGACCACGGCCACCGGGTCGTTCTCGGCTTCCCTGCTCCCGGGCGCGTATTCCCTCTATGCGACGGGCGGAGGGTCGGTCGAACCGCTCGCGAACCTTACGAGCATTCTGGCTCTTCGATCGAGTTCCAGCCCGCTTTCCGTCTCGCTCTCGCCGACCTGGGTCGACACGATCTCCGTCGTTCCCCCGGGCGGCCCCGGTGGGGGCATCGGCCCGGTCACGGTAACTATCACCGACGCGCTCGGGACCCGGACGCTGTATTCCGGTCAGTCCCCGAGCTCCCCGCTCCTGCTCGCCCTCCCCGCGGGGACCTACCTTATCCGGGCGACGGCGGCCGGTTCCTACGGCGGAGTTCCTTCGAACGCCTCCGCGCAGTCGACGGTCACGATCCTCAACGGCAACGTGGGCACGGTCCTTCCGCTGACGTACGTCACGACCACGGCCGTCGCGGGGAACCTAATTGGTCCTACGTCGACGACCGTCCAAGCCGGAGGGACCGCGACGTTCTCGTTCTCGCTGCGCAATTCCGGCAACGTCCCGGTGACCGTCCACCCGGTCGGTACGCCGGCCTACTGGACGTTCGACTTCAACTTCGGTAACGTCACGCTCCTTCCGGGCCCGAGCGGCACGGTGGTCGCCGGCGAAGTCCGAGTGCTGATTCCGGCCGGGACCGATGTCGCCCACCCCGGGGTGACGGTCGAGTTTGAGAACGCCACCGGCACGATCTTCGGGTCGGTGAGTCCGGCGCCCACCATCAACGTTGTCGGGTACTACGGGCTCCTCGCCGGGTATTCGCCCCTTCCGGGCCAGGTGACCGCATCGGTCGCGATTCTTCCGTTCTACATCGTGAACACGGGCAACGTCGGCGAGACCGTCGTCGCCACCGTCACGGACTCGGCGCAGCTCTCGGGGCTCGGCTGGGCAAGCGGATTCCAGTTGGGGGCGGGCGGGGCCGCGACCCCGTCGCTTCAGACGTACCTCTCGACCGGTGGCAACACCACCGTCTACCTGAATCTGACCGCGACCTCCTCCATCTTCATCACGCCGCGGTCGGCGACCGTCTCGCTCTCCGTCCTCAATGCATCGGGGAGCGTCTCCGAGACCCTGACGTTGAACGTGCCGGTCGTCTCGGTCAGCGCGGGCACCGGTCCTGGCTCCCCGCCCGTTACGGTCACCGGCCCCTCGGTCGGTCCGCAACCGAATGCCCCGCTGGTTTGGCTCGTGCCACTCCTCTCGTTTGTTCCGGCGATCGCCCTCGTCGTCGGCGTGGTCACGTATCGATGGTGGCGCACCCGGAGGTGGACGCGGCGATGAACCGCCGACGTAACGCTATTGCCGTCCTCGGTCTCGTGCTGCTGCTCGCGGCCCCGACGTTCCTCATCGCGGTCTCGGCCGTCGCGCCGAGCGCGCGGGCGGCGACGACCGAGGCCGTGACCGGTTCGGTCAGCGGACCCGGCATCGTCGCCACCGGCTCCACCACCCTCTTCTACGTGTACGGGTGGGGCGGCCCGGCCGTGGCGTTCAACGCCACCGTGGTCGGGACGATCAAGTATTACTCTGCGCTCTCGGGCTCCAACCTCACCGGGGTCTCGTTCACGCCGGCGACGGGGAATATCACCTCGAACCAGTCGGTCCTGGTGGACCTCGCCGTCGGGAACGCCACGGAGACGATCACGATCAGCGTGATGATCTCCTCCCTCAACTCGAACGCGAGCGAGAATCAGTCGACGAACGTCTCCACGACGGTCCACATCGTCCAACCGTATGTGATCTCGGCGACGATCGTGAACTCCTCGGCCACGACGGTCAGCGCGTTCGTCGTGTACGTGACCCTGGACGGCTCGATGGTCGGACGAGTGAACGTCACGAGCCTCGCCGCCGGTAAGTCGTTCCAACTGGTCTACCAGTACGCGACTTTAGGTCTCTCGAGCGGCGAGCATACGTTCGGGATCTCGCTCGCCCAGGAGCACGGGCTCGTCACGTTCCCGAACGGTCAGACGCAGTACACCGTGAACGTGTACGTCAACGGACCCGCTCCGGACTACACGCTGTGGTATGTCGCCGGAATCGTGACGTTCTTCGGCGTCCTCTTTATATTCGCATCCCGGGTGGCCGCGCGCCGGCGAGGCGCGGCGCGTCGTTGACCGGCGAAGGACCTCGATAGCATGATGTCGGCGCGGATCGAATTGCGATGCTCCTCGTGCGGCCGCACCGTGCCCGCGAAGGGGGCGACCCAGTTTCCGTGCCCGAACTGCGGCGAGACGACCATCGGGCGATGCGCGCGCTGCCGGGACCAGAGCGTGCTCTACCGGTGCACGAAGTGCGGCTTCGAGGGACCGTAGGGGGCTCGGTGGGCCAGGTCGCCGTACTGTTCCGGCTGATGCCGCAGGGCGTCGAGACCGACCTCAACGAGGTCGCGAAGACGGTCCGCACCTCCCTGCCCATGGGCGTCACGATCCGGGGCATGCAGTTCAAGGACATCGCGTTCGGCCTCAAGTCGCTCCTCGTCTCGGTCGTGATGGACGACGCGGGCGGGGTGCTCGAATCGACCGAGCGCGCGTTCGCGAAGGTCCCGCACGTGGAGTCGGTCGAAGTGATGGAGGAGGGGCTCCTCTAGGGAAGCCCGTCCCGGGGCTACCGTGGACCTCCTCACGCACGTACTCGTCGCCTACCTTCTGACCTACGGTCTCGTCGGGCTCCAGCCCCAGTATCTCGCCGCCGGGGCGCTCGCCGGGGGCATCCCGGACGCGGACGCGCTCCTCTTCCCGCTCTCTCGGCGCTTTCCGATCCTCCGCCACCACGGGATCACGCACTCGCTCCTCGGCGTGACCATCGTGGCGAGCGTCGGGGCGTTCGTCGCGCCGATGATCCTCGCCGGTTCTCCCCTCGTCTACTTCCTCGTCATGGAGGTCGGCGGGATCGCCCACATCCTCCAGGACGGGTTCACCCAGTTCTCCGTCCCGCCGCTGATGCCGTTCTCCGATAAGCGCCTCCAGCTGGACGCCGACCGGGCGATCAACTTCGTCACCCTCGTCGTCTCCGCGGTCGGGTTCTACGTCCTCCTCGGCGTCGAGCGGAATCACGTCGCCCTCGGGGTCTACGTCGGGACCCTCTGGGTGCTGACGGCCTTCTTCGTGGCGTACTTCGCGATCCGGCTCGCGGGTCGCGCCGCGATCGGCAAGCACCGGATGCTGCTCGGGGTGCGCGCGCAACCCGTTCCCAGCGGGAACCCGTTCCGCTGGCTGCTCCTTTCCGAGGAGCTCAAGGACGGACGAATGCGGACCACGTGGGCTCGCTACGTGCTCGGCCGGGGCATCACGGAGGGTCCCTTCAGCGTCGAGGGGCCGATGGAGCCCGCCGCCCACCTCGGGGCCCCGGCCAACGCAACGGAGGCGCTCGAGTGGTCGTACCCGCTCGCGCGCCGAGCGAGCCGGGTGATCGAGACGACGTACCATTTCGGCGAGGCGTTCCAGGAGGCGGCGGGGACGTGGGTCGCGGTCTGGTATTCGCTCGAGTTCACGATGTTCGGTCGCTCCCCCGCCGTCCGGGTGCGCTTCCCGACCCAGGGCGGGCCGGCGGAGGTCCACTCGACGTTCTATCGGCCGGTCCAGCACTCGATCTAGTCGGTTCGGTGGCGCGGCCGGCGCCGGAAGCGAGGGGGCCGCTACTTGTACGTCGAGCGGTGGGTGGTGCCCTCGTCGTCGACGATCGTGATGCATTCCCCTTCGCACTCGAAGAGGCAGGCCTCGCACATGATACAGTCCGGGCCGTGGATGACGGCCGAGCGCTCGCCCCGGAACTGGAACTTCGCGGCGACGGCGGGGTCGTCCACGACGTCGGGCCAGTTCTCGCGCGGCTTCATCTCGAAGACCGTCACGGGGCAAACGTCCCGGCAATGCGCACACCCCGTGCACTTTTCTAGAGCGACTTCAACACTGACCATAGGATACCGGTTTTCCCACCGAGGCGGAATATATTAAGCCGTTCCGTCGAGGAGCGTTCCGCTCGCCGGCCGGCGGTCGTGTTAGCCTGCGACGCGGCGGTTCTTCACGGGATTTCAGAAGGGTCCCACATGCCGACGCGCGGACCTCCCTGGAGCCGGTCCAGGGCGGCGACCTCACGCGCGGAGAGGGAGAAATCGAAGACCTGAGCGTTCTCGCGGATCCGCTCGCGGTGGACGGACTTCGGGATCTCGACGACCCCGTGCTCGAGGCCCCAGCGGATAAGCACCTGGGCGGGAGTCCGGTGACGGGCGGCCGCGATCGACTGGATCGTCGGGTCGTCGAGGCGGCGCCCGCGCGTCAGCGGCGACCAGGCCTCGAGGCGGATGCCGAGGCGCTCGCAGTAGGCGAGGAGCTCGGGATTGAACACGAACGGATGGAACTCGACCTGATTGACGGCGGGCACGACCGAGGAATGGGTCCGCAGCTCCTCGAGGTGGCGGATGGTGTAGTTGCTGACGCCGATTGCCCGGCAGACCCCCTCCTTCTGGAGTTGGACGAGGGCTTTCCACGAATCGAGTCGGTCCTGCGGTGAGTTGGCGCGGGGCCAGTGAATGAGATAGAGGTCGATCGGTCCGAGTCCGAGCCGTTCGGCGCTGGCCCTACCCGCTTTCAGCGCGGGCTCAAAGCCGTGGTCCGTGTGCCAGAGCTTGGTGGTGACGAACACCTCGTCCCGGGCGAGCCCGCTCTGTCGTACCGCCTCTCCGACGTCCGATTCGTTGCGGTACATCGCTGCGGTGTCGATGGCGCGATACCCGGTCTCGAGAGCGTAGCGGGCGGCATCGCGGGTCACCGGGCCCGGCTCGGACTGGAAGACTCCGAGACCGAGCCACGGGATCTCGGGCCCTTGGTTGAGCTTCACCCGCGAGGCGATCGACGCGCCGCTCGGAAATGGCATGGTGAGGTCAGGAAACGCAGAGGCTTATCGTGCGCGCCCCGGGGCGGAAGTGCCGGCGGCAATGGAACGAAACCGCGCGGGGATTCCTCGTTCTTTAAGTCGTTGGTCGTACCGTCGGAGCTGAGTCTCGTGTTCGGGGCAAACGGAGAATGGCCTCCACATCGCGTCCGCCCGTGAACGGTCGGCTCCGGCGGCGTACAGCTCGACTTGGCTCGGCCGATCGTCGCACCCGCCACCGTCCTCCGCCGAGGGTTCGCCCAACGTCGACCGGTAGGCGAAGTCGTACGCGGCCCCCATGTCGCAGAGCGGTCGCTGGAAAAGGTGGCTCATGCACCACTCACCCGTTCGTTCGGCGTTTCGGCAGTTGGTGGTCAGATCGTCCGGATGAGTTCGGCGAACTCCGCCGCCGACCAACCTTTCAGCGTCGTCGTACGGACGAAACCGGCCATGCCGGCTCGCAACGCCAGTTGGTTCGCCGCGTTGTCGGACGGCAGCTCGACGGCACAGACCAGGTCGTACGTCCCCATCGTGTGCAGGAACGAGAGGACCTTTCCGCCGGCTTGCTCCACCGACTTGCGGAACGATTCGCCGCGGCTCGGTGAGTCCTTCACGTTTCGAATTCCCTCGGCGGTCCAGTTCACCAAGATCACGTAGGACGGCATGGTGCTCCCGGGAGGCGGGACGGGTGCCCCCCTACAAAACCGTTGGCGGGCCTGCGGGTTCCTCGACGACCGTCGAAGCTATGACCCCCACCGCGGCTCGGCCGGATTCGCGCGCTTTCTCTGGACAAACGCGCGGGACGGATACGGAAATCGATGCCCTCGGCAAAACTCGCGAATGCGCAGATCCACTACGACCTGGCCGGGGAAGGAGACCCCACCGTGCTCGTTCACGGTTCGCTGGTCGACCGAACGAGCTGGGACGGGGTCCGGACCCGACTCGCCCAGTCGCTCGCAGTCCTCGCCTACGACCGGCGCGGCCACGGCGAGAGTTCGGGAACCGCCCGCACCCACCCGGTCGGGGATGACGCGGACGACCTCGCGCAGCTGCTCGAGTCGCTCGACTTTTACCCGGTTCATCTCATCGCACATTCCTACGGAGGCGCGGTAGCTCTCCGACTCGCGGTGGATCGACCCGAGATGGTCCGCAGTCTCGTCCTCCACGAACCCCCGTTGGTCGGCCTCCTCGAAGAGGACCCCGCGACGGCACCGGAGGCCGAGCGGCTCTGGGCGGGTACGAAAGCGATCCTAGACACGGTCGATGCCGGACGCCCCGTCGAGGCGGCTCGCGAGATCGTGAACGCTTTCTCGGTCGAACCGGGAGCTTGGGATCGCCTGCGTCCCGACGTGCAACGCGGACTCATCCGCCACGTCGACCGGTGGGCGGAAGAGTTGCGCGACCCCGAAGCCACTCACGCGAACCGCGCCGGGCTCGCCGAGCTCCTGATCCCGGCGCTGGTCACCACGGGAGAGCGAAGTCCGCCCTTCCTCGGACGCATCGGACGCCGGCTGGCCGAGAGCCTACGCAACGCGACCTTCCGGACCCTCCCGGGCGTCGGCCACGTTCCCCACATCAGCGACCCCGACCAATTCATCGCCCTCGTACACAGTTTCCTCGTGGAAAGGAACGTGCCGAGCACGTGAGAGGCACCGAAGCCGGCTCCTTGACTCCGGGATCCTCCCGGATGGGACCGTCGGCCCGAGGCTACGGGCCTAGCTTTTGCCCGCAATTCGGGCAGAACGGGAATTGTCCCACGAAGTAGACCCGGCCGCATCCGCGGCAGGCAAGCTGGGGGATCATCGGCCCTGTCGCGGGCGGGAAGCCGTACGGATAGCTGTACCCGCCCGGCGGCCCTTGTGCTTCGCGCATCGCGTCTCCGATCTTCAGATAGCCGACCAAGTAGAGGATTCCTGGGATCAGACCGAGGAACAGCGAAAGGATCCCGAGCACCAGCGTCGGTGCTTGAGCTTCTTGATACTGTCCTCGTTGGATTCGGAGGTACGAGTACTCGTACGCGCAGTACAGGAAGAGCAGCGAAAGTCCCCCTACGACCGATGCCACGAGGGCGAAGACCCAAGTTGCCCGATCGGAGTGAAAGGCCGCGAATCCGAACAAGAGCAAGAAGAGTCCCAGGATGACGACCGCGGCGATGACCTGCAAAACGAGGGCGACCAGCACCAGGGTCTCGGCCGTTCCCGCCGAGGGCGGGCGGGTTCGAGGAGTCGGGTAGGCTACCGGAGTCGGAGAGTACGCGCCGCCCATGGCGGAAGTCACTCCGACCGAAGTGGTGAGCTATTGGTCAACCCGGACTGACCGAGTCCCATCGAATCCACCCGGAATATCTCTCCCGCTCCGACGACGTTGAATCGGTCAGCGCGGGGGTCGTTCCCCCGACGCGAAGAACGGCTCGAGCAGCTCCATCACGCCCTTCCCCAACCACTGACCGCCGTCGACGGCGAGGACTTGGCCGGTGATGTAGCTCGACCGTGGACTCGACAGGAATCGGACGGCCTCGGCGACCTCTTGGGGCGTCCCAAAACGTCCGAGAGGGACTGCGTCCGTCACCGACTTCTCGACGGCCTCCGAGATCCAGAGACGCTCGTCCGTCCCCTCCGTGTGCACCGGACCGGGCGCGACCGCATTCACCCGGATCCCGTAGCGCGCCCACTCCACCGCCAGAGTCCGGGTGAGGGCAAGTACGCCGGCTTTCGCCGAGGCCGAGTGCGCGGTGCCGGGGCCGGCCATCCAGGCGTAGGATGCCACGATGTTCACGATGGCGGGGGTGGGCGATCGTTGCAGCAGGGGGAGGGCGGCTTTCGAACAGAAGAATGTCCCGTCAAGGACGATCCCCACGACCGCTCTCCATCCGTTCGGAGTGATCTTCTCGGCCGGAGAGACGAAGTTTCCGGCCGCGTTGTTCACCAGGACGTCCAGGCGGCCAAACTCCTCGCGAACCCGGCTCAATAGACGATCGACCTGTTCCGGAACCCGCACGTCGGTAGGGACCTCGATCACGCGGGCGCCGTGACCGCGGAGCTCACCGGCACCCGAGGCGAGATGTTCGGCCGAGCGGCTCGCGATCACCAGATTGTACCCGTCGTCCGCGAGCGCAACGCCGATAGCGCGGCCGAGGCCAGTGCCTCCGCCCGTGATGAGTGCGACAGGCTTCGCTTCGGGTCGATGGGCGGAACCTGCGGTCATGGGAAAAGGGAGTCCGGGCCCCTTAAGAACCTAACCCGAGGGGACGCCCGCTCGGAAGCGTCCGCGCGGCTTCGGAACGAGACAGTCGGACGTCAGCCGGTGCGTGAAAGGGCGGCCGCCCGCGCTTGTTCGAGGCCCCCGACGGGCAACCCCCTTCCCAGCACGCCGTCGACTCGAAAGATCGGAGTCCCATTCCGGAACACGACGAGCGTCGGCACCACGTCGATTCGGAAGTCGTCCCACAGCGGGCTCTCCTCGGAAGTAACATCCCCTGTGGCGATTCGGAAACCTTTCTCGGATTCAATTACCGAGAACTGCGGGAGGAAACGGTGGCAGAACGGGCACCAGTCCGCGACGAACGCGACGATCCACGTTCCTTCTCGAAGGAGCTCCGTCTTTCGGAACGCAGCGGCTTCGAATCTCTCCATGGACGCTCTGGATGGACCCGGGGGCCGGTACGGTTCGGCCCCCGCGAGCGAAGCGTGCCGGCCTAAAGAGGAGAACGCTGGGAAACGACCGGATTTCCCGATCCCCCTCGACGCACGCCCTGATCGGTCCAGAACTCGGAGACATACCGCCGCGGAGTCCGGTCGAACAGGTCAGGGAGCGCTCGACGGGGTGAGCGTCGACCGGTGAATTTCGAGCGTCCCGCGACGACGACGACGGGGACCCCCGCACTCGCGGCCGCCCGCGCGAGCCGATGGGTTCCCACCTTGTGGACCACCGTCCCATCCCGGTAGATCGCGTCCGCTCCCAGGAGAACGAGACCGGCCGTCTTGACCACGCGACCGCCTTGGACATCGGGAACCGCTCGGGCGCGGAGACCCGCGTTCCGTAGATCCCGGGCGAAGAGCCGACCTTCTCCGCCGGGGAGGCTTTCGAGGACAAGGATTCGCTCCGGGCGCCGCGACCGAGGCGGGCTCTTCAATGCCGCGAGAACCGACCGGCTCCGACTGAGTGTGACCACGAGCCGCACTTTCGGGAATCTTCGTCGGCTCGTGCGGGTTACTCGGGGAAGTTCGTTTCGCAGGAGGCGTCGCTCCCGCCGCAGCCAGCCCCGGGCGAAATTCGTCAACCCGACCGGAGAATCCGGCCGGGCCATGGCGCGCCACTGCGTCGCCCATCGCAGAAATGGCCCCATCGCGGGTTGTGCCCGCTCCAGGGATCGAGCGACCTGCCGGAAACGAGTTCGAAGTACCGTGTCGGGTGAATCCGACCATTCGCTCGTCAGCCGGGAGAGGATTGCCAGCGCCTCGGTAGAGAGAGCGTGGGCGCCATGGGTTCGATCGAGGCGAATTCGATCGAACGCGGTGGACCATTCGTGTCCGGAGGGTCGAAGCCGAATCGGTCGACCGTCGCGCATCGGCACCGCCCCCGACGACCCCCTGTCTATTGAGCTCCCCGCGTGTCCCATCTCCGAGGATCGTCGATGTCCTGGCGAGTTCCGACCGAGGCCAAGAGCGACCGAGTGTTTCCCGGCCCGATCCACGGCACGGTGGAAAACCACCGCTTTTCGAGCCGCGTGCTCAAAGGGAATCCGTGGGGAGACCCCGAGGAGCGCGACCTGCCGGTGTATCTCCCGCCGTCCGGACGCTCCGACGGACTCCCCCTGCTTCTGCTTCTCACCGGCTACACCGGGGCCGGTTGGATGCATTTCCAGCGGCCGAGATATCTCACCGACACGATCTCCGGTCGACTGGATCGACTGATCCGGCTGAAGCTCGCTCCCGAGGCTGTGATGGTGGCACCAGACTGCCTGACTCTGCTCGGGGGAAGCCAATACCTCAATTCCTCGGCTACGGGGCGCTACGAGGACTACGTCATGGACGAGGTCCTACCGTTCGTGCGAGAGCGCTACCACACGGGACCCATCGCGGTGATGGGCACGTCGAGCGGAGGATACGGCTCGCTCGCCCTCGCCCTGCGCCACCCTGAGATTCTCCGAGCGGCCGGGTCGAACGCCGGAGACGCCTACTTCGAATACACCTACGCACCGGAGTTTCCCATCGCATTCCGGGAGATCCGCAAGGCGGGAGGGCCCGACAAACTCCTCGGGAAAGTGCTTCACGCGCCGGTAAGCGGTTTCGGTCCGGGGAACCACGAGATCGAAGCGCTCGAGATGATGGGGTATGCTTCGTGCTACTCGCCCATCGACTCGGAGCCCGGCCGGTTCGACCTCCCGTTCGACCTCGACATCGGGAACCTCCGCCCCGAGATCTGGTCGAAATGGCTGGCCTGGGACCCGGTCCGGATGGTCGGGGAAACCCGATATCGGGACGCCGCCCGGCGCCTCGCCTATCTGTACGTCGACGGTGGGACCCGCGACGAGTACTCGCTCGACGTCGGCGCCCGCATCTTCGCCCACGCGGCGCGAGCGGCCGGGGCAAAGGTCGACTTCGAAGAATTCGATGGGGTCCACGGCGACGGAGGTCCGCGCTACGAGGTCATGATCCCTCGGCTTTTGGCCGCGCTCGGGTTTCCGGCTCCGGGCGCACCGCCGGCATCCGTTTAGTAGCCTGCCGAGCTGGCGCACTTCGCATCGCCGTGGGGGCGACGGCAGGGACCCGATGATCCGCGACGGTCAGTTGTACTGTGACGCCTGCCAGAAGCCCATCAGCCGGATAACGGACGTCCCGTCGGAGGGTTGGCCGAAGATGCATATCGTCTGCTCGGCGTGCTTCGCCCAGCTCAAGACCCAGGCGATTCCACGGGCCTAGTCGGGCCCTCGCTACGAGGAGAGCGACTCGGGGGCATCGGGCCCTTCGAAGGGGGCGAGCGTATCGACCGCCTCGTCCTCGAACCACGCGAGGACGATGAAATACCAGGAAAGAACGATGAGCAGAAGGAGCTCGGGCAGGTTCAACGCCTCCGGGGCCACCACGACGGCCCCGGCCGAAAGGTGGCGGCCTTCCCGGGCGGGTTCTACGTGAAGGATTTCCTTCCCGTCCCGGGAGGTCACCTTCCAGGCGGGTACGAGTACACCGGCTCGGTGGAACCGATAGGAGCGTCCCCCCAGAACATCGATCTGGTGGTAGTTGAGGTGGACGGTGAGCCGGCCGATGACCACCTCTCCCGAACGAGCCGTGATGTGGGGGTTGAGGAACCCTCCGCGCTTCAGGCTCCATTCCCCGGCGGCACTGCGCGCCGTCGCGAGCGAAGTTCCCCGAGCCTGCCACTCGAGGGTCGCCGCAGTCGCATCGCCCGAGAGCAGAGAGAACGCATCCGGATGGTCCCGATCCCGGAGCCAGCGGAGAGCGGAGCGGTCGACGCTCGAGAACGGCGTAAGGGCCATCGAGGACCCACCCCGCCAGAGGGATTTAACCCGGAGCCGGGGGACCCCCCTCCGAGTCTTGGTTCAGCGTGCGGACAGGAGATAGAGAATTCCCGCAATGAGAGCAAAGAGCGCGGCCAGGAGGGCGAACAACCCGTCCGCCAAGCCCAAACCAAGCCATCCCACGACGGCCAGCACAATGAGTACCACTCCGGCCGTGAAGGTCCGGTCGTTCCCCCCCGATCGGCCAATCACAGTGAACAGACCGATGATGATCCCGATCACGACGTAAATCACCGACCGGGTAAATGCCCCGATCGCGGGGCCTCCCAGGCCGAGGGCCAGGAAGACGAAGCTGCCAAAGAAACTGATGACCCCGGCGACGATGAGGATGATGGCTCCGAGAGCTCCGAACAAAAACGCGAGGTTTCGGTCCCCCGAACTCGACACGGGCTCCCACCCGCGGGTGAGCCGCCCTTGGTTTTACGCTTTCGCGAGCCTCTCCCGGGCGCCTTCGATGGGCGGGGACGGCCGGTGAACTAGGGAATGCTGCGCGAAACGACGTTCTGGATCGGAGGCATTCTCACGATCGTCCTCGGGGTCTTGCTGGATGCCGGACTCTTTTTCGCGGGGGCGGGGGTGGAATTCGCGGACGCCTGGCTCGCGAGCGGATTGGCCATCGGCTTCGGCGCGTTCTTCCTCTACGTGGCCCGGGAGGAACATCGTGACCGACTGGCATTCCTCGCGGACGCCGAGAAGGAAGGACCCGGCGAGCCGCACTCGGGTTCTCCGTAGCCCGCGCAGGGCGGGGAAACCTTTTCTTACGACCGCAGCGTCCAACGGTCGTGGCCGGGATGGGGTAGCTTGGCCTATCCTGGGGGACTGTGGATCCCTCGACCCGGGTTCAAA
>Ga0209415_10004867_pt1 | contig 24434 bp, 14 predicted proteins | sample PeaSoiSIISIP2007_FD_187696 | JGI IMG/M metagenome (GOLD analysis project Ga0209415, IMG submission 187696) | Peat soil microbial communities from Weissenstadt, Germany - SII-SIP-2007 (SPAdes) (version 2) | ecosystem: Environmental > Terrestrial > Soil > Wetlands > Peat | place: Germany... | reverse complement strand
AGAGGCGCAATGGCTCCTAAAGGTGGCCTACTTTGACCCCGTCCCTAGCTGGTATGTCTTGGCCGTCCCCTGACACCGCCTTCGGTTTTCAAAGGATCAGCGTGAAGAATTGCCAAGCTTTTTAGGGCTTCGCGCCGGAAACTGGGAGACCCGTCCATCCGATTCCAAGTGAGATTGGCACGGCTATCATTGCTGACCTAATCGAGATCAGAAATGCGGACCCAACGTTGGTGAGCTATCGCCTCAGCCCGCACATTGGGTGCGGGACCACCCCGGAAACACGCTCGCAATCGATCCCGATAATACGCATCTGTCGGAGCATTGTCCCGATGTCCTCCTTCTCCACGCACATTTCGTCCCAATGAAATTGCCTAGTCGCCATGGAGGATCTCGGAAGCGCTCAGATACCGTCGACGACGCGGGACCGCGCACTCTTGAACCTAGGGCCGTGAAGCCACGCAAGGCGCTCGGCGGCCTCTTGGTGTGGCGAGAAAGCTGGGCACTATCGCCTTGCGGAACAATACTTTTGATCGCGGCCGCGCTAGCCACTGTAGTCGTCGGCTCTCGCGGGTTCTATCCGTTCCTAGCTCTTACAGCCCGTGTGCCGAGCGACGTTCTAGTGGTCGACGGCTGGATGCCTACCCAGATTCTCAAGCAGGCAGCGGAAGAATATTCTCGAGGCAACTATCATACGGTGTTGGTTGTTCGGGGTATCTACGCATTGGACGCCATCGAATCGGAGCAAACATGGGACGACTACGTATGCGATATTCTCGCGAAACGCGGGATTCCACGCGAAAGGCTAAGATCTGTCCTTTTTTCGAGTTACAAGAAGGACCGGACTCTTCACTCGGCTCTGGCTGTCAAAGAATGGTGTCAGCATAATGGCCTGGTGCTAGTGTCGTTAAATCTTGTCACCGTTGGGTCACATGCCCGGCGATCGCGAATGCTTTATAAGAGGATGTTTGACAAGAATATCCGCATCGGAGTCATTGCTTTGGACGACCCTGCCTTCGACGCTCACCATTGGTGGCGGTCGAGCGAGGGCATTCGTGAGGTTCTTTTTGAGGGGGTAGCCTACCTCTACGTCTTGTTCAACTTCTCGCCGACCTCATAAGTGGGCCAGCAACCCACTCTGCCGGAAGATTAGCAACAGCACGCATCTTCATGTCCGTAAGATCAGATTACCGTTACCTGAATCCGAAAGCCTGGATGCAAGAGACCAAAAGGCGGGCGAAAGGCGGCCTCATCCTCCAAGAGTATGAAGCACGGGAGCAAAGCGCTACCGTCTGAAGCAGAGAGCTTATGCTCTCGAGCAAGTGGAGACAGGAAGCCAGGCGGTTGTGGTATGCCGGCAGCTTGGGATGTCCCTTCGGCCCAGCACCCAGCACGGAACTAGGCATAGTTGCGTGCTGGGTGCTGGCGAATAACTGTCGCCTGTCAATTGGCGCTCAGGCGAGCGTGCCAGTAGGATTCCGAAGGAGACGGTCACCCGCGATTTTGAGGCTTTATTAAACCAGCGTGGACGGATTCAATCCGTGGTGCGCAAGGCTCCAACTGAGTCGTTTCAAAAAATGATCCATTCGAAAAATCACATTCGCGAATTTCTTCCGGGAAGTCTGCTCATCGGATTCCTGGTCAGCATTGCGACCGCGAACGCACAGCAGGACGTTTTCGCGCCTCCCCCGCCCTCTCCCGTTCCCGCGCTGCAGCCGGCCGGCGTGCACATGTTTCCCGATCCGTCGCTCGACTATCCAGAGCCGCCCGAGTCTCCCTATCAATGGGGATCCTTCGTGCTGAAGCCCCACTATCTCTACCGCTTTCTCTACGGCGATGGCATTCAGGCGACGCCGGGCCACCGATCAACGACGGCAATCAACAGTTTTGCCCCGGGGTTCTATCTTAACATGGGCAGTCATTGGGCTATCGATTATACCCCAACGTGGGACCTATACTCAAACTCGATCTTCCACGACACGGTCGATGAAGCCGCAAACCTGGCAGGAGCGTACTCTTTCAACGGCTGGACGGTTCAGTTTAATCAAGGCTATCATTATTCCTCGCAACCGCTCATCGAGACCGGCCGCCAGACGAGCGTGCAGGATTTCACGACATCGATCGACCTGTCAAACCAGCTCAGCCGGCAGGTTCTGTCCGAGACGATCTTGAGCCAAGATTTGCGATCTGGGGTTGGATTTCCGGCTTCCAGTGAACCATCCGCGCTGGAATGGCTGCATTACCAGTTTTTTCCCCAGCTGGATACGGCGCTTGGCGCCGGAGTCGGATATATCAATGTGAGCGAAGGAACGGATATTTCTTATTTCCGTCCGCAACTTCAGGCCACATTTTCACCAACCAGCAAGCTTTCCTTCAATCTTAGCGGCGGCCTGGACCGTCGGGAATTCCTTGTGCATCCCAGAAGCTTCCTGAATACCCCCATCTACAGCTTGACCGCGCAATATGCGCCGTTCGAAACCACAACTCTGACTCTAACCGGGGGTCGCGAAGTTTCCGAGTCCTTTTTTGCAAATCAGTCCACCAAGGACACCCATTGGAACGCCACCCTGAAGCAGCGCCTTCTCAAACATTATCTCCTCGTTGCGAGTATCGGCCAGCACGATGCCGACTACATTTCAAATGTGAGCGCCAATAGTGCCGGTCGAGATGATCGAGAATTGGCAAGCAATGTGCGACTTTCGTCGCCTTTCTTCCGGCGGGGAACCTTTGCAGTCCTGTACCGGTGGGATAGGAATACCTCGAACATTCACGGGTTCGGGTTCTCAAGCCACCAAGTCGGTTTCGAGATAGGGTACAAGTATTGAGCGCAATTTGGATTGCGCGGCTCGGGCGTGTGGCCCTGGTGGAAGCCCGTTGGCGCGCGACGCCAAGCGGCGGGGATGTTCCAAGGCGTTCCACGCGTTAAACTTGCAGCCAAATATCGCGTTTACCCTTGGCCGGTACCCGGCGGTGGAGTGGAATACGTATTTCCCGCACGTGATTTGGGAATTGAGAGCTTGAATCATCTGCAAATTCAAAAACCTGGGCATCGCTTGAAAAACGATTCGCATGACAAATCCCGGCGTTGGCCAGGCTCCTTTGGTCTGGCATGTACCGCGCTGGTCCTATGCTTTGGCCGACCGCTGCTCGCATTGGAGCGATTTGCGTCCTCCAGTGACCTGTATTCCCACATCATACTGGTACCCTTGATAAGTATTTTTCTAGTCTGGGTGAAATGGAGGACCCTGCCAGCGCCTTCGGGACCAGACCGCGCATGGACGGCGGTCCTTATGGCGTCCGGCCTTTTTGCACTCGCCGCTTATTGGTCTCCCAAGATTTTCGGGACAGATTGGTCCCGGCTCGATTCCCTTATCCTGACCACGCTTTCATTTCTCTCGATGTTCGCCGGGCTGTGCGCCTGGTTTCTCGGAAGGCAGTTGATGCATGCGCTTATTTTCCCCCTCTGCTTCCTCCTGCTCATGGCACCGCTGCCGCTGGTCTTCTCCAATGCACTCGAGTCCTTGCTTCAGCACGCATCAGCGGCCGTTGCATATCTTTTCTTTGAAATCTCGGGCACACCGGTTTACGCCATCGGCAATCTGGACTTTCAGCTGCCGGGAATAACGATCGAGGTGGCTCCCGAGTGCAGCGGCCTCCATTCAAGCTTTGCCCTTTTTATCACCAGCCTTTTGGCCGGATTTGTCTTCCTCAAGTCGCCCTGGACCCGTGCGATGCTTTGCCTGGCTGTGCTTCCCCTCGGAATTTTACGAAACGCCTTCCGGATCTTTACGGTCGGCGAGCTCTGTGTCCGCTTCGGCCCGCAGATGATCGATTCCTACATCCACCGCACCGGCGGATGGCTATTCTTTCTCGTTTCTCTGGGTCCCCTCTTCCTCCTTTTGTTTCTGCTTGCGCTGTCCGAACGCTCGAGAGCGAGCGCAAATGCCGCTTCAACTAGGTTGTAACATGCTACCAAAAGTCCGCTTATCTCTTATTCTCGTCGCAATCGGAATTCTCGGTCTAGCTTGCGCCGGATGCTCGCCACTGGCCAGGAAGGCACGTGCTCTAAGCAGGGCCGACAGGTATTTTGATGCCGGCCAGTACGATGCAGCGGAAATTGAATATCTGAACGCCCTCCGAATCGACCCGAAGAATCCGCAAGCGATTGGCCGCCTCGGCGTAATCTATTTTGACCAGGGCCGCGAGGGAAAAGCTCTTCCGTTCCTGATGGCCGGCCGCAAGCTCCAGCCTGAGAATCTGGAGGTGCGGCTCGAGTTTGGCCTCTATCTGCTCGCCTTCACAAGATTCCAGGAGGCCAGGGACGAGGCCAATTTTATCCTCGACCACGATCCCTTGCACCGGGATGCACCGCTGCTCTTGGCCGAGGCAGCGGTGCGCCCTAAGGAAATTGAGGACGCAAGGCAGCGCCTCGGTCGCCTACCTGCGCCGGTGCAAGACAGTGCGCCGGTCCTCGTGGCCCTGGGGACCCTTGATTTCCGCCAGCATAAGTTTCAGGAGGCGGAAATCCTATTCAAGCGCGCTCTTGCGGCTGATCCGAAGAACAGCTCCGCCTACACCGCCCTCGGCGCGTTGTATTGGGCGAAGAATGATGCGCCGGATGCTGATCGGGCGTTTGCCAATGCGGCTGGACTTTCGAGCGCTCGCTCCGCGAAGAGGCTGCAGTACGCACAGTTTAAGATCCAGACTGGGAATCGGGATGCGGGACGGCAAATCCTGGTGGATATCGTTCAGAAAGCCCCCGATTTTCTTCCGGCCAGCATGCTGCTGGCCGAAATGGACGAGCAGGAAAAGAAATTCGACGAGAGCGCGGCATCGGTCGCAAGAGTGCTGGCCCGCGACCCTAGGCATCCCGATGCTTTGCTCTTGAGCGGCAGGCTATGGCTTGCGAAAGGCAAACCCGAGAGGGCGGTTGCCGGCCTCGAGTACGCTCGGAAATTATTCCCCAATTACCCGCAGATCGAGTATGAGCTGGCGCAGGCCTATCTCGCCGAAGGGGCAACGGAAAAAGCTGCCAACTATCTCAGCCTCGCGGTTACGCAGGCCCCCGACTTTCTCGAGGCGGTCTTCGCCCTCGTGGATATCGACATGCACAAGGGTGACATGGGTGCGGCGGTCGGCTTGCTGAAGCCTCTCATCCAAACACATCCGGAGCTCACCAAGGCGCGTTACTTGCTCGCAAGCGCCTACGTCGGCCAAAATGATCCGGTTGCTGCAATTGGCGTATATCGGCAGATTGCGGAGGGCCTTCCTCAGGACCCCCAGCCCCACCTTCTTACAGGCGTGGTGTTTCTCCAGCAGAACGAATGGGGAGAGGCGCGCAGCGAATTCGAAAGGGCACTTGAGATGGCACCGGATTACGCCCAGGCCCTCGAGCAGTTGACCAACCTGGATTTGGGCGAGAAGCGATATTCGCCAGCCTTGCAGCGCATCGAATCGCGGATCGCGAAAAATCCCGCGTCGGGGAATCTCCAAATTCTCCTCGCCAGGGTTTACCTCGGCCAGAGGGACATGGTCCATGCAGAGGCCGCATTGCAGAAGGCTATCCAACTGAAGGCGGACTCTCCGATGGCCTATTTCCTCCTTGGCGAGCTTTATTACACCACCAATCAGGACTCAAAGGCGCTCACCGACCTGCAGGAAGCCGTTGCCAAGAACCCGAAGGACACCCAGGCGCTCATGCTGATAGGAACAATCGAGGACCGGGAAAAGGACTACGCCGCATCGAAGGCGGCGTACGAGAAGGTCTTGGCCTCAGATCCTGACTTCAGCCCCGCCCTAAACAATCTTGCCTACCTGTATTCGGAAAAACTCGGAGACATCGACAAGGCCTTCGAGATGGCGCAAAAGGCCAGGAAGCTGCTTCCGAACGAGCCGCATGTGGCGGATACGCTCGGATGGATTCTATACAAGAGACACCAATATCCGTGGGCCCTCAGCCTTCTGATGGAAAGTGGCAACGTCATCGGGGCCGATCCCGAAATGCAATTCCACCTGGGCATGGCCCAGTACATGTTGGGGGACGAGCCATCCGCACGGATTTCGTTCAGTCGCGCGCTGGAGGCCAATAAGGATTTCCCCGGAATCGATCAGGCGAAGGAGCGCCTGTCCGCGCTTAAGATCGACGTTCAAACCGCCGGACCCGCCGAACGATCGGTGCTTGAGAAGGCAGTTGCTGACCGACCCGACGACCCGGTCGTTCTTTCGCGGCTCGTGGCTGTTTACGAGCGGGAAGGCAGCGTTGATAAGGCGATCGCAGTCTGTGAAGCCGAAATGCGGGCCAATCCGAAGTATGCGCCAGCCATCACCCTGCTCGCTAAGCTTTATTACTCAAAGGGCGAAATAGCCAAGGGCTTTGAATTGGCCAAGGCAGCGCACAATTTGGCGCCGGACAACCCCGGCGCCGCTCAAGTCCTCGGGCGCCTTGCCTTTGCAATGCACAATTATCCTTGGGCACTCAGCCTCCTTAAGGAGGCCGCGGCCAAGCATCCGAATGATCCGGACGTGTTGTTCGATCTGGCCCAGGCACTCTACAGCTTGGGCGGAGTATCGGATGCCGCGGCGGCCATGCGCAATGCTCTGGTATTGAACGCAAAGTTTGGCCGGGCTGCCGAGGCCGCCGGTTTTCTCGACTTGGTTGCACTCGAGGACGATCCGGCGCGGGCGCTTTCCGAGGCAGATCGGGTCGAAAAAATTCTCAAGGCGGAACCTGAAAACGTGTCGGCGCTCATGGCCATGGGTGAAGTCTTCGAGCAAAGAGGCAATCCAGTTGCGGCAATTCAGGAATACGAAAAAGCGCTGGGGCATTACCCGGATTTAACGCCTGCCGAGAAGCGCCTGATCGTTCTTTATGCCAAGGATGCCGCCAATGACCTGAAGGGTTTTGAGCTGGCCACGAAGGTGCGCGAGGCATTCCCCGATGACGCACAAGTTGCAAAAGCGTGCGGGATAATTGTTTACAGGCATGGAGAGTATAGACGAGCCGAGAGTCTGCTCGAGGATGGAGCCAATCAGCTCAACGGCGACGGCGAGGTGGTGTTTTATCTTGGAATGGCCCAATATCGCCTCAAGGACAAGGCAAGCAAGGCGACCCTCCAACGCGCTCTGGGAATGCACCTTAGAGCTGACCTAGAAGGTGAGGCGCGGCGAGTTTTGCCCGAGATCAGATGACCTTCGCCTCGGTCGACGTCGCAAATGTTTACAATGGAGGCAGATTTTTGCTAGATGTTTATCATAAATAACTTGAGGCACATTCTCGCCGTGAAATGATCCCAGGTGATGGATTTCATTACATTTCTCCCGTATTCACCGTCGCCCCAAGACATATTTCTGAATAATATAAGATGTTTATAATTATAATCTAACGACTGTTTCTCGAGTGATTTTTGACCGTTGGCATGGGCGTTGCTTAAGTTTAGGGGCAAAAGTCAACTTTCACGGATAGATACACTAAAAAGAGGACACATACATGAAGCTCAACGCACTCACCAAGGTCAGCTCAGCGCTGATTCTCTCGGCGGCTCTCTGCTGCCCCCTGGCGAAGGCCACCCCGATCAGCGGCACCGTCAATTTCGACGGGGTCGCAACGACAAATACCGGCAATCTGAATACCGCAACGGCGTTCACCAGCATTACGGGTGTAACCGTTGTTCCCGCTGAGTCGGGCAATTACGTCGGAACGACAGGTGCCGCAACTACCTTCACACCGTTCGCGTTTTCAGCGGTGGCTGTGACCCCCCTGTGGTCATTCACGGTCGGTGGCGTCAGCTACTGGTTGGATGCAACGGGAGCCATAACGGTCAATCACTTCACAGTCGGTAGCACGACATTCCTTAACCTTTCGGGTAGCGGCTGGGCCAACGAGACCGGATTCGATTCGACTCCGGGAGTCTGGAGCATCACCGACACGTCGGCAGGCAAGGAGACGACCTTCACCTTCGGTGCGGATACAACGGTTCCCGACAGCGGTGCGACAGCACTCTTGATCGGGCTCGGCCTCGCCGGAGTCGGGGTTGCTATGATCGCCCGCCGCAGGCTGGCAAGGGCGTAAGTCGGATTTTGGACCAGATCCTCTTTTAGTGAAAGCTGCACCGGCGAAAGCCGGTGCAGCTTTTCTTTGTCAACCCCGGGGAGTGCGCATAGGATCGGCGGCACCCGGTTCCGCACCCCAATGAATCTTGCCTCCCAGATACCCACGGCCAGCGCAGTGTGCGCCGGAGCGCTGGCAGCGGCGTCCCTCTTTCGACGGCGGCGCTCCGTGGCGGACTTCGCATTCGCGGCGGGTATGATCGGATTGGCGGCTGAAGGGACCTTCGCCTGGATGTCCGTCCGGGAGCACGTCACGGACGCCGAGCTGATCGCCCGGCAGAAATGGTGCCTTTCCGCGGCCGCCTTTCTCCCCTTCTTCTGGCTCTTGTTCAGCCTCAGCTACGCCCGGGGAAACGCGCGCGAATTCCTCTCCAAATGGCGGCTGCCCCTGGCCGGCGCATTCATCCTGCCGGTCGGAATCGCCGCCATCGCCCGCAACCAGCTGGTTGCATCCCTGAGGTCGGGTGGCACCGCGTCGTCGAGGCTGGTTGTCCTCGGATGGCCGGGCGTCCTGCTGGAGCTTCTCATCCTGGTTGGGTCAGTCCTGGTCCTCATGAACCTGGAGCGCACCTTCCGGGCATCCGTCGGGACGATGCGTTGGCGCGTCAAGTTCATGCTGATGGGAATCGGTCTTCTTTTCGCTGTCCGGATCTACACGGCCTGCCAGGGGATCCTGTTCCGAGCGATCGACCTGTCCCTGGAGGAGCTCAACGCGGGAACGCTCGTGGTGGTGTCCCTGCTTGTCCTGAGGTCGTTCTTCCGGGTCGGCCCGATGGATCTGGATGTCTACCCTTCCCATTCGGTCCTGCAGGGTTCGGTCACGGTTCTGCTGGCGGGGATCTATCTTGTGATCGTCGGGCTTTTTGCGAAGGTGGTCGTCCTTGTCGGCAAGGGCAATGTCTTCGCACTCGAGGCGATCCTTGCCCTGATCGCCCTCGTGCTGTTCGTGGTGCTTCTGCAGTCCGACCGCCTGCGTATGCGCCTCGGCCGCTTCGTGAGCCGCCATTTTGATCGGCCGCTCTTTGACTACCGGACCGTGTGGAGAAAGTTCACAGAGGGCACCGCATCCCAGGTCGACCAGACCGAGCTGTGCCGCTCCCTTGTGAAGATGGTCGCGGACCTGTTCCAGGCACTCTCCGTGGCAATCTGGATCGTCGACGAGAATTCCATGACTCTCGTCGCATCGACATCGCTGTCCGAATCAATGGGACGCGAGCTGGCCCCGGAAAAGGCGGACGCGGCCGAGGTCACGGCCCATTTCGAGGAGAATCCCGAGCCGGCCGACATCGAGTCCTCAGGCGAGCACTGGGCCGTGGTCCTCAAGCGGATGCATCCCTGTGAATTCCCCAAGAGGGAGAACCGGGTGTGCCTGCCGATGATCGCCCGGGGAAGGGTCGCCGCACTCATGATTCTTGGCGACCGCGTCGGCGGCGCGGACTTCTCTGCGCAGGACTTCGACATGCTCAAATGCGTCGGCGACCATGCCACGGCCGGCCTCGTAAACGTGCAGCTGGCCCAGAAGCTCCTCCAGGCCAAGGAATTGGAGGCCTTCCAGACCATGGCGGCGTTCTTCGTGCACGACCTGAAGAACGCAGCGTCGACTCTCAGCCTGATGCTCAAAAATCTTCCCGTGCATTTCGAGGACCCTGCGTTCCGCGAGGACACCCTTAGGGGGGTCTCAAAGTCGGTGGCCCACATTAACCACGTCATCGGGCGCTTAAGCCTCCTGCGCAGCGAACTGGTCACCCGCCCGGTCGAGACGGACCTAAACGAATTGATCGGAGAGGCCGTGGCAGGCCTTGAGTCGGAGCCCGGCTTTGTGGTCTCCAGGGAGCTGTCCCCGCTGCCGAAGCTGGCGCTTGACAGGGAGCAGATCGCCAAGGTCGTCACCAACCTCGTGCTCAACGCCAAGGAGTCCATGTCCGGCAGGGGCCGGGTCGAGCTCGCGACCCGCCAGGAAAATGGCTGGGCCGTCCTCTCCGTGCGCGACCAGGGGTGCGGCATGAGCGCGAGCTTCATCGAGCGCTCGCTCTTCCGCCCGTTTCAGACGACGAAGAAGAACGGCCTTGGAATCGGGATGTTCCAGAGCAAGATGATCGTGGAGGTCCACGGGGGTCGGATCGCTGTCGAGAGCGAGCCGGGAAAGGGAACGACCTTCCTGGTCTACCTCCCGGGGCAAAGGAAAAACGGATGAAACCCAAGCTGCTCATCGTCGACGACGACGACGAAATCCGCACCCAAATGAAGTGGGCGCTCTCAGCGGACTACGAGATCCATTCCGCGGGAGACCGCGCGTCCGCCGCCGAGCTGTTCCGCACCGCCCACCCCGCGGTGGTGCTCCTCGACTTGGGTTTGCCCCCGAGCCCCGGGACACCCGTGGAGGGTCTGGCCGCCCTGTCCGAGCTCATGGCCACGGACAGCACCGCCAAGATCATCGTCATCACCGGGCAGGGGGAGAAGGAGATTGCCCTGCAGGCCATCGGGGCCGGCGCCTACGATTTCCTCGGCAAGCCGCTGGAAATGGATGAGCTTAAGGTGCTGCTAAGGCGGTGCTTCCACGTCGCCCGGCTCGAGCGCGAATTCCGGGAGATGCAGCAGCGGCTTGAGGGGGATTCGTTCGAGGGGCTGCTCGGCACCAGCACGCCCATGCAGGCCGTGTTCAATTCCGTCCGCAAGGTGGCCACGACCGAAGCCCCGGTGCTCATTCTCGGCGAGAGCGGCACCGGCAAGGAGATGACGGCCCGCGCCATCCATCACCTGAGCGCCCGCAAGAACGAGCCTTTTGTCGCGATCAACTGCGGGGCGATTCCCGAGACGCTCATGGAAAGCGAGCTCTTCGGCCATGAGAAGGGCTCCTTCACCGGCGCCCACGTCCAGCGAAAGGGAAGGATCGAGAACGCCGCGGGAGGCACGCTGTTCCTAGACGAAATCGGGGAGATCTCCCCCATGCTGCAGGTGAAGATCCTGCGGTTCCTCCAGGACCACTGCATAGAGCGCGTGGGCGGCCGGCAGGAGATCCAGGTGGACACCCGCGTAATCGCCGCCACCAATGCCGACCTAAAGAAGCGCATGGGGGACGGCACCTTTCGCGAGGACTTGTACTACCGCCTCGCGGTCGTCCAGATCCTGCTGCCCGCGCTCAGGGACCGGGGGGATGACGCGGCGCTCATTGCCCGCTCGCTGCTGCAGAGGTATTCGGAGGAGAATGGGAAGACCAATCTCGCCTTCGGCGCCGACGCCCTGCACGCCATTCGCAAGTACCCGTGGCCCGGAAATGTCCGCGAGCTGCAGAACAGGGTGAAGCGCGCCGTGATCATGAGCGGGGGCAAGCGGGTCACAGCCCAGGAACTCGAGCTGGAGGGGGGCTCGGCAATCTCCAAGGCCGCCACGCTCAAGGAGGCGCGGGAGGCGCTTGAAAGGGAGATGATTCAGGAAGCCCTGCGCAAGCACTCGGGGAAGATCACGGCTGCCGCGGCAGATCTCGGGATCAGCCGCCCCACCTTCTACGAGCTGATGGAAAAGCTTGGCGTTCAGAAGCCGGAATGACAGAGTCCAGCCCAATCAATACCATGAAAACCTCTCCCGCCTCCGCGGTCCTCGGATCGGTGCCGTTCAATGCAGGTCGCCTCGCCTTCGGCGTACATAGGGCGGCCCTGGGCGCGCTCGCGTTCGCGGCGTTTTCCGCCTTCACGGGCTGCGAAGCTCCTCCAGCGGTGCCGTCGGGGGCGGAGGAACAGCACGCGGAGCTCACGCTGAGGGAGGGCGATGTGATCAAGATTTCGTTCCCGGGAGCGCCCAATCTCGACGTCGCGCCCCAGCCAATAAGAAGGGACGGCAAGGTCACCCTGCCGATCGTCGGCGAGATCACCGCCGTCGGGCTGACTCCGATCGAGCTGCAAGGCCAGCTGCTCAAACTGCTCGCCGACCAACTCCAGTCAAAGGAGGTGGTCGTCACCGTCGAATCCTCAGCGTTCTCCGTCTTTGTCGACGGCCGGGTGCTTCGTCCCGGCAAGATCGTCACTGACCATCCGGTCACCGTCCTGGAAGCCATCATGGAGGCCGGGGGATTTGACTACGGCAAGGCCGACACCGAGAGGATCCTGGTGATCCGGCATAAGATCGGAAGCAAGGGCTACGACTACATCACCATCGACCTCAAACAGGTGCTCGACGGGAAGAAGACCGATCTGTTCTATCTTGCTCCCGGCGACGTGGTGCACGTGCCCGAGAAATTCACCTGGTTCTAAGGGCCACTATTCCCCTGGCATTTGTTCGCCGGAGGGACGGTCCGGGTTGCGGCAAACGGAGGCGACGCGTCTCCTTCAATTACCCGGCTTTGCCTTCCGTGCGCCACCGAATGCTCCGCGTGATGTTGTTGGCACGTCACCCACGAGCGTTCCGACAACAGCCCCCTTGACGGACACTACCCTGAACCGAGACTTTCACTCCTTAGGCGTGAGACAAGGTGGGCGTAACAAAACATGAAACCGCGCCTATTCGGCGCGGTTTCAAAGATTTGGGACCCGAATTTGTCAGGCCCCACGAAGTATACTCCTTTACTTGGTCGCGGAGTCCTTCAAGCAGACACACGATGGAACCGGCGGCGGAGGCTCAGCATCAAAGCGAGGGCGCCACCCATCATGGCCATTGTGCTCCCGCCATCGGGTGCGCCGCCAGTATCCGACCGTCCCGCGTAGTTGACAGACAGGTCCTCGACCAGCCAGCTGCCACCAGTCACGACGACAGACTTAATATACGCGCCGGTCGTGCCATCATAGTAATTGATGCTGTCTCCGCCCGTATTATATACGTCCGACACGAGGAAGTTGACGCCGTCGAAGGCAATTCCCGTTCCATTAGGAGCGGTGATAAAGTTGGCCTGCAGCAGGTTTCCGTTGGTATCGTAGATACTGTAGGAATTTGTGCCGCCATCGCCGCCGTCGTGATTATTGACGATCAGCTTGCCGTCAAAGTATTCCATGCCGTCCATGAAGTCTGCCGATTGGGAAAACGTCAGGGTCTTTATGATCAACCCCGTGGTCGGATTGATCTCGTAACCCTGGTTGGTTCCAGAATAGTCGGTTGTCCAAGAGTCGTGGCCGTCCCACGCAATCGTGGACATGCTCGACGCGTTCGTAAGGATCGATCCCATCGGGGCGCCCGTGGTTGCGTTCGTCTCGTAAATGTGCGGATCGCCGACTACGGTGGAGTAAATGGCGTTGCCAACGACCACTACCCCCCGGCCATTTTGTCTATGCCCTTGTAACCCAATGTCTTGAGTTGCCAATGTTCGCGGCAATGGGTGATGTAAGGATCACCGGCGATCTTTCGCTGGGCTCGAATGGATTTGGATTCCGCGTTTGAAGCGGTTGTCAAGGGGCTGAAAACGCAGATTCCAGACACCGGTCTGAGGGCCCCCGCACCGCCTGTTTCCACCGCGGCGCAGTTGCTTGGATCCATTCTCGCGTACAGATGCACCCAGGCGAGTGTCCCTTACGCCCAGCCGCCCCTTGTCGATCAGGGACCTTCACTTCCATCCGGCGACGGGACTGGACGCGGCGCGGAGCAATCAGAACGAACCGGCGTCGGCTCCGTTTGCCATCGGTGTGCTTATCGGGGACGATGAATCAAATGAACAGGACCCGAAGCTTGTGGACCAGCGGGAGCAGGCGGCCGGCCGGCTCAGTCGTAGCCGGTTTCTTTGCACAATACCCGCTGAACCAGACTTCTTAAGCCAGGGCTGGCCGACCGGTGGATCTAATGCGAGCGAGCGCTGGAAAGTCGCCCGACCTAACAACAGAAAATCGCGGCGAGCCGGACTCGAAGCTGGCCCAGATAAGTCCGGCGCCCCAGCATCCATGAGAACCGCGCGCATGGATTCTGCACCGACACGGCCGACAATCGGTTGATCATGGGGGGAAGTCTCCGCGGTCTCTGGCCGGATCGTGGAACAAACGAGACCCAGTAGTCTGCCGGGCCAGGCGCTGGGGCCAATACCCCAAGAAATCCAGACAAATACCGCGCTCGGGCCGGATCTACCGACACGCCGTCAACCTGTATCGCCTCATCTTATCGGCTGAGAGGAGAGCGCAGGGCCGTTGCCATGTCCCGTAAGTTCATCGAGCGTGCTCTTCGCGTCGTCCGCCTCAACGTCCGAGAGATTCAGGCTCAGCGCGCGTTTGAGCTCAGCCGTGCATTCGCTGGTTTCCTTGAGCTTGTAGTGCGACATTCCCAGGTAATACAGCGATTCCCCGTCGTCGCTCCGCTTGCGCACGCTCTCCTGGAGTACATGGGCGGCCCCGGCATAATCGCCGCGCCGGTAAACCAGGATCCCAAATGTCTTCGCGAGCTCCGGATCGTCGGGGAAGGCCTCGCGGGCCTTTACCGCGAGGTCATAGGCTTTCTGGTCGTCGCCAAGCCTCTGGGCGTAGAGCAGGGCGAGCTGACGGGTGGCCGGCGCAAAAAAAGGGTCGGTAGCGAGGATCTTCTCATCGAGCTGCCTGGCTCCCGGGTAGTCGCCCTGTTGCTCGCGGGCAAGCGCCAGCACCATAACGGCCGGCATGTAGTCGGGGTCGGCATCGAGAATCTTGCGGGCATCGGGCAGCGACGCCTGAGCCTGGAGCGGGCTCTTTGCGGCGGCGATCATCGAGGCCAGGCGCCGGGCCTCGTCCTTTTGGGCGAACGACACGCCGTCCTGAAGCACGCGTTGCAGCGCCGCCTCCGCGTCCGCCACCTGTCCGAGGCTGTAGTGGCCCCGGGCAAGGTCGTACGTCAGCTCGGGTTGATCTGAAAGTTCCCTCGATGCCTGCTGGAGCAGGTCCAGCGACCATTTGTAGTCGCCGGTCCGGTAGAGCAGGCGCCCCAGGATTTGGGAGATGCGGGCGTCGTTCGGCGCAGCCTCGTGGGCGCTCTTGGCAAGATCCCGGGCCTTTGCTGGTTCCTTCAGTGGGCCGGAGTAAAGCTCGGCCAGTCCAATCATGACCCGGGTATCCCGCAGACCAATCTTTAGCGCTGCCTCGAAATGCGCGGCTGCCTCGCTGGGCGACCCGAGACGTGCCTCGATCGAGGCCAGCCGGACCAGCAGCACCGGGTCATTGGACTCCGCACGCGCTCGATTTTCCAAGTCCGCCAGGACCGTCCGGTCCGCCGTCGCCCCGTCGACGTCCAGCAAGGCGAGCCGCCGGCGCGCCTCCCCCTTCTCTGGGGAGTCGGCGCCGGCCGCGACCGCGCGCTGCAGCGCCAGCCGGGCGGGCTCCTCCTCGCCGAGCATGTAGTGCGCCATCCCAAGATGATACTGGACAGAGGGAAGCGACGGCTGCTGCTCCGCGCTCTCTTCGAGCAGCGCGACGGCGCCGTGGTAGTCGCCCCGCTTAAAGACGACCCAGCCGAGCGTGTCGGCAATGGACGGGTCGCCGGGCGAAAGGTCCCGGGCCATTTTTGCAGTTTCGTATGCCTTGTCGAGTTGGCCGAGGTTTTCGCCGTACAGGAAAGCCAGGTTGTTGAGCGCAGCCGTGGATTTCGGATAGACGGCGAGCAGCTTTTGATAAGAGTCGCGGGCCGCTTCGTATTGTTTCAATTCCGCATGGACCTGCGCGACCAGCATCATCGCGGTCACGCTCTTGGTCTTGGCCGCGAGCGCCGTGAGTTCGTCCAGGGCCTGCTGACTCTGGTTCGCCGCCATGTAGATCCGCGCCAATTGCATGTAGGCGACGGAATTGTTGGGATCCAGTTCGATCGCCTTGCGCAATGCGGACTCCGCCCCGTCGCGATCTTTTTGAGCCAGGCAGATTTTCGCGCGTAAGAGCCAGGGAGCCGCAGCCTTGGGGTCTTTCCGCATCATGTCCTGGACGGTTTCGCTTGCCGCAGCGTACCTCTTTTCAATCAGGTCCAGATTCAACAGTTCCTCCACGGCCGGCGCATAGCCGGGTCGAATCGCGACAGCCTTCTCGAATGACCCGCGGGCTTCCGCCAGCCGGTTCTGCTGGCCAAGGATAACCCCGGAAAACAAGGCGGGCTCGGGATTCGTCGGAAACAATGCCGCCATGCGGCCGTAAACCACCAGAGCCTGATCGGGATTCTTCTCGGCCTGATAGGCCCTTGCCAGAAGCAAATATGCCCGGTCCACCCTCGGCTGCTTTTCGAGCAATGCGGACAGGGAGGCGATGGCGGCGGCGGGGCTACCGGTGCGCAGGTTGAGCTCGGCCAAGGCCACGACCGCCTGGTCGTAATTGGGTTGGAGGATCAGGGCCTGGTTCAGATGCTCTTTCGCGCGGACGATGTCCCCTTCGCGCATGTAGGCGAGTGCCAGCTGCAATTTGACCTGCGCCGAGTGCTTATAAATGCCTTCCATTCTCTGAAGCGCCTCAATGGATCCCGCTGGATCGCCCTGAGCCAGCTTTAGGGTGCCGCGCTGCAGGAGAGCGTCGAAGTTCGACCGGTCCCGCGCCAGGATCTTCTGGATGGTCGCGGCGCAATCGTCGTACCTCTTCTCGCCGTATGCCACGTGCATCGCGTAGACCAAGGCCGGAATGTAATCGGGCGCGTTCCGCGTGATTTCGTCGAGGGCCTTCTTCGCGACGTCCGGCGCGCCGCTTCGGAACTTGAAGTCCACATATTTTAGTCGTGTGGTCGATCGAATTGGCGCGAGTTCGGCGGCGCTCTTGAAGGCTTCGTCGGCATGCTTGAGATCGAGGCGAACCAGGAAGAGGTTGCCCAATTCCTCGTAGGCGCGGCTCGACTTGGGGTCGAGGGCGAGGGCCTTCCTTAACTCGCTTTCCGCTCCTGCGGCGTCCTTTTTCTTGGCATCGAGCGCTCCCAGCGCCAAATGATACCCTGGGCGGTCCTGGTCCTTCTGGCGAAGCTTCTCGACGAATTGGCTGGTATCTTCGACGTCCTTCGGCGTCCGGGCGACCGAGGCCAGAATCAGCAGCGCATCTTCGTTCCCCGGCTGGATTTCCAGCGCTTTCCTGGCGCCCGCGTCCGCCTCTTTCGCGCCCCCGAGGGCGAGGTAGGTCAAAGCGAGATTTGCCTGCACGTCGGCATTCTTCGGATCGAGCTCGGCGCCCTTGCGCAGAAAGGCAAGCGCTTCCGGTATCCTGCCATCCTTGTAGTAGAGGATGCCCAGCTGGCGGATCGCCACGGGGTCGAGGGGTACCCGCTGAAGCGCCTCGCGATATTCGATCTCGGCCTTGTCGTACTGTCCGGCATCGAAATCCTTGTTGGCGAGCGAGACGTAATGGTCCTTGCGCGCCTCCTTGGTGCAGCCGCCGCCCGCGAGGGCCGCGAGCGCAAGAGCCAGAAGCGCGGACTTTGAGGATCTTCGTGGTATCATATCGGTTTCTCGTTTGTAGTTGTGCCGGGCGCTCCGGATTGCGACCGCTGAAGGAGGATCAACAGGAGGTAAAGAGGGACCAGTGACAAAGCGAAGAAGATCGGCCCGCCGTGCCGGTGGATGTAGGAATCGATCATCTCCGGACCGATGTGAACGCAGAGCTGCCCTACAACGAAGATCCGCAGTCCGTTCCTCAAGAGCGCGATCGCAATAACGGCCAACGCCAGAACAAATCGGCTCGACAGGGTGCGCAGGAAGAGGTGCCCGGCCAGGATGCCGGTGATGAAGAGTATGAGCGTGGAGTGGATGCCGCTGCATTCCGGAGCCACTTCCAATCTGAAGCCCGGAAGCTGAAAGGTGACGCCCTGCCTCAGTATCGGCGTGTCCGAAATCCGAAACATCACATAGGCCACGTCGGCGGACGCGTGCTGGAGAAACTGCGTGATCGCCTCAGTCGCCTGAGCCGGAAGGGGAACAGCGAAGATCAGGAACGCCGCGGGAAAGGCAATCGCCCGGAGGGTCGCGGTTCCGAGAAAGAGGAAACAGTCGGCCAGAAGCAGCGAAAGCAGGGAGGCGGTCATGAGCGCCAGATAGTCGGCAATGTCCGGAATCCACCCCGCCCGGGTCGCAGAGAAATAGGCGGCGAGCAGCACCAGTCCGGCTGCCAGCGGAAAAAAGGCGAGTCGCCGAGACGGTTCGGAATCGAGGTGCAAGCCGCGGCGCTTCGTCCAAATCAGCCAAAGGCTGATCAACGGGATCAGTGGAATATAGGAGAACAAATCGCTCGAAAAGGAATACCGGGCCAGGTCGCCAATCGGCCGGACAAAGCAGCCGATGAGCGCAGCCGCGACGGCCGCCAAACCCGCGAGCCGACGATGAACCGAAGCCCTGCCTGGTCCGGCCAACGTGTCGTGTGTCGTCTTCGGGGTCATGAAACCCGGGCAGGTTGGGGAAACTCGGTCGGATGTAAAGGCATAGGCCCCTCTTCCTGTGTAAAGAACCCCGACGGGGGCAACCAAAGTGCCTTAAGTAATTATATCATACACTCTTACATCCAATTACGCTCTGGAAGACCCAGCCAGATGTAAGGAGGCTTTCCAGTTCCCTGCTTCGGCAGCGTTGTGACCGCCGGAAAATTGAAGTTGTAAGCCATTATCAAATAATATCTTCAGCGACACCTTCCATCCTTTTTTACTGGGCGGCATGGCACTTGCATTAGGATACGCACTCAGGAGGGAACTAGGTTCCAGCCACCAGACACCTGAGTTCAAAGGAATCGAATCCAACAAAAACAATGAATGCAAAATATCTAACTATCGCGGCCCTCGCCTTACCGCTCGTCGCGGCGCCGATCGCCCGCGCGGGCGTCGACGTCATGACTTTCGAGGGACTGCAGAATGAAGAGTCGATCGATAACTACTACAACGGTGGTTTTGGAGGCAGTGGCAGCGGCCCGGGACCCAACTATGGTGTCACATTCACGTCAGATTCGCTCGCACTAATCGCTGGTAATTTTGGCGGCTCCGGGAATTTCGACGGTAATCTGGCGCCCTCGCCGCACACGATTGCCTTCTTCCTTTCGGGCGCTGGCGATGTAATGGATGTCGCGGGGGGATTCAGCACCGGCTTTTCGTTCTGGTACGATAGCCCATTCTACACAGGCAGCGTAACCGTGTGGTCGGGGTTAGACGGCACAGGAACCGAGCTTTTGGACCTCAGCCTTGCAATTATCCCTGAGAACCCCGCGGCCACCTACGGCTCCTACAATGCCTGGGCCGAATCTGGTGGAGCCTTCGCCGGCGTTGCCGAGTCGGCGATCTTCTCCGGGGTTGCGAATCAAATCGGTTTCGACGAGATCACCATCGGTGCGTCCTCGGTTCCCCCTGTTCCCGACAACGGCGGCATCGTCATCAGCATTCTTGGCGGTTTAGGCCTTGTATGCTTTGGCCGCCTCCTGCGCAAGAAGCAGCCAATGGGAGCCTGACCCGAAACGGATTCGATTATCTCAAAGCCCGCCTGTGCTGAATAAGCCAGGCGGGTTTTCCTTTAGGCTTGCCAGGATGTGGTGTTCGGGTCCGCCGTAGCCGCCGTCCCCTTACTTAGGTGCTGCGCCATTTTCGCCACAATGGTTAAATGCGGCAACGGGTCGAAATACATGGAGTCCCCTCTGAACGGGTCGTGTCCGTCAAGTCCCCGAAGCCCGTTGGCAACGCGGAACTTGGAATCCTTCCTGTTGGCCGACCTTCGCCAAGTCCGGCCACACTAATGGGGAAATTCCGTCGGACCGTCGCCGGATGCAGTGGCAACCCATGCGTGGCCAGTCGGCTAACGGGCCTGGTCCGCGTAGCGGACTCTGTTGATGTCCAGACAGTTGCGCACGGTCCCGACCAGCGTCCTCACATTGAAGGGCTTGGGCAGGAAGGTCAGGCCCAAGGGCATCAGCTCCTGAGGCTTCAAGATCTGCTCGCTGTAGCCGCTGGAAATTATCCCGATCAGGGAGGGAGTCCTGCTTTTCAACTGTTCGAACAATTCGATCCCCGAGATGCCTCCCGGCATCCTCATGTCGGTGAACAGCAGGTCGATCTCGTGCGCGTGAGCATCCCATACCTGCAAGGCCTCCGAGCCGTCGCCCGCCTCGAGAACATGATACCCGTACAGCTGCAGGCCCATCGCCACCATCTTGCGGACAGCCTGTTCGTCATCCACCACCAGAACCGTCTCCATTCCGTTCCGCGCGCCCAACGAGGCGGATTCGGGTCCATCCGGCTCAGCCTTGGCCATGGCGGGGAGGAAAACGCGGATTGTCGTGCCCTGAGCCAACTGGCTCGCCACTTCCATCCAGCCGCCATGTTGCTTCGCGATTCCGTAGACGGTCGACAGCCCCAGGCCCGCGCCCTTCCCGGCGGCCTCGGAGGTGAAGAAAGGCTCAAAGAGGTGCTCCATGGCCGCAGCATCCATTCCGCGGCCGGAATCGGTCACCGAAAGGCACGCGAACGAGCCCGCGGTAGCCTCGGGATTCGCCTCGACATCCTTGTCGCCCAGGGTCACGAGCCTGGCGTCAATCGCCAGCCGCCCGCCCCCCGGGGCCATCGCGTCCTGCGCGTTCAGGCACAGGTTCGTTATCAGCTGCTCTATCATGACGGTGTCAGCCTCAACACAAAGGGGACCGTTGGTGCCGGCGAACTCCAACCGGACATTCTTGCTCAGCAGCCGCCGCAGCATTTCGAGCAGATTGGACAGCACCGCGTTCAGGTCCAGGGGCCGCAGGCAAATGGCCTGCTGGCGGCTGAACATCAGAAGCTGCCGGGTCAGGCCCGCGGCCCGCTTGGCCTCGCTCTCCAGCTGCCCCAGCATGCACTTAGTGCCCTCCGACAGATCCGGGTCGTCCAGCAGTATGTTGAGCCGCAGCAGCGTCGACGTCAGAATGTTGTTGTAGTCGTGCGCCACGCCGCCCGCCAGCTGACATACGGCCTCCATCTTCTCGACCTGCTGCACCTTGGCCTCCAGGCGCCTGCGGTCGGTGATGTCGCGGATGTTGCACTGGATCACCTTCTGGTGGTTGGCCTCGTACATGTTGCTGATGAACTCGACCTCGCGCTGGCGCCCGTCCCTGGTCTCAAGCGGCAGGTTCTCATACCGGACATAGCCTTCCCGATGCAGTGTGGCGAAAGCTGACTCAGACAGGGCGCGGTCCTTGAAGAAGCCAATCCTCCAGAGCCGCCGGCCCAGCAGCTGCTCGCGGGTATAGCCCAGCATATCCAGCAGAAAGGGATTCGCATCCGTGATCTGCCCCGTGCTGGCATCAAGGATCAGTATGCCGTCCTGGGCCGTCTCGAAGAGCCGCCGGTACTGAAGCTCGGAGTTCTCCAGGGCCTGCAATAAGGCCTCTTCTCGTTGCTGGACTGGAACCATTGTGCGCTCAGGATACGCGCCGACACAGGGCTCTCTCTCCCAAATCTCGAACTATCTCATTGGGCCAGGGTCGGCGGCGGTTTCGGAATTTCAGAGGGGATTTGCCAATGCGAAAACACCAAACGACGCAAACAGCAGGATCTGCGGGAATGCGGGCTCAATGCGACTAGAGGGGGGCCAAGATATGCCGCATGGGATATGCCAAGCCGCCCCTCGCGACGTGTTGCAATTTCCGGACCTTTCTAAGCAGCTGGTTAAAATAAACTAACACCCGTTGCCTCCTGCTTAGGGCTATTGGGAATGTTCGGCCGCTCCCGGGCTCTTTGTAAGCCGGGCCGACGTTCCGGAAAGCCGGGTTTACATTCAAGTCCGCCAAAGGCGGCCCGGACTTGGCCAGCCTTCGGTCCGCGTCCGCGCCGAGCAACGTGCGCCCGTCGCGCGCCGAGTCGCACGCCAAAGTATCCGGCTAATCCGGTCCCGGGCTCGGCAGATTGCGCATCTGCCTGGACTGGTCGTCGGGGCCCATCTCGGGCGGCGGGCCGTCCAGCGCCCGCGCGATGTCGGCACCGGACAGATGGTAAACCAATATGGAGAAGTTGATCTCCTCATCGGGCTCGCGCTGGCGCAGGAATGCGGTCAGCCGGCCGAAGCGATATTCCTCGAACCGCTGAAGCAGAGGCGGCCATACGCCGACGCTTCGCCGCATGAGGGCCGCCTTCCGTTCGTCCGGGTCGTCCGACATCAGGGGCCTTACCGCGGCACTGAGTTCCTGATACGTCGCCTCGTACCTCGCGTTCCAGGGACCCCAGGGCCCGCTGAGGCCGAAGCTGACCGGTTGCAGCATGGACGCGCTTATCATGTAAATGCCCGCGCCGAGGCGCAGGCGCCCGGGCTTCTTGAGGAGCGTTGCAACCTCCAAATCCCCGAGGCGCTGCATTCCGAGCAGGTCGTGGTCGGGCCAGTCCCCCCGCAGCGTCGGCAGCGCCGCCGCGACATCCCCGGGCGCCATGAACAGGGTCTTCCAATCCGGCCGGCGCGACCAGTCCATCCCCGCGACGGAATAAAGCGCGTAGGCGCGGATGCCGTAGTAGTCGGGGCTTGCCGCGCCGAAATACGAGAAGTAGATCGGCCCTTTGCCGGGGGGCTGCCGATCGACGTAGGCGCGCACCGCCGGCAGATCCTGGCCCCAATCGAGCGAACTGTCCACAAGGTGCCGGAAGGCGCTGGCGGGCGTCACGATGCCGTTGAAGTAAGCCAGGTAGTTGGGGAAGAACCTCGCTGCATCCGAGGCGGCCCAGATGAGCAGCCCGCAGAGCGCGAGGCCCCCGCCGCGCACAATCGCCCGCAACCCCGGGGCGCGGGCCCGCCCGGGCGCGCGGAATAACCCCTCGATCCAGCAGCCTGCGGCCCCGCACAGGACAAACAGGGGCGGATATACGGGCAGCAGGTGCCGGTGCCCGATGTTGAGGTGGCTGGCAATCGCCGCCGCCCAATAGACCAAGAACAGCACCCACAGGGGCAATGCCGCGTAAAGGCGGCCCCGCGCGCCGGTCCCCGGCGGATCCTCCCGGCGCAGGCCCGGCAGGGCGACGGCGGCAGCGGCCATAGCGATGACTCCAAACAGCGCCAGCGGGGTCTTCACCAGGAACGTGTACGGGAAGAACGAGGGCCAGCCGCTCAGGCGGAAATCGCCATTCAGGAAACCCACGCGCACCTGCGCGCGGCGGTACACGTCCGCGAGGCCGTAGATCCATGCCTCCGGCAGCAGGCGGTGCCCCCGGGCCACCTCGATCAATCGGACCCAGCCTTCCGAGGACGGTCGGGAGAGGACCGCGTCGAGGCGCCTTCCCTGTTCCCCCGTGAGCACGCTGCTGCGGATCTCCTGAACGGCATCGAGGGCGCCGTTGGTCCACGGTGCCCCGATTGCGGCGCGCGCATTCAGGATTGAATTGGCCCGGGCCCTCTGCGCGTCGCTCAAGTCGAGCTCGCGCAGCGCGCGGGAGGGATAGGGCTTGGCGAGCAGGTGTTCCCAGGGGATCCTGAACCGGCCCGACGGATCGTCGGCCGGCGCGGCCGAGTAGCGAAAGCCGTAGCTCGCCCAGATAAGCGCCACGACCACGAGCCCGTGCAGAAGCGCGGCGCCGGCAATCGCAAGCGCCTGGCGGCGGCGCGACCCAAGCTCGCCGCGAAAGGGCCCCAGCGAGACGGGGAGCGGGCGCCCGTCGACCACGCGGGCGCTAGCCAGCAGCAGGGCCACCGGAACGAAGAGAAACGCCGACGCCTTTGTGAGGAAGAGGGCGGCGAGCAGGAGCGCACTGAGGAGCAGCCGCCCCAGGGTCAATCGACCCAGCAGCGCCCAAACTGCCCATGTCGTGGCTGCGAAGAAGAGCGCGGCCGCCGTGTCCGAGGTCATGAGGGCTCCGTTGGCTAGCACCGTCGGGTTGAGGACGAAGAGGAGCAGCGAGATCATCCCGCCTATCGGGCCAAAGAGCCGGCGGGACCAAGCCCACACGAGCGCGCCCAAGGCCACGGCGAAAAGGCCGCAGCCCATGCGGCCCTCGGCGCCGAGGGCGGCGGCATCGGCGCCCGACCCGTACAGCCATTGCCCGCCGACTCCCCACTGGTCCGCGTCCCTCCAGGGCGCCGGCTCCGGTGCCGGGAGCGGAGACAGGCTCAGCTCCATCGGAAGCCCGGCCACGCGCTCCGGCAGCTGCCCGTTCTCCGGCTGCAGGCGAAAGTCGCCATAGTGCCACTGCGCATACCCAGCGGCGGCGTACGCGACCTCGTCGTAGGTCAGGCTCTTGTCCCTGAGGCTCGCCACAATAAGGAGCCAGAAGAGGGCCAGAACGACCCCGGCCGCCGCCCGGCCGGCCAGGAACTTCGGCCAATCGCGGCCCGGCGTCCCATCGCCAAGGGGCGGATGCGCGGTATTCTCGCTGATCTTCATGGGCAGGCTAATGCGGCTGGAAGAAGAGGGGTATTCGACCGGCATTGATGTTAAAAGAACTTTACGCTCCGCCGGGGAGAGCCCGCGCGGGGCGTGCGGCCCCGGTTCCCGAGCCCTCCCCTGCCGGATGCCGGCGGGCCC
>Ga0209415_10004866_pt1 | contig 24434 bp, 23 predicted proteins | sample PeaSoiSIISIP2007_FD_187696 | JGI IMG/M metagenome (GOLD analysis project Ga0209415, IMG submission 187696) | Peat soil microbial communities from Weissenstadt, Germany - SII-SIP-2007 (SPAdes) (version 2) | ecosystem: Environmental > Terrestrial > Soil > Wetlands > Peat | place: Germany... | reverse complement strand
GCTGAACCCGTGATGGTCTTACCTTCGAGCCGATGGCATCCCGCGCCGAGGCTTCCGGGTGTGGACTGCCGGCGGGTAGAGGATTGGTCCGCGTTGCAGATCTTCAACGAGACCATGGATCGAGCCCACGAACTGCGCCAAACGGAGTTCTGGTTAAGTCGGCCCCTCCTAGGCACGCCGAATTTGCATCTGATGATTGCATTGCTTGACGATGAACCCGTAGCGGCGGGCGTGGGCTACGCCGCGGAGGGTGTGATTGATCTCGGCGGGATCGCCACCGTGCCGAATCGCCGTCGGCGCGGAATCGCAACGACCGTAACTTGGGAATTGATCCTTTCCGGAGGACAGTCAGGTGGCCATGCGGCCTACTTATGTGCCTCGGAGATGGGCTTCCGGGTCTACCTCAAGATGGGATTTCGTCACGTGCAGAATATGATGGTCTGGACCTCCCCGCGTCCGAGCATTGACTCGGGCCGCCGCGACCTTGATGAAGGACATGCGCGGCCGAGGATCGAACCGCAACGTTAAACGTGGTGCCGCCGGCTGCAGGGCGTAAATGGACCGCGACCCGAATGCGCGCACGGAAGTCCATGACGCTGGGTCAACGACTGCTCGCCGCGCGGCTCGCGCTCGCGATGATCGATGTTCGCCAGGTCCGCGATCCGTCCCAGCTGCCTCAATCGGGCAATAGGATTATCCTGAGCGGGGTTTCCCAGGTGGCAATGGACCCCGGCAAGCCGGCAGATCCGTGGCGATCTCAGAGCGCAGTAACGAGAATCGGCCGGGCGAGCGGCGCGATCGATGAAATACCATCCAACCTGAGCGACCTCCGAGAAGTGAGCCAGCGACTTGTGGCTCATTACATGGGAAATAGCGACGGTAGTACTGGTCCGGTTACCGGGGAACGTCTCAAAGAGGTCGACCTGCGGTATGCCGATGCCATGTTCGACCGCTTGCTAGAAATGGGCTCGCCTAACTTGTCAAGGGATCGACCTTCCGAAGAGCGATTGCCGGGCTGCTGCCGGGACTTCGCTGTCCTCTTCGTGTCGATGGCGCGTCACAAGGGGATTCCTGCCCGGGTCCGGATGGGATACGCGACCTACTTCAAGCCCAGTTGGTTCCTCGACCACGTCATCGCGGAAGTCTGGGACTCCGGGGAGACGCGATGGCGACTTATCGAACCCGAGATTACCCGTGCGATTGTCACCCGGGTCGGTTTCGACCCGCTAGACGTTCCACGCGACCAGTTCGTGACGGGCCCTCGCGCCTGGATTGCGGCTCGGTCGGGTCGCATCGACCCGGAGCGGTTCGTGGTGTCGCCCGACCTGGAGGATCCGTACACCCGAGGATGGCTTTCCCTGCGGCACCATGTCGTCCAAGACCTGGCGGCACTCAACAAGGCCGAGATGCTGGTGTGGGACCAGTGGGGGATCCTGAATGAGGATGATCCGCTCGGTCGCTCAAGGGAGCTTGACGAGCTCGCTCGCGAAATCGAGGAAACGAATTGCTCCCCGGCGATAGTCGCGAAGTGGTCACGGGTCGAGGGACTGAAGATTACTCCTAGCGTCACCAGCTACAGTCCAGCCTACGAGTCAGCCATCGAAGTCGACATCCGGCCGGTGTTCGACGGAGTCCTGGCTTCATAGTCGATTACTCGATCGCCAGCCTGTTGTCGGACGACCGCGTCCAATTACGGGACCGCGAACCGAAAAGTGAAACGTTGTGCCGCAGGCTCCGGCACCTTAAGGGGGCCGCGATGCGAGTCCCCCCGGGGAGGTCTATGCCGCTCAGTCACCGACTGCTCGCCGCGCTGCTCGCGCTCGCGATGATGTTCGCCGGCTCCGCGATTCTGTGGGTCGTCGCGCCACGTCAGGCACGCGGTGCTTTCGATCGCCGGGCCTCAGCTAGCTGAGGCGCTTGCTTGGAGCTCGCACTCCAGCATCAACTCCTCGACGTGCGACAATAGGATTCCAGCCGCTAGGAGGGCTCCCTTCGCAAGTGGCCGAACGACGTTCGTCCAAAGCCAGTCTAGGATCGGCTTGAGACTCGTCCAGATTCCGTTGATGGCATCATAAACACGTTGTGATGCCACCGCGAGTATTGCTGTTGCCTTACTCACTCCCCGGTTGACCCATTCGCGAAACTCCGGGATAAGCGCGTAGGCAACAAGGATGCCCACTCCGACCGCAAGCGCAGCCCAGACTGCCCACTCTGGAATCTTCTCGAACGCGACAACTGTCCTTTTGGCGAGCCAGGTAACGATGGAGAGTACCGCCGCGAGGACTTCTGCAAGAATTTGCACGAAGGCGGTAAGAATCACCTCTACCGCGTGCCCCAGCACAACCGCCGCGGCGCCGGCGATTCCCATCGAAAGCGTTCCTGACTCGTATCGAAGAATCGCTTGGGATCCGTCCTTCATTGTCCATCGGTCAATTTCCTCAAGCTGGTCGTACGCTCGCTTGTCGAAGCTTACGACCGCATCCGCGTCTGTGTCAAACGCGACAGCAAGGAAGTCGACGTCTTCGGGAGAGTGCTTGCCGATTAGGATTGCAGCGCGTTGAACAGAAGCGGGCGACGCTGTGTCGACTCGATGAACTTGTTGAAGGACTAATTCCCCCTGTCGGAGGGCTCGCTGAACGTCCACGTCTTCCGGGTGCTTCTCCTGGATCTTCCGCGGAACCTCCTCCCACGCCTTGGCGGGGGCGTAGACCTTGACGAAAGGAGACTGCAACAGCCTGGGTGTGGTAGAATTGAACCCCCGTCCAACTCCGAAAGCATCCGTCACGATGATTCCCGAATCGATGACCAAATGGAGCTGCAAGGGCTGGCGATTTTCTTCGGCGATCTGATCGAGCAGCGAGGATAACAGGGCCCTTCGAAGGTCCCCGTGGAATTTGGGAGGCATCCCGCGCGCCGTCTCCTGCAGCCACTCGTCAGCCGCCGGCTTCCACTCGCGAAACGCTGGCCAGTTCTCGTTCAACAAATCCGTCAGGGTGGGGTCGGGAGACATCGATTGTCCTCCAAGGAGAAGCCACGCCCGCTCCAACCTATGCTCGGGGTAGGTAAGCCACTGCGACGCCGACCAGGATCAGAACGCCTCCGGCCAAGCCGGACAACCGCCCCGAAGGAGTTACGATTGAAAGAGAGCCGCCCACGCCCGCAAGCGCAATTCCCGCCCCGATTGCAATCAACCCGATACTCAAGGAGGTGGGGAGCCACAGAATGCCGATTATCACGGCAAAGACTCCGGCCAAAATCGGAACGGCGCGAACTGCGAGATTCCCGCGCGATCCGCGGGAATTCATTGTCCCTCCGGAAAGTCAGACCTAGCGAAATCGTACGGGAAGTTGATTCCCTGGTGACGAAGGGAAAAATCGGTCCAATCCCGCCGGCAAGGAGGACGAATCTTGTTCAATATCGGATTAGTGCCGTGTCGTTCGACGAAGTCATCGAACAGAGACTGCTCCACGCAGTCGTGCCATCCGCCTGGAACCTGAGCGTACCAGAACCACATTGCCCCCTCGATGTCGAGTCTTTTGACGAGACCGGCATTCTCCCTCACGTGCGCCGGTAACCGGTCCTCGACCCGGCCCGACCCGATGTACGCCAGAGAGGATTGACCGTGAGGGTACGAATAGCGAGCGTGCCGTGAACTGATGAGGTAGACTCCGTTGTATCCTGGAATTGTTGCCGGTATCCGGTTCAATGAGATCATCTTAGGGCCCTGCCAGTTCAAATCGGCGAACACGCGCTTCCCCCATCGCTTCAGCGTCACGGCAACCATCCTCGTCTTCATTCAGCACTTGGACGGTAATTATATCTGATATTGAAAGCATTAAAAGCAGCAAGCCAACAGAAATGCGATGGAGCGCCTCGTACACATCATACCTCTTGGATGGGACTTCGATCGGGCGGTTCTACCCGTAGAGTCGATCAAGGCGCACCGAGTCTACCTCATGTGCGATCCTTCGGATCAGCCGATCCGCGGGCGATACCTTGAGCGAGTCACACGCCGGCTCAAGAGTCGCCATATCGAGGTGAAACATGTCCGAGTGGACACATTTGGCAATCTCCTTGAAACGATGAGAGCGGTTTCGACGCTCATCGAGCGAGAGCTTGCAGAGGGAAACCGAATATTCATCAATGTTGCCACGTCCGGAAAAATCGCTGCTATCGCGGCCACGCTGGCGGCCATGGCGAACCTGCCTTCGGACCGGGGATCTATCTACTACGTCGCTGCCAAAGCATACCCCACTTCAGAAGTCGGACAAAGGAAGTTCGGTATAGCAAGGGGGATGGATGGCGATCCAATTCATATTCCATTGTTCAAACTCAGGCTCCCGGATGCGAACTGTCGCACGATTTTGTCGGCGCTCCGAGCTGCACGCGATCAAACCATTGAATACAAGCAACTCATCGAGGTTCTACGGTCCAAGGGCGTCGACGGTTTCCGAGAGACTCCAACGATGGGCCCAGAAGGCCGAAAACTCCGGACCCTCCAGAGCGTTCGCTTCCACCAGCGGGTGGTGCGAAAGCTAACTCACGAGGGCCTCGTCAACGTAATCGAACGCGGCCAAGCACGATCTCTCCACCTAACTCTGCCCGGGATTCATATCGCAAGCCTCTGCGCGTAGACTCGAGCCAGCCCGTTTCCTTCGGGATACGCGTCTCCTTCCGACTGCCGTGCTCCAACTTTGTACTCGGGGAATTCTCGATTGCTGCAAAGCCTTGGGAAGAATGGCCGCGGCTACGGTGTGCGTGGACCCAGGCTCAATCGGACGATCTTGACTGTCGGGAAATCCTCGTACTCAATCCGTGTCGCCTCGCGGTCCTGTAGCCGCTTGAGATGCTCTCCCAGTGCGTTCGCGAGGTCCTGCTCAGCGCCCGCTGCCGAGCTCGCATGTACGAGGACATCCGGGAACCCCTCCACGATCCCGAGAAAGGAAGGGGGGTCCGTCTCGCGCTCTCGCGCATCCAGAATGCGCAACCGGGACTCGAACATGCGGCCCCCCGGGAAACGGGTTAGACGGGTCGCGACCGCGCGACGACCCCTGCGAACGACTCCCCCGCGTTCTGGTCCCGGAGCTTCGCGTGGAGCGCCCGGAGCGCGAGCACCTTATGCTCGAGGTCCTCGAGGATGACCCGGTTCACACGGGTCCGGAGTTGCTCGCCCGTCTCCCCGTCCTTCGCGTAGTCCGCGAACCCGCTGCGCGCGGACTCGAACTGGCCCGCGTTGAAGACGAGCTGGCCGGAGGCCCACGACCGCCCCGCCTCGGGGGCCGGTGAGGCGTCCGCCTCAGAGTGGGCGCGGTCGATCTCGGGGCGTGGTGCGGTGGGGGGCTTAGGCCCGGTTGGGCGGGCGAGGAGTTCCGCAGCCGAGACGAACCCGGGGACCTTCTCGAGGGCCTCACGAAGCCGTGGCTGGCTGCGGTAGCTCCCGAAGTCGGGCGAGTGCTCGCGGAGATACGCGGGATACGGTCGCGAGGCCCCGAAATCGACCACGTACCGGACCTCGGGGTCGCGCGGGATCGCGTGGCCGCAACCGCAGGCGCACTTGCGGGGGAAGCGGTTCCCGGTGACCGTGCGGAGCCGAGTGGCTCCGGCTTCCGTGGGCGTTCGGCCCGTGTCTCGCGGGGTTTCGATGATGCTTGACTGCATCGTTTCACCTCGCGAGAGCAGGTGAAACGATGCGCTGCGGGCAGCGGGGAGAAAGAACAATCAACCCCGTCGGGCATCACGCCGCGAGAATCATCCCGATGATGCGGATGTCTCGGCGCCGCAGTCCAGGCTTTTCGATTCTAGCCGGCGTCGTTGTGGGCGTTGTCGTTACGGTTGTGATATTGGCGACGTCCCCGGCGCCGCCGGGCATACAATGGCCCCCCGCCAGCCAAGTCGAGAACGTTTCCTCGGTGTTCGGGCCCCGAGATTGGGCTAGCGTCGGAGTCGGTCCGGTGCCATCCGATTGCACGACGTTGCTGGTCGACCTCGATGGTGCGGTGCCTACGAATCTGTGGGTGGTGGCCGCAATGCACGCAAGCGGCATCAACAACTCGACGCTTGCGTCCGCCTACTACTCGTCGGGCGCGATGCCTCAAGTGCATGTGCATGCGGTGGTTCAGGTCACGGACCCGGCAGCCGGAGTCGGAGTGACGGTCTTCAACCCGAGCTACAACGAGTCGGGCCGCGTTACGTTTGGCTTTGTGTTCTCCGCAAGCGATTGTTGATCACGCTTCTCAACCGTGAGACGATCGTAGTGGGATCGGTCGGCGCTTGGCTCCTTCGGGTCGGTTTCTGAGCGATGCGGTGAGGCGAATCGATTCGACCGACGATCGGGGAGCTAGTTCGGGCCGGCCTTACGACGGCCGAACAAGGCTGCCGCCACAGCCGCGATCGCGACCGCTGCGATGCTTCCGACGATCACGTACTGATCAAACTGAGGGATGCCTACGACGGCTTCGTTCCGCGCGAACTGTATCGCAATCGTGACGTTGGTTCCCTCCACCTGAAATGAGCCGTTGGCAGGCGCCGCGGTAAACCCCGTGAGCCGCGCGACGGAGAAATCGAATGTCCCGTTGGTGATTCCAAAGGAAAATGAACTCTCGTTCGTTTGGAAACCGCCGAGCCCCGAGTTTGCCGAAAACCTGACCGACCAGGTGGTATTCGACGGCAACCCTCGTTCGACCAACGTCACCCCGTAGTAGACCGGGTTGAATGAGATATTGAGAGATTGCGGGCGACCAGTGACCTCGAATGACCCACCCTGGGCACTCCATCGCTTATCGTCCGTGGACACGGAATAATTGTAGCTCCCGTTCGTCAAGAGGGGGCTGATCGGCAAGCGCGTGGAATTCTCCGGTTGCTCGCCGGTGATATTTACCCACCACTCGTCACCGGAAGGAAGTCCCGTTTCGTTGAAAGTGGCTTTGTACACCACCTTGTAGAAGGTGATGTTCACAGATGCACCTGTTCCGTTGACCGTGAAGGTTCCGTTGGTCGCCCGGTAGATCTGGTCGACAGAATACACCGAGAAGTTGTAAGTGCCGTTCGTAAGATTCGCATCAAGCACACGGCCCGAGGAACTCAGATTCTGATCACCGGTCAGGTCCCCCGTCAGATTGACCAACCATCTCTGCCCGTCCGGCAACCCAGACTGGGAGAAGTTCACGGCATAAGCGGTGGGCCGCCAGACTTGTACGCCTATAGATCCCGAGGCGTTCCGTCCGAACGCGTCAGACACCGTCAAAGTGACAGGGAAGTCCCCCACGATCCGGAAGACGTGGGTGGGGTCCCAGATATGGGATGCCGGAGAACCGTCCCCGAAATCCCAAGTGAAACTGAGGGGCATGTTGCTACTGTAGGCAGTGGCACCGAAACTGGCGTTCAGGGGCGCGTAGCCGTAGGTGGAAATTGCGTATTCCCCCCAGTCTAATCCATACCACTTTATCGAAGTGTTTGCCGTAGCAACTGCGAATCTGAACCCAGGACAAGATACGATTACCGACGCGGGAAAGTCTCCAGCTTCCCGATACGTGTGGGTAGTGTCTTGGCCAACCGCGGTCCCTCCGTCTCCGAAATCCCACCGGAACGACGGGGTGGTCGGACAGCCCTGCGCGGTTGAGTTCAGGTAGACGAATTGTGACGGACTTCCAGTTGAATTGGAGGCGTTCGCGGTCGACGTGAGGCCCGGCGCGCCTCCTGTCGCATTGATGCTCACGTTTGTTGAGTTCGTGTCACCGTTGGCGTCACGAACTAGCAGTGTGGCCCTGTAGGAACCATTTGAGTACGAATGCGTAACAGTCGGGGAGGTGGAGTTGGCGGATCCATCACCGAAATCCCATAGAAAACTGTACGGGCCTTTCCCACCCATTGCCCCGCTTGTGAAACCCACGATAAGAGGAGATGGTCCGGCGGTCGTGTTGGCGGAGATAGTCCCGGACAAACCGAAAGGCACGACCAGGATGTAGATCGATTTGGTGGCGGTGTAACCGTGAGCGTCCGTCAGAGTCAGCGTTGCCGGGAAGCAGGATTCTGCAGTGCTATTCGCGGGCGGGGGGAAAGTCGAGCCGCACTGAACGGCTCCTGACTCTGTGGCGAAGTAGGTGTGGGAGGGGTTCGCGATTGTGGTGTTCGGACTCCCGTCCCCGAAGTCCCACAGGTACGCGTAGGGTGGCGTGCCTCCAGACCCCGCGCCCGTGAAGTGCACCAGGACTGGCGAGACTCCTGTCGTCGTGCTGGCCGTGACTACTGGGGAGAACGACGCTGGGTGAACGTAAGCCCTCGTCGAACCGGTGACCATCGCTGGAGGAACCGATCCGTTCTTCTGTGCGCCGTTAGGTCGGGCCCCCGCAGCAACCGTCGTGCTGTGCTGGACACCAGGTGAGGGCAACTGAACAGACGAAGCCCCAATCTGGAGCGCCGACACCGCAATCAGAACTGCTACGGCTATGACTGGCGCGACGCTACGCTTCGTCGGCGATAAGGGGCAACGCCCTCGCGTGCCCGCGGTCATGACCCGAATGTACTGGCCGGGCGCTCGTACTTGTAGCTGAAGTGAAACGGACTCGCGCGGACTGGGCGTGTTCGCTCGGCGTGGGTCGCTCCGGCGTTGGACACGAGATGCTGTGTTGCATCGCACGTCCCTCGCGAAGGCGGGGACGGGCGATGCACCCAGGAATCTAGCGTGATGCTTTTGGTTCGGCAGACGGACCCTTCTTGCCACGCCAGAGGATCGTGAAAGTGACCGCGGCCGCGGCGCCCACCCCGGCGATTCCAAAGAGAAGTGCGTAGCCCTCACCGGTAGGAAGACCGAGGAACGTTGCCTGCCCTGTGAAGTGGATCACCACCGAGAGGTTCGTCCCGTTGACTTCGAACGTCCCGCTGGTCGGTGTAAACGTGTAACCGGAGGGTCCCTGGATCCGGAAGTCGTATGAGCCGTTCATGAGCGCGTAGACGATTGTTGCGTTCGAGCTCGACTGGCTCGAATCCGACAGGATCACCCTCCAAGATTTCCCCGACGGCAATCCATGCTCTGAGAAGGACACCGAGAAGGTCACGATGCTGAACCGAACGGTAACGGTGAAGGAGCTTCCGTTGACGGTGAACGATCCTCCCTGCGCACGATACTCTCGGCTCAGGGTCGCCGCCCGGTAGCTGTAGGTTCCGTTCGTGAACAGATGGTCGATCGGAAGGCCGAACGAATTCAGCGATTGCTGACCGCTGATGTTGACCCACCAAGTTGTTCCGGGCGGAAGGCCCGATTCGCTGAGGATGATGTTGAACGTCACCGGGGTGAAAGCCACTGGGACGTGGCGTGAAGCGCCGTCGACCACCAGAGTACCTCCGGGCGCGCTGAAGGTATTGTTGCCCGAGGAGATCGAGTAAGCGTAGGTGCCATTCGTTAGGGAAAACCCTGTACTGTTCAATTTGGTCCAATTCGTCACCCCCGCCAGGGAAGCGGTCCAGCTCGTGCCCAGAGGGAGTCCCGTCTGGGTGAAGGTCACCGCATAGGTCCAACGCGTACAAGCGAGCCCCGCAAACAGACCCGTGAGGTTATCGGACCCGGGGTTAGCGACATAGACCGCGCATTTCGCGCTATCATAGGTCGCAGATGTCGGGCCGATGCCAACCGACGCGGACCCGATAACAAGACCCGTCGTGCCATCGATCTCCGTAACGCTGTTGGAGCCGTTGTTGACGATGAGAATTCTGTCGTTCGCAGGATCGTAGGTCGCTGCCACCGGCAAAGAACCGACCCCTTCCGTTCTGACAAGGTGGTTGGTCTTTCCGTCCAACACGTAGACCTGAGAGCTTCCGGCATCGCATGCAAAGACCTCGTGGGCGGTCGGATCATATTGGACACAGTCGAGAGCAGCGCCCTCAGCGATGGTCTGAAACGTCGAGCTGATGGCGTTCGTGGATCCGTTAATCGCCACGACGCCGCTCCCAGCGTTCAGAATGATTCCGTTGAAGAACCAGACGCTTACGAACACCTCATTGTCAGAGCTGTCGAACGTGACTCCATTGGCTCCGCCGCCTCCACCAGGGTAAGGGTAACCGATGTCGATGGTTCCGACCACCGAGTTCGTGGTGGCATTGATGACTGTGACATTGGACGGACCATTTACACTGGCCGGTTCGGCGACGTAAACATCGCCGTTCGTCGGGTCGTAGGCGAGGGCGACTGGGCCGGAGCCAACGGGGATGGAATTGACGACGGTGTCGGTCGTCCCGTCGATTACTGAGACATTGGCCGACCCCGCGTTCGCGACGTGGAGGTCTCCGTTGTTGGGGTCGAAGGCGATGGCGATGGGGTACAAGCCTGTAGGTATCGTGGCGATCGACGCACCCGTCTCTGGATCCACCACGGCAACGAAATCACCGCTGTACGGCACGACATAGAGGAAACCGTTGGCGCTGTCGAAGGTCAAAGCATAGGGCGAAAATGGGAGCGGAATTGAATCGGCGGGCATGGTACCTAGGACAATGGTGGAGTGTGTGGACTCAGCCGCGAGAACATGGCGTCCCGAGGCTGACACTCCCGGCGTTCCGACGAGGAAAACGAGGACGAGGCAGACTGCGACGACGCCGGTTCGAGAAGACCGAAACCACGCTGACCGCACGGGAGGTCCCGCGCTCATCGCAGGAGAGTACCGCCGGAGACCGGTAATTGTAGCTTGGGGGTACCACCCCCCACGCGCCTCCAGCAGGTGCGGCGGTTCTTACTTCGGAGTTCCCGCGGTGGTTACCATCGCGCATCCCTCGCGAAGGCAGGGACGGGGGATGCGCGGATCCCACCGGGGGCGATGGGTGCGTTCGTTTCACAGGCTAAGCGGGACATCAACCGGGGGGGCGCCGAGCCTTCGCGGCGACCATCACCGAGATGATTGCAAGGAAGGCAGCGAGACCGCCAATTGCTCCGTAGACGACATACAGCTGGGTGGTGACTCCCGCAGATGCGCTGGTCGACCGGAGGAACGGGGGAGTCACTGTGGTCGCGCTGCCGTGGACCGTGGTCGAACCGCTGCCCCCGTACTCCGGATACGCGCTCGCCGAGACCTGAAAGGAGTACGTCCCGTTCGGCTCCCGGAACGAGATAATCGACCCCGTGGAAGCCTTCGTGACCGAAAGGGGAGAAGCTGTCACCAGCGAAGAGAGGTTGACACCTGTCAGGGTCACGGACCAATTCGATCCGTTCAGAATCCCAACGGGTCGGATGAACGAGAGCTGGTAACCATAAACAAATGCGATCGGGATCACGACCGTGCCCCCCGAAACGGTCAGATTTCCGCTAGATGGGGAGGATGTTCGGTTACCAACGAAACCGACCGAGAAGGAGTACGTCCCGTTCGACTCAGAGAACAGGATCGACCGTGACGAGGAGCTCGCCGGAGAGCCGTTCAAGGTGACTGACCAGCTCGTTCCATTAGGCAGTCCGAGCTCATTGAATTCCACGAAGTAGGTCTTCACGACCGAAGCGGTGTAATCGATCTCCACAACCACGGGGCTGCCTGCCACGGAAGCGGTCCCGCCTGAAACATTCGAGCCATAGCCCTGAACCGATTCCACGGTGAACGGATGGCTTCCATTGCCGACGGCGAAAACGATCACCTTCGTCGTCGAGAACTGGCGGGCTTGATCGAGCAGTATCGACCAATTCGTTGCCGCAGCAAGCCCGGTCTCGACGAAGGACACAGGGTATGCTCCGGGAGTGCTCGAGAATGCGATTCCTTGGGTGACATTTGCTCCCGTAAGGGAGGCGGCGAATCCGGCGGCCGGATTCGCGAGATACCCGATGACCTGACCGACCAGATACGAGTAATTGTAGGCGGCCGGAGTGTCGAACCACGTAAACACCTCGAATGAAATGCTGCTGGTATTCGACACTTGGGTTACGTTGCTCCCCCGGGGAGTTTCGAGCGTGACACTCCAGGGGGTGCCAACAGGTAGACCGCCCTCGGAGAAGGTGACCGAGGCCGGTGAGTACGATGGGAAAAACGCTCCTCGGAACACGAAGCAAGCGAACGTGAAGTTCGCGGTGTTAGTTACGCAAATGTTGCCGTTGTCGGGGTCGAATGCGACCCCAGCGGGATCGGTGGTGACGTAATCCATCACGGCTTCAGACGTCGTGTTGATCACCACCGCGAAGACCGAGCCCGCGCCCACCCAGACGACGCGGTGCACGCTGTCGTAGGCTATTCCCTGGAGAGTGATCGAACCCGTGGTGGGCCCGACCGGAACGGCAGCAATCAGACGGCCGGTCGACGCCGAGATCACGCTAACATTCCTCGACCCTTGGTTCGACACGTACACCGCATCGGAAGCATTGTCCACCGCGACTCCATATGGGTTGGAGCCGACGGGGACCGTCGCCGAGACCGACTGACTGCTACCTTGGAGGACTGAAACCTGGTCGGAACCGCCGTCGGCAACGAAGATTCGATCCGTAGCGGCGTCCCAGGCGACGCCGAGCGGGTTCGACCCTACGGAGATGGTGGCCACAACCGAAAGAGTAGACACGTCGATGACGGAAACGTGGCTCGAACCGTTGTCGGCGACGTAGACACTGCCATCGGTCAGATCGACGGCGATGCCTCGCGGATCCGTCTGAACGCCAATGTTCGCCACGACGTGCGGGGTTGACCCAGAAATCACCGACACGTTGTCGGACCCACCGTTGGTGACAAAGACCTCCTGGGTCGCAGAATCTGTCGCGACGCCAAAAGGTCCCGTGCCAACGGGTATGACACTCAGAAGAGTGTAGCTCGTCGCTGAGATCACGTCGACGCTCGAGGGAGGTGCCGCAACGTAGAATGATTGATCCCACGAAGCGTACGCGAGCCAGGATGCATTCGATAGGTATGGAAACGCACCTCTGGCTTCGGCTGTGAGCGGGGTCGTGACTAATCTGTGCTGGAGGCTCCGGAGCGTTTCTCCGGACGGAGTGAATCCGGAAGCCTGCGGGTGCTCACGCGAGTGGTCCGGTGAGGAAGCCGAGGGCCCAGTGGGGGCGCTGCTCACGGGAAGCGAAGCGACTATCATCACCGCTAGGAAAGAGCAGGCGAAAACAGGCACAACGCGGTTACTGCCCCGCATCGACTCGCAACATGCGTTCTCCTCCTCTTATCTCTGACACTCGGGGGTGGCGGAACGCGAGGAGATCCCAATCATTGCCGCGGCGCACGTCCCTCGCGAAGGCAGGGACGGGCGATGCGCGGGGGCTCAGCGAAGGGCCAACAGACGTCGAAGGACACCGTCTAATTCGTTCATGATGGGGCATGTCCCCAGTGGGCGGAGCAACCGCGACTCCGGCACGGTCGCGAGATTGTCCAGCGCGATGACCGAGTCTGTCCGGAGACCCATCGCGAGACCCTCCGGGGAGTTCATTCGGACGAGGAGACGCGTAGGTCCCGCGGTCTCGAGCGCGGAGGTGATTGCCGCCACAAGAAGTTCGGGATACGGTCCGCGAACGTTTGGATCCTGGACGAGCAGCGCGGGCCGCGGCTTCCAGGTCCGAAAATCAATGTTCGGGAATTCCACGAGGTAGACCGAACCCCGGCTAAGTATCACTGTCATAGACGGCCATCCTCGGGTCGTCCCACTCTCGGGCGAACGAGGCTAACCGCGCTCGGAGCTCCTTCGCTTCCTCGGGGGTCATGCCGATGTCGGAAATCGGCCGTCCCTTCGACGGACGTTCCTCCCCGTGAGGAGGCTTCGCGGCTGCGGACGCCATGGCGACCTCAACAGACCCGGCTCTACGCATAACCGTTTCCTTGGTGGTGGAGGGTGACTTCTCACATCGCACGTCCCTCGCGAACGTAGGGACGGGCGAGACGAGGCGGTCATCCGGACGCGCTCCGAGAGCGGGCGATCGCTCGCAGAGGGTGAAAGAAAGAGTCGCCCCGGGTTGCCCCGGGGCGGAAGGGGTTGGTCTAGCTTGGCTACCTATCCGATTCGTCGTTGGAGGAACGAGAGCGCGGACGGTCGCGAAGGCGTTCGGCGAAGGCTCGAAATGAACGACGGAGCCATTCCGGGGCCGGCTCCTGAGGTAAAGCCACCGACTGAGCTATGGCGGCACGCTGAAGGAGATTCCGGGCATCCTTCTTAAGGGAACAGCATCCAGCGGGGCCTTCCCTCGGTTCGGGCGTGCCCGGGAAGTCTACTTACGGGTGACTCGGTTGGCCGCCCCGATGACGCGCACGCTGGAATCCGACCGCGTCATTCGTGCTCCGCGGGGAACGGCCCTCTCCTGTCGGGGTTGGGGTCAGGAGGCGGCGCTCCGATTGCTCGAGAACAATCTCGATGCCGAGGTCGCGCGGGACCCGAAACGACTCATCGTCTACGGGGGTCGCGGCAAGGCGGCTCGTGACTGGGAGTCGTTCGACCTGATCGTGTCGACCCTCAAGACGCTCGCGAACGACGAGACTCTTCTGGTCCAATCGGGCAAACCCGTGGGCGTATTCCCGACCCATCCCGATGCGCCCCGCGTACTGATCGCCAACGCGCTTCTCGTGCCGCGGTGGGCGACGGACGACGTGTTCTGGGACCTCGAGAGCCGAGGCCTCACGATGTACGGCCAGATGACCGCGGGGAGCTGGATCTATATCGGCACCCAAGGGATCCTCCAAGGCACCTACGAAACTCTCGCCTCCCTCGCGAGGATCGAGTTCAACGCCTCCGACCTCGCGGGACGGTGGACCCTCACGTCCGGACTTGGGGAAATGGGCGGGGCCCAGCCGCTCGCGATCACGCTGCTCGGCGGCGTCGGGCTCATCGTCGACGTCGACCCACGCGCGATCGAGCGCCGCTTGAAGTTTCAATACCTCGATGTAGAGGCCGCCAACCTGGACGACGCGCTCTCCCGTGTCGAGCGAGCCGTCCGCGCGCGCCAGCCGCTATCGGTCGGCCTCCTCGGGAACGCCGCCGACGTCTACGCCGAGGTCACTCGTCGCGGCGTCATCCCCGACATCATCAGTGACCAGACCGCGGCTCACGACATCCGTGTCGGCTACATCCCCCAGGGGATGACGGTCGAGGAGGCCGCTGTCGCTCGCGCTGCCGACCTCCCCGGGTATCTCCTTCGTGTGAAGGAATCGGTCGCCAACGAAGCTCGAGCCATCCTGGCGATGCGGGGGCGAGGGGCTAAAGCGTTCGACTACGGAAACAACTTCCGCACCGTCGCGCGCGACGCGGGGGTGTCGAACGCGTTCGATATCGAAGGGTACGTCCCCCGATACATCCGTCCTCTGTTCGCGGTCGGGAGCGGCCCGTTCCGATGGCTCGCCCTCAGCGGAGCCCCGGAGGACATTCACCGGATCGACCGCATGATCCTTTCCGACTTCGCGACCAACGAGCATCTCTGTCGTTGGATCCGCCTTGCGTCCGAGCGAGTCAGGTTCCAGGGCCTTCCGGCCCGGATCTGCTACATGGGGTACGGCGAGCGCGAACGGTTCGGTCACCGAGTGAACCAGATGGTGCACGACGGCGAGCTGAGCGCCCCGATCGCCATCGGACGCGACCACCACGACACGGGCAGCGTGGCGAGCCCGTTCCGGGAGACGGAGGCGATGCGGGACGGTTCGGACGCGATCGCGGATTGGCCGATCCTCAATGCCCTTCTCAATGTCGCGAGCGGGGCCACCTGGGTCTCGGTCCACCACGGGGGTGGGGTTGGGATCGGCAACTCGATCCACGCCGGGCTCGTGATCGTAGCCGACGGCACGCCGGACGCCGACTGTCGTATCGGTCGAGTGCTGCACAACGACCCCGGCATCGGCGTTGCCCGACACGCGGACGCGGGGTACCCCGCTTCGATCGAGCTCCTGCGCCACGCCCATTTCCGGGTCCCGGGGGCCGGGACGGCCCCATCCCCGGAGGGCAAAGGGGCTTAGGCTCCCGTCTCTTGGCCGGGGCATGAGCGAGCCCTCTCCCCGGGAGGCCGACCGCGTGGCCCACCAGGTGCTGACGACCCGACTGAACCTGAAACCGAACGAGAACGTCACGATCGAGGCGTACCCGTCCTCGCTGCCGTGGGCCGCCGGATTCGTTCGGGAGGCCCGACGCTTGGGAGCTCGACCCGTGGTGCATTACGAGGACGAACGTGCGTTCTGGGCGGCGGTCGGGGAAGGACGCCAAGACCTCATTGGCTCGCCCGGATCGCACGAGTGGGCGACGCTCGCGAAGACCGACGTCTACGTTTACTTCTGGGGACCCGAAGACCAGGCCCGGATGAATCACCTTCCCGACGGCGTCGCCGAGAAGCTGACGGAGTACAACGACCGATGGTACGCCGAGGCTCAACGCGCCGGGGTCCGGGGGGTTCGCATGGGGATCGCCCGCGTCACCGACCAGAACGCTCGCCGTTGGGGGGTTTCCCTCAGCGCATGGAGGAAGGAGATCGTGAAAGCCAGCAGCCTCGACCCCCGGAAATTCCTTCGAGACTCCCAGAAGCTGCGCAAAGCGCTCGAGCGGGGACACGAAGCCCGGATCGTCCACTCCAACGGGACCGACCTCACCCTCGGCCTCGTTCGACGCAAGGCACTGATCCCCCTCGGGATGGTCACTGCCTCCTCGAAGCGCACTCGATTCGGCCGAATGGCTTCCGTGCCGGATGGCAGCGTCTATGTCGCGGTCGACGAATCGACGGCGAAAGGCACCCTTGTGTCCAACCGCATGTCCGGTCTCTTCGGCGACCCGGTCCGGGGCGGAGAGTGGACGTTCCGGCGGGGGCGACTCGCCGGTCAACGGTACTCGGAGGGTGCCGCCAGCGTCCGAGAGGCATACGCGCAGGGCGGCAAGGGCCGGGACCGACCTTCGATGCTCGAGGTCGGTCTTGACCCGAGCATTCGCATCTCCCCCAACATGGAAGAGAACGAGCGGGGCGCCGTCAGTGTCGGCGTCGGGAGCAATGCCGGGTTCGGAGGCGCGACGCGGTGCAACTTCGTCGCCCACTTGACGGTCGCGGGCGCGGAGCTCTCGATCGACGGCCGGACGGTCGTACGGGACGGCCGCATCGTCTAACGTTCCCCCGAACGACCCCCCGTGCGATACCATCGCATGGGGTCCAAAGACGGCGGCCACTCTCGGGCCCGTCCCTTATGTCGGAGATTCCCAACTGACTCCCTTGACGGAGCAAGCTCCGTTGGAAAGAAACATGGCGAAAATCGGCGGAACGAAAGGATGGGTCGCGGCGGCGGGCGTCGCACTTCTCCTGGCCTTCGTGGCGATCCCTGCGCTCTCGGGCGCGGCGAACGCCGCCCCGGTCACGAGCGCGGTGTCGGCCAATCCGTCGACCCAATGGGCGTACGGAGGGCAGGGCTGGTCGAACCACACCCTCCAGATCGGAAATGTAACGATCTCGATGGACGCGGCGTTCGGATGGACCGTGGTGTTCACGGTGACCCCGACCGGCCCCGGAACGTGGATGCTCGAAGAGCAGCGCACGGTCGGGATCACGGTCTCGGCCTCGTACACCGGCCCCGTGATGCAAGCGACCTACCACTACCACGGACAGGAATCGGACGTGGCGTTCGCGAACCTCACGAACCAGTCGGCGGTCTACGTGAACGGACAGGCGGTCCCGGCGCTCGGGATCGACAACGCCTCCGCGAACCTCAGCGGTTCGATCTCGGAAGCGATGACGAAGACGATCCACGGTGAGACGGCGAGTGCGTCGCTCAACGTTGCGGGGGTCGCTCAAGCCTCCACATCGTTCAGCCCCGCGCTCGGACTGATCCCGCTCAACCTGACGGGCGTCAACGCGTGGAACTCCTCCGCCACGGCGAGCCCATCGGCCTCGTGGAACGTGAGCTACTCGTGGATGGACCACGGGTTCAACGGCACCTCGGCGTCGGGAACCGGATCCAAGGGAGGGTCGCTGAGCGGCACAGGAACGGTCACATTGAACGGGTACAAGCTCCACGTCGAGACCAACCCGATGTTCCGTGACCACCAGGACCGGACCGGCATCGTGCTGGTCGTCCAGGGCGTCTTTGACAACTACGACGGGTTCATCCTGGTCCCGCACGATTTCGACATGTTCGGGACCGCGAGCCATGACTACGACTCCATGGCGATGGGCTCCGCCGCGATCTCCGCCGAGACTCTCTACGTGAGCCCCGGACCCGGCGGTCTCAGCGTGACCGCGGCCTCCTCGACCTTCGGCGCGAACGGCGAGTCCGCGAGCGCGATGGGAATGCCTTCCGCTGGAATGAGCCCGGCGGCCACCTCGCCCTCGGCGAGCGCCCCGGTGCTCGCGCAGCCGATGAGCGTCGCCGCCGCGAACGCCGAGGCGAACTGCCTCACGACCGGCTGCAGCGCTTCCGCGGCCGCCGGTCCGAGCAGCGCGCTCCTCGTCGCCCTCGTGGGCGTCGCAGTCGCGGTCGTTCTCGGAACGGTCGGAGTGGTCGAATGGCGCTCCTACGCTCGGCGCCAATCGCAGAAGGGATTGGTCGGTGGATACGGCGAGAGCTGGCCGAACGGCGTTCCCCCCGCCGGGGCCGGGTCCCTGCCCTCCATGGACTCGTCCCACGGGAAGAATCCGGAGGACGACGTCATCCGACAGCCCTGAAGCGAGCGTGCGCCTATGGTGGGCCTCTGCTGAGGCCCACCCAACCCCTTCCCTCGTTTTCTTGCGCTCGAACGGAAATCAAGGCGAAGCCGGACCGGTTACGGATCTCTTCTGGCTCTGAATCACCGCATCGATCACGCGACGGTCGGTCGGGTACTTCACCCGCGAGCGGGCGGTCTTCAGATCCATCCACTCGCCGCGGTCGAAGATCTTCTCGGGATGGGCCACGCGGTCCCGGGTGACGGCGACGAAGTACACCGTCGTCTTGTAGACGTTTTGCCGGGTCCCGGGGCGGTAGAACCGGTAGGACACTTCCGTCACTTCCGTTCCGAGCCGGACATCGGAGAACCCGGTCTCCTCCCGGATCTCCCGTACGGCCGCGTCCGCCAGGGATTCGCCGGGGTCGACGTGACCCTTGGGAAAACACCACCGATCCTCGTCCCGCTGGTGGAGGAGGAGGGTCTCGGTTCCGGATTCGTTGAGGAGAACCGCCCCGGCCGCAAGCTCAGCGATGATGGGCGCACTCGGACGGTACGGTTCGCTCCGGGAGGACACGAGTCGGCCGAGCGCCCTCCGTACTAAGAAAGCTCCCCCCCACGAAGCTTATGGACGGTCGAACTCCGTAGGGCGAGCGTGCTCGACCCGGGCGAAGAGTACCTCACCCTCGGAGAACTCATCCGGGGAAAAGCCCGCAAGAACGGGAACCGGACCGCTCTTCGGTTCGGCGCGCGCGAGATCTCCTACGCGGAGCTCGATCGGGAAACGGACCGCATCTCGAACGGGCTTGCCGCGGTGGGCATCGGGCCCGGAGATCGGGTGGCGAGCCTCTTGTTCAACACACCCGAATTCCCCCTGGTGTGGTTCGGCGCAGCGAAGTGCGGAGCGATCCTGGTTCCTCTGAACACGGGTCTGAAAGGGGAGATCCTACGGTACGAATTGGCCGACAGCGCGCCGGTTGGCCTCGTCGCCGACCAGAGGTTATGGGATTCGTACGCCCCCGTGAGGGAATCGCTCAAGATACCCCACGAGTGGATCGTCCCAACGGTTTCCGGTGCCCCCTCCCTTCCCTCACGTACGGCCGCGTTCTCCGCACTCCCGTCCGACCGTGTCCCGGAGACCCCTCCCCAGGTCCGTCCGAGCGACCCGGTGTCGATCATGTACACGAGCGGCACGACCGGTCCTCCCAAGGGAGCGATCATTCCCCATCAGAAGCAGATCACGACTCCGCTCGAGATCGGCCGACGCAGCCGGCTGACACCATCCTCGGTCCTCTACACCGCGCTCCCGCTCTTCCACTGCAATGCTCAGGAGATGACGACCCTCACCGCTCTCCTCAACGACCTGACCGCCGCGTTCGACGAGCGGTTCCACGCGAGCACGTACTGGGAGACCGCCGCGCGCCTCGGCGCGACCCACATTTCGCTGCTCATCTCGATGATCAACGTCCTGTTCAAGCAACCGGAGAAGCCGTCCGACCGGACCCACACGGTTCGCACGGCCCTCACCGCCGGCACGACGAAGGCGGTCTGGTCGGAGTTCGAACACCGGTTCGGCCTGACGATCGTCGAACTGTACGGGATGACCGAATGCGGATGTACGACGCTCATGAACCCCCCCGACGCGATCCGGGTTGGGTCGGTCGGTGTCCCCCTCGGTTTCGTGGAGGCCGACGTAGTGGACGACGAGGACCGGCCCGTTCCTCCCCGTACGCGAGGGGAGCTCGTCGTCCGGCCGAAGGCCCCCCACACGATGTTCTCGGGCTACCTCAATCAACCCGAGAAGACGGTCGAGGCGTGGCGCAACCTGTGGTTCCATACGGGCGACTACGTGACCCGCGACGAGGACGGCTACTACTACTTCGTGGACCGGAAGAAGGACGTCATCCGCCGTCGCGGGGAGAACCTGGCTCCGTACGACGTCGAATCGGTCCTGAACCGCCACCCCGCCGTGTTCGAGGCGGTCGTCATCGGCGTCCCATCGCCCCTCGGGGAGGAGGATGTGAAGGCGTTCGTCCAACTGAAGCCGGGGACGCACGCGGAACCGAAGGAGCTCTTCGAGTTCTGCATCACGCACCTTCCGTTCTTCATGGTTCCGAAGTACCTCGAATTCCTCGAGGAGATCCCAAAGACCGCGAACCAGAAGGCCCAGAGATTCGTCCTGCGGGAGCGCAAGGGGGGGGTCGAACATGACCGCGACACGCTCGGGATCGTCATCCAACGTCCGTAGCCCGTCTCCGGTGGGACGGGCAAGCCCGGTGCTCCTCGACGTCAACGCGCTGATGTTGCCGGTCCGGGAACATTTCCCGCTCGCAGAGGAGGTCGAGCGACTTCGCCCCGGGGCCCGGATCAGCGTTCCCTCCTCGGTCCTTGCCGAGCTCGACGGACTCGTGGCCCGAAGGGTAGCGGGGTCCGCGGCGGCCGCTGCCCTCGCGCGCCGTTTCCCGATCCTTGCGACCGAGGGCCGCGGAGATTCGGCGATCGTTGAAGGCGCCATGCGCCTGCGGGCGTGGGTCGTCACGGCCGACCGGGAACTCGCGGAACGCCTTCGCTCCCGGGGCATCAATGTCCTCGTCCCGCGGGACCGCCACCGGCTCGAGATCCATCGGGGGCGACCCTCTCGTGCGAGGCCGGCTCGCCCCGCGGCTCGAGGGTGAACCCACGGGTCGTCGGCAACGGTTATGAATCGGGCTCGGCTCGTGCGATGGTCCGAGCGGGGTTCCGATGCGCGACGACGACCGACTGCTCAACAACCCGGATGCCCAGTTCGGTACCGGGGTCGTGGGCGTCTGCGACATTTGCGGTAGCCGTCAGGCGGTGATCGTCCTCACCAAGGAACGATTCAAGCTCTGCGTGATCGACTTTCTCAACAAGACGTGGATCAAGACCGACAAGAAGCCGGGGGTTCCGGCTCCGCTCTACCGGAGCGAGCGGATCACCTTCCCGTCGGGGTCCCTGAGCTCGGGGACCGCTCAGGGGATCGTCCTCTCTCCGACCAAGGTCGTGAAACATCCCGTCGTTCTCGTCACCCCGGACGTCTTCGGGCTCACCACCACCCTCCTCGACGCCGCTATCCGATTCGCTCGCGAGGGATTCGAGGTGCTGGTCCCGGACATCCTGAAGACGGACGGCGTAGGGGCCTCGCACGCCTTCGCCCTCCGATCGAGCGCCCAGTTCCGGGGCGGGGTCGCGGTTGGCTCTCGCAAGATTGCAGAGCTGGTCCACCTGTACGGCGATGCTCTCGAATACCTACGGGGCCGGGAAATGGTGGATGCGTCGAAAACCGCGGTTTTCGGAACCTCGTATGGTGCGAGCCTCGCCCTCGCGCTGGCGGCGCTGGACACTCGGCTCGCGGCGGTCGCGCTCGCCTATCCCATGCCCATCCAGCCTGCCGACCTCGCGAAGCTCGTGACGGTTCCGCTGCTCTATGTCGGAGGGTCTGCGGACCGGTCGGCGGGCAAGGCCCGCGCCCAGCTCACCGCCGTTCAGTCCTCGAGCAAGACCGCGTTCGAGTTCTTTGACATTCGGGGGGCGCGCCACGGATTCCTAGGCCGGGACCTCTCCGCGTACAATGTGGGGGCGGCGGAAGCGGCGTGGACCCGGATCCTGGCGTTCCTGAAGCAGAACCTGATGCCGCCCCCCCCGAAAGGTCCGACGATGCCACCGAAACCCGCGGCGGTCCCCGCCTCGCCACCACCGGTGGCGAAGCCCCCGGTGGTGTCGCCCGCGCCTAGCCTACCCGCGCCCACCGTGGCTCTCCCGGCGCCGGCCTCGCCTCCGACGGGCTGACAGCGCTCGCCCTACGGAGTCGTCGGGACCTTCGCGGCCGTCTCCACGAGCTCCTTGGCCGCCCGCGTAAAGCGCATCGCCTTCGCGAGGTTTCCCCGGATCCGGAACGTTCCGTCCAGGATCGCCTTCACGGGGTCGAGCTGGCCGTCCAACAGACGTTGCCAGTTCTCCGGAGTTCCCTCGTAGACAAACTCGCTCGCGACCGCCCGCGCGTCGGGGTAAAACGTCGCGGCCGAGCACTCGCCGTGCGCCAGCGCGAGGTGGATTCCAGGGGACGGCGCCTGGGCATCGGCGTTCCGAACGAGGAACAGGATGTCCCCTTCCCAAGCTTGGGCGGCTTCACGATACGCTTCATTCTGATTCAGTACGGAGCGAAACTCGGCCGCCCACTCGGCGGACGGGAACTTCATGGTTGGGGGAATTGAAGGGGACCTAAGAGAGTATCCCGGGTCGGGCCGCCGGGACGCGACTCACGTGGAGTAGTCGTAGAACCCCGACCCCGTCTTCCGTCCGAGATGGCCGGCGTCGACGAGCCGTCGAAGCAGCGGAGACGGTCGGTACTTGGGGTCGCCGAATTCCCGGAACAGCGTCTCCGAAACTTCGAGCGAGACGTCGAGCCCGATCATGTCCGCGAGTTCGAACGGTCCCATCGGCATTCCGGCTCCGGTCTTCATCGCGAGGTCGATGTCCCGGGACGACGCGAGATTCTCCTCAAGCGCGAAGGACGCTTCGTTGAGCACGGGGATCAAGAGCCGGTTGACGACGAACGCCGGAGACTCTCGCACGCGGATCGGCACGAGGGGATACCGGTGGTTGCGCAGGCCTTGCAGAAAATCGATAGTGTCGGTGATCACATCTTCTCTCGTTTCCACGCCCCCCGAAACCTCGACCAGGGGCAGCGTCGTGGGCGGGTTGAAGAAGTGCGTCACGAGCGTTTGGCGCACGTGCTTGAGGCCTCGGGCGAGACGCGTGACCGAGAGCGATGACGTGTTCGTGCCGATGACCGCATGGTCCGGAACGACCCGGTCGAGGGCCTCCAGGACCGGGCGCTTCACCTCCGAACGCTCGAAGACCGCTTCGACCACGAAATCGACCTCGGCGAACGGTGCGTATTCCGTCGTGCCATGTACGCGCGCCACGACCTCGTCGCCGCGGGCCCGAGTGACCTTCGGGGCGAGCTTTGAGCGGATCTTGGATTTCTGTTCTTCCGTCAGGTCCCCGGCGAGTTCCGAGATCCGCTCGATCTCCTTCGGGGCGCGGGATTCGTGGAACTTGACGAGCTCGTCGACGTAGGAGCGGACCCGCGCGAGCCCCTTCTCGACCAGGGCCGCGTCGACGTCCTTCAAGACCACGTCGATCCCGTTCAAGGCGAGCACTTCCGCGATCGCGGCCCCCATCGTTCCGGCGCCGACGACCCCTGCTTTCGCGACCCGCATACTGGCTCGGCCGCTCCATCGCGGAGTCGCAGATAACCTGCCGGTGAATTGACGTGGCCCAAGGGGATTTCGGCTAGCGCCGCCCGAGGTCCGTCAAAATCTGGTCGAACTGCTCGCGCGAGATCTCTCCCCGCGCGTACCTTGCCCGCGCCGTCGCCACCGCCGGGTCACGCAGCGTGCCCGGGCCGCGAGGTCCGCCCGCTCGGGCCCGGTGTCTCCAGAAGTAGACTCGAACCGCAAAGAACGACAGCCACAACAGCGGGAGGATCAGGAAGAAGCCGAAGAACCAGCCGCCTCCGTAGAACCGACCGGAACCACCGGAGGGCAGGAACCCTCCTGCCAACAGGAGTAGGAAGACCGCGATGACCGCGATGGCCACCATCGCGCCCGCGAGCACGACGAGGGGCCAGCGAGGGGGAGCCCGCGGGGATGGGTATCCGTGCATCGACACCGTCTCCTCACTCGTGATGGAGCGTATCTTAAGCTATGTCCACTGAGACGGCGGATTTGTGCGGGTGGCCGACTCTCAGTATCCGAAGGCTTAAGGAGCGGGGGCAGCTCGACGGATTCGCGCGGGGATAGCCCAGCCCGGTAAGGCGCAGGATTGCTAATCCTGTGGTGATTTCACCTCGGGGGTTCAAAAGAGGG
>Ga0209415_10004865_pt1 | contig 24441 bp, 26 predicted proteins | sample PeaSoiSIISIP2007_FD_187696 | JGI IMG/M metagenome (GOLD analysis project Ga0209415, IMG submission 187696) | Peat soil microbial communities from Weissenstadt, Germany - SII-SIP-2007 (SPAdes) (version 2) | ecosystem: Environmental > Terrestrial > Soil > Wetlands > Peat | place: Germany... | reverse complement strand
GGCCGCTCAACCTAACAGCGCGACGAGCGCCGCGGCGAGGTCCATGTTGAGCTCATGGAGGTCGGTGACCGTCGTCCGCGAAGTGGTCGATTCCATCGAGTCGAACATTTCCAAGGACTCAAGGCAAAAGGCACGAATGCACGCTGCGGAACAAAACGACCTTCGGCCTAGGATCGTCTCCAAGGACACTGGGACTCCGGTGACCTGGAATCCCTTCTGACCGGCCGCGATCTTGTTCCCGCACGTGCACACTTCAAGCATTGCCGCCGGCACCGGCACGATCTGGATCTTCGCGGTTCGAGAGGCAGGGATACGTTTTGGCTCGGGGTCCATGCGCGGAGTCTCGGAGGAACGATGAGGGCCTCCCGCCTACATTAGGAACTCTGGGGGACCTTGACGGTCGTGCGGAGACTCGACATGGTGCCGACGATGAGACGAGTCGTCCCGGTCGGGCTCACGACCTAAGGAGGTTACGTCTACGAGGGATCGGCGGACGGCGCCGGTGCAACAAGCCGGTCGTATCGGTGATCGACGAGCGAAACAAAGCCCGTGGCCGATTCCTGAAGGATCTCGATCCCCTCCAGATATTCACGCAACGTCGGCAACACGGGCCGTCGGGGGGTCTGAGGGTTGGCGGGGGGAGGGTTCGAACCCCCGAGCGCGCTCAGCAACCACCGGTCCGACCCGACCACGAACAGGAACGGAAAGACCCGACATTCGCGAGTGAGCGTAGCGAATAGACCCTCCGGACGCACCCCGCCCTTGGGGGACCCAGAGATGAAGACCACCTGGTCGGCGGCCTTTCCGCGATGTTCGGGGACCGTCCCGGGGTCGAGCAGCGTCCGGTGCGTTACCCAACCCTTGGCCAGCATCTTCCTTTGGGAGAACGGCAGCCCGAACGGACCCACGAGGTGGCCCCCGCGACCCTGGTCGGTCGCGACGAACGGTCGTCGAAGCAGCTCGCCGATCGCCCAGTTCTGGTGGGCGGTGATCGGGGCGACCTCGTGGTCTGCTTCTGGGCCGGAATCCGGTCCCCCAAGTCCGTGAGGGTACGCCAGAGTTCCCTCGAGCCCCGCGAGGTGGCACCAGAGACCTTCGAAGTCGAAATAGACGGGTACCGTGGGGGCATCCACCCGAACCGTGACCGACCAAGGCGCGGCCGCGAGCCGGTTCGAGGCGATCCGCTCGAGCAGCTTCTTTGCCCTCTTCGGTTCCGAGTGAAAGGTCACCGCGAGGGCGGTCTGCGCCCCCGACCAGAGAACCACGTTCCCCTCGTCCTGAGCCACCGTGCGACCGAACTCCTCGACCCGGTCGGCGAAGGGACGGGCGACCACGAACGTCACCCAGGGACGCCCGAGCGGGACGGGATGCGGGACGTACCGGTCCCTCAGCCAACCTTCCTCGTACGCCCGGCGCCGGACGGCGTGGTAGGTGGACCGGGGCACCGGTACCTGTCGGAGGCGCTCACGTTCTCGGTCGGGACGCGCCGCCAGCAACACGGCGATGACGCGAGCCTCCGCGTCCGTCAGTGCGCGCACGTACCTACCTTCCGGCTGCGACGCTGTAGCACGGTGTCCAACCCTCGAGGTCCCGGCCGGAGCGCCCGTTTAAAAGAAAGGGAACTCATGATTCCCTCCGAAGGAGGCGTCGGGAGGGATGGACATGTCGCATTCGTCGGCCAAGCGGGTTCCCATCCTGCTCGCGGTAGGGATGGCCGGCCTCATGGTGTTTGTTCTTGCATCGGTCACGGTCGAAGCCGCCCCGTTGACGGCGTCGTCCACCCCGGTGGGCTCGTGGTCCTACGGGGCCGTCCGATCGATCTCGGTCGGGCCGATGCACGGGGCGGACGGCTGGACGTACGAGGGGAATGCCACCTTCGGCTACACGGTCTCGATCTACGAGAACAACACCTCGGCCACCACCTTCGAGGTCAGCGCGTCCCGCACGATGGGCGCGTCGTTCAGCCTTCGGTTCTGCCTTCCGTCCTGCTCCTCGCCGCAGAACTGGGTGAACCTCTCCTATCGGGCGTGGGAGTCGACGAACGCACTCGCGAACTTCACGAACCAGGGGACCGTGGTCGAGGGCGGAGTCAGCGTTCCGGCCATCGCGGTCGAGAATTCGAGCGTGTGGGTCCGGGCGAACCTGACGGAGTCCTTCACAGAGCACCTACCTCGGATGGGCTTCCTCGTCGACCACACGAGCTACCTCTCGGCCGACATTTCCGGGCACGCGAGTGTCAATTTCTCCCCATCCCTGGGCCTCTTCCCTCTCCAACTGAACTCGGGGAGTTCGTGGTCTTCGACCAGCGAGTTCTCGACCTACGGGGAAGCGAACTACACCTACTGCTACGCGACCACCGGCATGGTGTTCAACGCGCACGCCTGTCCCGTGGGCGGGCCGATCTCCGTCTCGCAGCACGGGAACGTTACTCTGCAAGGCGCCTACAATCCGGGGAGCACGGTCGACCTCGGCGGGGTGACGTATCCCGCAATCTCGCTCACCGTCGTCGGACCGTTCAGCGTCCGGGAGGGAATCATCTTCGTCCCCAACATGGTCGATGTGTTCGGCGCGCCGGAGCGCCCATGGGCCGGCAACGCGAGCGGCGCGGCGTCTGTCTCGCAATCCAATGTCGATGTCAAGCCTTCCGCGAACGGTCACTTCGACCTGGGGGCCTCCAGCTGGCGCTACGCATCGAACTCGGTGAACCCGGCCGATGGAGCGAGCCCCGGGATGATCTCGGGCCTCTCCGCGGCCGTGCTGACGAGCAACCCCGTTTCCTCGACCACGGTGCAGGGTGAGCCGGAGACGGCCGCGCAAGCGACCGACACCCAGCAATGCCTCACCGGCGGAAACGGCTGCCCCGTTCCCTCTGGGACCGGCCTGGGGCCGCATTCTTTCCTCGGAGCGGTCGTGGTCATCGGCGCCATCGCCAGCGTCGGGGCGCTCATCGCGCTCGCGGTCGTGGAGCGGCGCCGGCGCATCCCTCCCCCGACCTACCCCAACGCAGCCCTGTATCCCCCCGGGGCCGCGGGCACGCCGACGGCCGCACCGGCGACTCCCGGCGCTCCACCGCCGCCTGAGGATGACCCGCTCGATCACCTCTGGTGAAATGCGGGCCGTCCCCTTGCGCCTCGGAACATTCCCCGGTCTCGTGGCGAGGCCGCTCAGAGGGTTGCCGGGGACCGGGTCGGCGCTGGCGCACGCGTCGCGAGCGGGTATCGAAGCAGGGCGGCAACTCCGCGGAAAGCCTTCGCCAATAGCTCCCCTTCCTCGCTCTCCGTGGAAACCAGGCGCGCCGTAGCGCCCGACGCGGCGGCTCGCCGGAAGAGGCCTTCCACGTAGTCCTCGCTCGACAGCTCGCTCACGGATCGTTGCCCGCACTTCGGACACGGGCCGTCGAGGACCGCCTCGATCGCTTCGTCCGCGAGCGTGCGGTCGAACTCGTTCTCGCACGAGGAGCACCGGAATCGGACCCGCTGTTGTCGCAGACCCTCCGAAACGATCAGGACGTCCACCGCCCCGAGGTCGAGGGCGTGGTTCACGTCGACCTCGCCGTAGGCCGCGAGCCCGGCCTCCGCCTTGCGAATCTCGTTGAGCAGCCGCTGGATCAGCCGCTTCTCCTCCGTGAGCTCGAGACCATGCAGCGTCTGGGTCGCTTTCTCCACGAGCTCGCGCAGGCCGTATTCGTCCGTGTACCCGGTGTCGAACAGCGGCTGGACGACCTTCTGCTGGAGCTCGTACTGGAGGTAACTCTCCTTGTAGAAGTACTCCTTCGTGGCCCCCGGCCCGCCGAGGAGGATCCCTTTCATCAGCTCCTTTCGGGGGAGGAAGAGTTCGCTCGCCATCTCGGCGATCTTCACGAAGAACTCGTGCGCGGCGTGTTCGATCATCCGCTCGAAGCGGTGCTGGGACTGTCCTCCGCGTCCGTGCTTGCTGGGGACGAGCGAGTTGCGGTTGCGCAGCGGCTCGACCCGTTTTCCTCGCAGGAGGCCGAGCGTGACCTCGGCCCGGTCCATGACGATCAGGCCCCAGACGTCCGGCTCGTGGACCATCGCGAGCAGCGGGTCGAGGAAGAAGGTGGAGTCGCAGCGGTAGAGGTAGGTGTTGAGCGGCTCGGGAGGCTCCACGATGAAGGTGACCGGCTCGGACTTGTCGGCGCCGACTGCCTTGTGGCCAACGAAGAACGACACGCCGTTCTTCGGGGGCTCCTTGAAGCCCCGGACGCGGCCCATGAGCGATTCGATCGCCCACATGACGTTCTTGCGGGTCGTCCGACTCTTGATGTTCGAACTCTGGGCGTACTCGTTCCGCAGGTAGGACATCACGTCCGAGATCTGCTTGCCCGGCGAGACGTAGAGGCTGATCAGCTCGGTCGCACGGCCGCGGCACGCGGCGATCTCGTCCAGCTTCCGCTGGAAGGAGTAACGAGCGAGCTGCAGGTCGGCGGACGGGGCGCTCACGCCGGCCACCCCTTCTCGCGAGGACTAAACGACTGCGTTGCTCGGGTACCGGCCGCTCGGCCTAGTGGGGACGGCCACCCGTTCCCCGGGCCGCGGAGTCAGAGGAGGCGACGGATGTGCTCGTCGATGACCTCTTCGGGGTACGCCCCGACGATCCGGTCGACCAGCTTTCCCTGCTTGTAGAACAGGAGGGTCGGGATGCTCATGATCCCGAGCGCGCCCGCCTTCTCTCCGTTGTCGTCGGAGTTCATCTTGCCGAACGCGACCTTGCCCTTGTACTTCTCGCTCAGCCGGTCGACGATCGGGGAGACCATTCGGCACGGACCGCACCACGGCGCCCAGACGTCGACCACCGCGGCGGTGTTGTCCTGCGCGAAACGGTCGAAATTGACGTCACCGACTTCTTGCACGCTCATCCAGCTGCCTCGCTTTCATCGAGGTGTCGCGGATATTAAATTGTTCTCTGGCGCCCGGGTGACCGGAGGGCGTGAACTTCCCTTCGCGCGGGTGTCGAGCCCAAATCGGGCGAAGTGTCTTTGTAGAGCGCAGCACATTGAGGAACGTGTCGTTTTCTTCCAATGCTCGGGATGGGTCAGGACTATCGACGAGCCTCGGGGCCCGCTCCGGCGAGTCGGTGCCGTATGTCGACCGGAACCGGCCCCGTTCGTCCGTGCTCTCGCCGGCCGCGCGCAAGGGGATCCGCCAGCGGATGCTCCTTTTCCGACAGGCCTCGCTGGAGCGGATCTCCCGATTGACCCAGGTGCCCGTCGCGGAGCTCAATCGGTTCCGGCGAGAGCTGTTGGACGGGGACCTCCCCGACATGCTGCTCGACCGCGGGGCCGGCGTCGCGTTCACCCACGAGCTCCCCCAAGGAGCGCTCCTCTACCTCACGGTGCGCGCGGCGCACCCCCGACGTGTGGTCGAGACCGGCGTGCGCCCCGGCTACTCCACGGCCTGGATCCTGGGGGCCCTGGACGCGAATCGGGAAGGTGAGCTGACCTCGCTCGGCCCGGGCCCGACCGCGGGCCGCGCTTCGGGAGTGCGCGACGTTTCCGTGGGCCAGTTCGTTCCGCCGTCCCTGAGGACTCGCTGGACCCTCGCCCTCGGGAACAGCGAGGACCGCCTGCGCGAGATCCTCTCCCGGTCGAACGGCGTTGACCTGTTCTTCTACGACAACGGCCCGGTGGCCTCACGCGCTCGGTTCGAACTCCGCGCGGCGTGGGAGGCCCTCTCTCCCAAGGGAATCCTGCTCGCGCACCACGTCGAAGCGAACTCCGCGTGGGCCGATTTTTGCCGCAACCAGGGCGTAGAACCCCAGATCCTCGACAGCGGCCCTCCGCCGATGGGCGGGCTCTCGGTCCGGACGCCGGGATAGACCCGGCGACTCAGCGCTCGAGCTCCTCGACCAGGTGGATCGAGGCGGGAAGGATTAGCTTCTCGACGGCAGTGCGTACCGCCCGTTCGCTCCCGGGAAGAGCGAAGACCGGCTTCCCCTGGATCACGAACAGTGCCGCGCGGCTGATGATGGCGAGCGCTCCCACCTCCCCGAAGCTGATCGAGCGGTAGATCTCCCCGAACCCCTCGAGCTTGCGCCCGCCCATCCCCTCGAGAGCGTTGACCGTCAGGTCGCGCGAGCTAGCGCCGGTCCCTCCGACCGTGATCGCTGCTTCGACGCCGACCTCGTGGAGCCACGGGTCGAGCCGTTCCCGGACGTCCGCGACCGAGTTCGCGACCAGGGAGTAATGGATGACCTTGTGACCGGCCTTCGCGACGAGGTCCCGCGCGAGGTGTCCGGAAGGGTCGTCCTGCTCGGTGTGGGTGTCCGAAACCGACAGAACGGCGAACCCGAGAGACCGTGTACCGTGCAGGTGATGGCGACTTGCGGCGTCCGTTGGTGATTTCGCTTCCGTCATGATGCCTCCTTCCGAGACTTTACCTTCGTCACCACGCGGACGGGACCGAGGGAGGTCGCCGGATAGAGCCCCCGCGCATTCTTCTCGAGGTACTTGACCATGTCCCATACCGTGAGAAGCGCGACGCTCGCCCCAACGAGCGCCTCCATCTCGACGCCCGTGCGGTCGATCGTCTCGGCTTCGACCCGGACCCGGACTCCACGACGCGAGAGCTCGAGGTCCACTGAACTCGCGGTGAGCGGGACGGAATGGCAGTGCGGGATGAGCTCGGAGGTTCGCTTCATGGCGAGCAGGCCGGCCAGTTCCCCCGCCATGATCGGGTCGCCCTTCTCGACTCGGCGCCCTCGGATCGCCCGGCGGGTCGCCGCGTTCGTGCGAAGCTCTCCGGCGGCGATCGCCCTCCGGTGAACCCGGGGCTTGTCGCCGACGTCTCGCTGCCGAGCCATACCTTACTTCCCGCCGGGCGCGCTCGCGGCGACATGCGCGAGGACGGCCTCGAGCTGGATGCGGTCGGACGCCCCTTGGGCGAGGCGGAAATCCACCTCGCCGAGGTACTCGAGCAGGCGGACCTTCTCTCGCGCCGGAAGGACCGTGTCGGGGATGTCGGGGAGGTAGCTGTGGATCGCCTTCAGGATATCCTCGCCGGAGGCACCCCGCTCGACGAACAGCGCGAATAAGCGGTCGCGAGCCTCGCGGAAATTGGACGCGAGCGCGGCCGAGAGCATCCCTTCGACCTCCCGCCGCAGCGGGATCGTCGCGTACTCCTTGATCGTGTCCGCCGTGATGCTGTCGGCGTGCGTCCCGGCGAGCTGCAAAAGGTTGGTGGCACGTCGCATGTCCCCGCCGGCGGCCGTCAGGATCGTCTCGAGCGCCTCGGCGGAGACCTTCTTCCCCTCGGCGGTGGCGATCTTCTTCACTTGAGTCCGCACCGCATCGGGAGCGTAGGCCCGGAACCGGAAGACGGCGCACCGCGATTGGATCGGGTCGATGATCCGTGACGAGTAGTTGCACGATAGGATGAACCGGCACGACCCCGAGTACCTTTCCATCAAGCGGCGCAGGGATGCCTGGGCCTCCGACGTCAGATTGTCGGCCTCGTCTAGGAAGAGGATCTTGAAGCCGACGTCCCCGAGCGGCGAGGTACGGGCGTATTGCTTGATCGTAGTGCGAACCGTGTCGATCCCACGTTCATCACTGGCGTTGAGTTCCAAAAACGAGCTTCGCCACTCCGCTCCGAAGAGGTCGCGGGCGAGCGCGAGAGCGGCAGTCGTCTTGCCGCTTCCGGGGGGACCCGCAAACAGAAGGTGCGGCATCGACCGCTTCTCGGCGTACGACCGAAGGAGGGGGAGGATCGCGTCCTGGCCCACCATCTCCTTGAGGGAGCTTGGTCGATACTTTTCGACCCAGACGGCCTCCGTCCCGCGAGTTGCCATACTCTTCCCCCGGCTCTCGCGACCTAGCTAATTAGCGTTGCTTCAGGAGGAGGGCCGCCTAGGGCGGCGGGGCGAGACAATTGCCGTTCGAGGGGCCGTTCGTCCTGACGATGCCGGCGCAGGGCCTCCGCCAGGACGCGGCCATACTGGCCCAGCGCCTGGCGGTGCCCCCCGTGGTCTTCGTTTGATACGACATGGAAGAACCACCAGAACTGGTCGAGCGATGTCACGAACCATTCGTGGTCGCTCAGGATCACGCGCGCCTCCCCCGCCCTCCCCCCTTCCGTGGCCGACAGGGCCAACACCCACGGGTCGTAGGAGAGCCGGTGGCCCCGCACGGCGATCTCGGCGGCCTCGATCGCCGAGCGGATCTCGTGGAGAGGATACTCCTCGAGAAGGACCAGTCGGTAACTCCAACGTTCGAGCCACTCGACGAGCTCATCGAAGTCGAGTGGAGGGGAGCGTATGTCGACCTCGGGTCGGGGAAACGGCACCGCTCCAGCAGCTACGGCCCGAGGAAATCAGTTGCGCCCCCAACTTCTCCTTGGGTGCTCACCGACGGTGTTCGTTCGACGTGCGTCCGGGACATACTGATCAGGTCCTTCTCAGAACCAATGAACGGCCTCTACCTACGATCCGTGGTGGAGCAGGCGATCAGCCAGCGAGAGTATCCCGAGCCCCAACCCCCGCGGCGGAAGTTCGCAGACGCTCGGGCCGACCGCCCGCAATCCATCCAACCAACGCCGGACTTCAGTCCCCCCGCGGAGCAAAGCGAGTCGCGTGTCCGACCATCGGCCCCTTCTCAAACCGAGCTATGAGAATCGGTTGCCGCAAAGGGGTCGCTCCCAGACTCGGACTCACCTGGATTCGCTACGTGCCCAGGAGCGGTGGACTCGCCGCGCCGACAGGGACCCGGGCGACCGTCGCTCGGGCCTTCAGCGTGCGATTCAAACGGTAGAGCAGGTAGATGAAGAACGCCGTCACGAGGAGGATCCCGGGGACGAAGAATTCGAGGATGACATCCCACGCGACTAGGGGAGCGAACATCCCGACCGCGAAGAAGAACTCCGACCGCTCGAGGTCCTCCCGTCCGATCGAGCGAAGGATCACGAAGAGAACTGCGGCGTTCGCGAGCACGTAGAACACGGTAGCGCCCACTGCGGGGATGAGCCAGCTGGACGAAAAGAACAGGACGACGGTGTATGCGGAGAACTCGACCGCGCCGAGGGCGACCACGGCGTTCGGGCCGATCGTGCGCGGCCCGGACCTTAAGGAGAGGAGGTCGCGCGGCGCCCGGAACGCGAGCGCGACCAGGAGCACGACCACTCCGATGAAGAACGCGAGCACGGCGGGGGACGGACCGTAGCCCACGAGGAAGCCGAAGACCACGACCTCGGCGATGTAGCCGAACGCGAGTAGCCCAATCGCGCCCCGGTCGAACCAGCGCGCTCGTTTGACCTGAGGGAACCAGAGGTTGGTCAGCAGGATCGGAAGCGCGATCGAGTAGGTCGCATGGAACACCGTGAGCACCAGCGCCCAGAGCCAGTTGACGCCGAACGCGTGCCCGTAGACCCCCAACGCGCCGACGGTGTGCCCGGGCGGAGTGAAGAAGGTGTGCACCTCGAATCCCTCCTCGGCGATGCCGTACGCTGCCCCGAGGAGCAGGACCGACGCCCACCCCTTGTCGTACGCGACTACGTACTCGCGGATCAGGAGCGCTCCGAACCCGTAGAGGATAATGTCGAGGGGGAACCCGACCAAGAACCCCAACGGGTTGAAGACGACATTCGAGATCGGGGTCGAGCCTGTGAGGAGCTCCGGGATGCTCGGAGCCAGCAGCAGGAGCGCAATCACCGGCAGACGGGGCCGGATGAGGATCCGCACGCCGTCGCTCTCGCCCTCCGCTTACTTGAACCATCTCGTTCACGACGACCGCGGCTGCCGTTATGACCCGGCGCGGAATGTCGCACGGTCGATGCGCGAGCTTCTCGCCCAGGTCTCATTCCGCGGGACGATCCGGGAACGGTCCGTCGAGCCGTACCTCCGGCTCCTCAAGGCGCTCCGGTACAAGCGGCGCGTGAAGGGCGTCCTCCTGGACATCTCGAGCGGCGGCGGCGAGGCGATCGCTTCCATGGACTTCTATCTCGGGGTGAAGCGGCTCAACGAGGTCAAGCCGGTGTACGCGTCGATCGGCTCGATGGGTGCCTCGGGGGCCTACATGGCTGCGCTCGGCGCCCGGAAGATCTTCGCCTACCCGGAGTCGGACGTGGGGTCGATCGGAGTGATCTCCGCTCACTTCGCCGTTCGGGACTTGATCCGTCGCCTCGGCATCTCGGTGGAGCTCTTGCATGCCGGGGTCCACAAGGACGCTTACCAGGGCTATCGACCGCTTACGGAGGTCGAACGAGCGAAATTGCAGGCGATCACTCAGGAAGGGTACGACGTGTTCGTCCAATTGGTCGCTCGCGAGCGGAAGAAGAAGGTCGAGGAGATCCTCCCCCTCGCCACCGGGGAGTTCTGGACGGGGACTCAGGCGCTGAAGCTCGGCCTCATCGATGCGCTGGCCGACCGTGAGTCCTCGCTCGAGGAGCTCGCCCGGCTCACCGGCGTCTCGTCCCGGAAGATGGTCCGCGCGAGCCCGCCGCGCCCGTTCTTTGAGCGCCTTCTTGGAAACGGTGCCGCCAGTCTGGGCACGGGACTCTTCGGTCGGTTCCAGGACGCCCTCGAGGACGCCGTCCTGGACGGCGAACGTTTCACGCTTCGCCGGTGACGCCCCGAATCGGGGTTATATAGCTCCGCGGCGGTCGAGCCAACGACATGCCCGAGAACCGCCGGACCGGATTCTCCAGCGCGGCCGGTCTCATCCAGTACTACGACATGGAGGAGACGCGGGCGCTCAAGCTCAACCCGCTGCTCGTCATGGGAATGGGGATCGCCTCGGCGATCTTCGTCGAAGTGCTGAACTGGCGGCTCGTCTAGGTTAGCTGCCCGCGCGCGCGGCCGCCATCGGGAGTTCGGCCCCCGCCGGTGTTCGGCCGGGCAGGAAGCGGCCCTCGGACCGGAGGCCGAGCAAGACCACTTTCGAATCCGGTGACTCGTCCAACCAACGATACCCGGTCTTCGCCGCAAGGCGGCGACCGAACTCCGAGATCTGCTCGTGGCTCGGTTCCTGGTCGCGTCCGAGGCGCTGGCGCGATTTGCCCATGTAGACGTACCCCTTCGGCTCGATGAAATCGGGGTGGGCGATCGAGTCGAGCTCGGCGTAGGAATCGACCCAGCCGAGATTCCACCCACGCACCAGGGTGTGACGGACGACCCTCCGCGTGCGCAGGTCGCGGAGGATCGCGAGCGACTCGAGGAGCCGCTCCCACGCGTCCTCCTGCGCGGGGAGCGTCAAGCGACGAAAGACCCGCGAGTTCGGGGCCGTCACCGAAACGTAGAGCTGCGTCGGCAGTGGGTCGAGCGCACGCAGGGCATCCGGGTTGGTCCCGTTCGTGACGAGGAACGTCGTGATCCCTCGCTCGTGGCAGAGCTCGAGGAAGCGGTTCATCTTCGGATAGAGCGTCGGTTCACCCGTCAGAGAGATCGCGATGTGCTTCGGGGTCTGGGCCTCGTCCCACCGCTCGAGCCGCACGCCGGGGTCCCCCTTGAACCCCGAGAGGATCCGCCGCTGCGCGTCGATGGAGCGGTCGAGGAGCGTTTCCGGGTCATCGAACTCCGGCATCGTTTCGTCATTTTCCCACCCCTGGTTCCGCCAGCAGAAGCGACAATGCAGATTGCAGGAATCGATCGCGGGCGACATCTGTAGGCAGCGGTGGCTCTCGATGCCGTAGAAGCGGCCTTTGTAGCAGTCGCGGCCGCGCGAGAGGGATTCGCGCGACCAATAGCAGAGCTTGACCGCGCTGTGCTTCCCGACGAGCTGATAACCCTGGCCGGCGAGCTCGCTCGAGAGGTCCTGGTCGCCCATCGCCCGGCCGCTCGACCGACGGTCGAGCCATAAAGGTTTGGAGCTGGGAACGGGGACTTAGGTGAACTCTTCCCGCTCGAAGAGCCAGAGCCCGGCAAGCGCGGTGAGGATGAAGTACCCGAACATGATCGCGAACCCTTCGAGATAGGTCGGGTTGTAGGAGGTCGTGGTGAGGGTCGCTCCCCGAGCCCCCATCAGGGTCGTGGTGGTCACATGCGGGGGGAGGGTCGAAAGGAACGGGTAGCCTATCACCTGGTCGGCGTAGGTGATGATGAACCAGGGCTCGATCTTCACGAGGTCGGTGATGACGCCCTGGAGCAGGGTGAAACCGAACAAGAAGAGCACCGCCACGACGAGCACGGCGTAGAGGCTGTTCTTGAACAGCGAACTGAACAGAAAGACCGACCCTAGGAGGGCAAAGAGGTAGAGGAGCGAAATGAGAAACGACTCCCCGAGCGCGAACGGGAACGCGTTCCCGTGGAGGTAGTATGCACCGTTGGCGAGCAGGATCGCGAGATAGAAGAATACCGCCACGAGCGACGCCGCGAGCGCCGCGAGGAACTTGCCGACGTAGACCGTCGTCCGCTTGATCGGGAGTCCCATCAGGAAGTAGCCGGTCTTGTTCTGGAACTCGCCAGCGATCGCGTCGCCGCCGAAGATGATGCCGGCAAAGATGATCACGATGGTGACCCCGCCGGCCCAGGCCGACCCGTAGAATGCGTCCCCACTGGCGGTAAGCCCTTGGATCGCGGGATTCGAATTGAAGTAGGCGAGGACGAACGAGAGGATGCCCCCGATCACCGCCACGATGAGCATCATCAGGACGAACCGGCGTGAACGGAGATAGTCGCGGAACTGGTACCGCGAGAGAAGCAACGCCTGCGCGAGCGTGCCGGGCACCACGCCCATCGTCGAGGATCCCTCGGGTTTCATGACGCTCGGCGCTGCGGCCGCCATCAGTCCCCCTTCGAGATTTCCTGAAGGTAGAGCTCCTCGAGCGCACTCTGGGAGGGTTCGAAGCTCAGGAGACCCATCCGCGCGGCCGCCAGTCGCTCGAGGACCTGCGCCTGACCCTCGGCGCCCCCCGTGATCATCACCTTCGCCCGCTGCGGGTCGACCCGAGCAACGGACGTCACCCCCGGGAGGGACGCCACTTGGGCGGAGAGCGTCTCGTCCGGGATCGGCCGAACGAACGTCAGTTGGACGGAGGTGGCGTTGCCGGTCAATCGCGACGACACGTTGGAAAGTGCGTCGTAGAAGAGGAGCTTTCCGTGGTCGATAAGGGCCACTTCGTCGCAGATGTCCACAACCTCGCTCAGGATATGGCTGCTCATGAAAATCAGGCGGTTCTCCTTCTTGAGCCCCCGGACGATGTTGCGGACTTCAGCCATGCCCCGGGGATCGAGGCCGGTGCTGGGTTCGTCCAGGATAACGACCTCCGGGTCCGAGAGCAGCGAGGCCGCGATATTCACGCGCTGCTTCATTCCCTTCGAAAAGCGGCCCACCTTCTGAGTGGCCCACTCGCTCATCTTGACCTCCTCGAGGACGACCGCGGTCCGGGAACGGATCTCTTCCGGACGCATTCCCCGGAGGGCGCCGCTCATCTCGAGCGCCTCGCGGGGCGTGAGCGACGGGTAGATCTCGGGAGTCTCGATCAGGTCGCCACAGTCCGAGAGCGCTCGCTTGCGGTCCTTCTGGACGGAGATGCCGTTGATGAACGTCTCACCCTCGGTCGGAAAGATCAGGTCGGTGAACATCTTGAGGGTCGTGGTCTTCCCGGCCCCGTTCGGTCCAAGAAATCCGACGCACTTGGCACCCTCGATCTTCAGGCTGAGGTGGTCAAGCGCCGTGAACGAGCCAAACCGCTTCGTCAGCCCTACCGCTTCGAGACTCGGTGTCATCGGCCGTAAATCGAGGAGGGTCCTGACACGCGAGGTAAAGAGCGTGAGGTATCAATGCGCCGGGGTAGCACGGCCCACCGCTCCGAAGGGAACGCGCTTCCGACCGACCCAGCGGAGGGAGAGGGAGTTGAGAACGACCGTCGTGGAGGAGAGACCCATGGCCAGCGCACCCGTGATCGGGAGCACGGCGTAGACCCCCAGTCCCCAGAGAGGGACCAGCGCCCCCATGGCAACGGGGAGCAGAACGGCGTTGTACCCGAGCGCCCATCCGAGGTTTCCCCGCACCTTACGTACCGTGCGACGACCGAGGTGAAGCGCGGTCGCCACCGCCCGGAAGTCCGTGCCGATCAAGATCACGCCCCCCGCTTCCCGAGCAACCTCCGTCCCGGTTCCGATGGCGATCCCGAGGTCGGCCGCGGCGAGCGCCGGCGCGTCGTTGATTCCATCGCCGACGTACGCGACCCTTCGCCCTCGAGCCTGGAGGTCCCGGATCAGCTCGAGCTTGTCCTTCGGGCTCATGCTCGCATGGACCTCCGCGATCCCGACGGCGCGAGCGACGCGCAAGGCCGCGGCCTCGTGGTCGCCGGTAACCATGGCGACCTCGATCCCGTCCGCGGCCAGCGCCTCCACCGCCGCCCTCACTCCGGGAGATGGTTCGTCCGAGAACCCAAGCACCCCGATCGGCACTCCCGCTCGAAGGACGGCCGACCATGCCTTCCCCTCTCCGGTCAGTCGCTCGGCGGCCGAGCGCAGGGGTCCGAGATCGACGCCGGCGTCCGCGACCCCGCGGGGACTGAGCAGCTCCACCGAGACCCCCGAAACCGTCCCGCGAATTCCCGTTCCCGGATCCGCACGGACCCCCGACGCGTTCGGGAGGGCGAGGCGGCGCGCGGTCGCTACCTCCAGAACCGCTCGGGCGAGAGGATGGTCGGAGCCGGATTCTACCGCCGCGGACCACGAGAGCAGCTCCTCGGGAGAGACTCCGGGGATCGGCACGAGGTCGGCGAGCTCGGGGCGCCCCCGGGTGATGGTTCCGGTCTTGTCGGTCAGGACGAGGTCGACGACGCTCGCCCGTTCGAGCGAGTCCCGTCCCTTGAAGAGGATACCTTCCTCGGCGGCCCGGCCGGTCCCGACGATGATCGCCGCGGGGGTGGCGATCCCGAAGGCACAGGGGCAGGCCGTGATCGCCACCGAGACGAAGACGAGCAGGGCGATCGTGAATCCGGCTCCGTAGGCGAACCACCCGATGGCCGCGACGCTGGCGAGAACGAAAACCACCGGGACGAACATCGCAGCGATCCGATCGGCCAGTTGCTGGAGGGGAACCCGGCTCGTTTCCGCTTCGGTCACCAGCCGACCGATCTGTGCGAGCACGGTGTCCTCGCCCAGCTTCGTCGCGACGATCGTCAGCCATCCCTCCCCGTTGATCGTACCCGCGATCACCGCATCGCCCGGATGTTTTTCGACGGGTAAGCCCTCTCCGGTGAGCAGCGACTCGTTCACGGACGAGAGGCCTTCGGCTACGATCCCGTCCGTCGCGAAGCGGCCGCCCGGGCGGACTCGGTACCGCTCGTCGAGACGCACGTTCGAGACCGCCACCTCGACCTCGCGCCCATCGCGGAGGACGAACACGGTGGAAGGAAGCAGCTCGTGCAACTTTCTCAAGGAGCCTCGGGCCCGCTCCCGAGTGAGATGCTCGAGGTAGTTCCCGGTGAGGATCAGGGTCACGATCAGGGCCGATGCGTCGAAGTAGAGCGCCGAGGGCAGGCGTCCCGGAAGGAGGACCACCGCGACACTGTACGCGTAGGCCGCGGTTGTGCCGACGGCGATGAGCACGTCCATGTTCCAGTTTCGATTCCTGAACGCGTCACGGGTACTGACGAGGAATTGGAGCCCCGGATAGAACTGGACAACGGTCGCGAGCCCGAGTAGGACCCAGGCCTCCTCAGGGAATCCTATGAAATAGGTCAGTAGGAGGATGACGACGGACAGGGGCCACGCGACGGCCAGCTTCTGGCGAAGCATTCGGAGCGCGCGCTCCGGTTGCGCGAACTCCTGCAGGCAGTGCGCCGAGCAGAAGAAGTAGGTTCGGTTCTCGCGAACCAGCTTGAGCTCGGCATCCACCTCGTCGACGAACATTCCGCAGACGGGGTCGGTGGCCATGGATGTCCCGCCGACCGAATGCGACGGAACGGACGGAGCGGCGTCTACCCGGTCCGCGGGTGGGTGCGCTCGAAGCTCTTCTGGCAACCGAGCGAACAGAAGTAGACCGTCTCGCCACCGTAAACCCCGTGGGCCGCTGCGGTGCTGTGTTCGATAACCATGCCACAGACAGGGTCCTTCACTTTCGTCAAGCTAATGCCCTCCACGGTCGAAACACGTTAGCTTATTTAGCCTTTGAGAGATGGAACTCGCGCGCTGGTCGCCGAAGGATGACGTCTATTCCCGGGGAAGTGGAGCCGAGACTCGCCGTCGATTTCGCCAACACCGTGGCCTGCCCGGGCTGCCGTGGGGCGGACGCGCTCCTCTCCGCGAATGAAGCGGAACGATGGATCCAGAGAAAGATCCCTCGAGAGGGCCTCCGCATCGGCCCTGGCGAGATGACCGAGCTCCGAACATTTCGGGTCAAACTTCGCGAGCTCCTCGAGGCTCTTACGGACGGAACACCGCCGTCGACGACTGCTCTATCGGCGGTCAACCGGGCGGCGGCACGGACCACCCCCTACGCGGTCCTCCGCTGGACCGGGAGACGTTGGACCACCGAGGAGATGGGAGGGGCGGGGACGGTGTCTCACCGCTTCATGTCGGCCGTCGCACGGTCCGCCGTCGAGCTGATCGGAGGTCCCCGCTCCCCCGGCGTCCGACGGTGCGCCGGACCGGGGTGTGTTCACTTTCTTCTGGTCCGTCGGTCGGGACAGCGATGGTGCTCGCCGACCGGCTGTGGAAACCGGGCGCGAGTCCAGCGCCACTACCGAAAGGTCCACGCCGCGTCGGACTCGAGGTAGCCCCCGCGAATTGAGCCCATCGAAACATCCTTAGTCTTGGATTTGTCCCCGGGCCTCCATGGTCACGGAGATCGAACCGACCGAGCTCGCACGGAGGCTGAAGACGGCCCCCGAGAAGCTCGTGTTGCTCGACGTCCGCGAACCCTTCGAGCGGGAGATGGCCGTGATCCTCCCTTCGGTCCACATCCCGATGGGCGAGGTCCCTTCGCGGACCGCCGAGATCCCCCAGGACCGTGAAGTCGTGGTCTACTGCCACGGGGGGGTCCGTTCGATGGTGGTCGCGGGGTTCCTCGAGAGCCACGGGTTCAAGTCGGTCGTGAATCTATCGGGCGGAATCGACGCCTGGTCCGTCGAGGTCGACCCGTCCGTCCCTCGATACGGGTAACGTTCGAACGTTCGCGCGGGACCTTCCTCTCCCGCTCCCCTCGGGGGATTCGCTCGAGCTCAACGTCGGCGCGATGACCGCTCGTCCGGGTCCGCGGGTTGGTCGAAGACCTCGATGTAACCCCGCATCTTCCAGTAGGTGTCGAGAAATTCCTGCCCGCGGGGGGTGAGGTCGTAGGCGGGGCGTCCGTCCAGTTCCTCCGACTTCAACAGCCCGAGCGCTAGGAGGCGGTCGACGAAGTTTCGCAGACGGTCGACGGGCATTCCCGCCCCATACGAGATCCGGGTGATCCGGGCCGCCCCGTGGTATCGCTTCACGACCTCGAGCACGGTGGCGTAGAGGTCGCTCACCTCACGCCGACGGGGAGTGCCCGGGGATCCGTTCTGCATTCGGCCGTCTCCGCGTCACAGCGGGAACGTCGGCAGAGTTGCTACCTTTTGCGGAGCCGAGCGGACCGTCGCCCCCGACTTCAGTTCGAGGGTGTCGGTGTATACTACCTGGTCGGCCGAAGCTCCTTCGCCGAGGATGACCCGACGAGCGAAGACCCGACGGGCCTCCGCCTTGTCGCCGAGCTCTACCGTGTCGCCGTAGAGGTCCTCGGCCTGGGCCTTCGTGTCGATCTCCACGGCTCCGCCCACGAGCGGACCGGACGCCCGGGACTTGCGCCCCAGGGTGATGCGGGCGGCCTTGAAACCCTCGCGAGTGGCGACCGCGCCCCCGATCTCGGCAGTGGAGGTGAAGACGGCGCGCCGCGCTTCGATCTTGCCTCCGATCTCTACGGTCGTACCGGTCAGGGCCTCGCCGACGGAGATCTGGCCCCCCACCTCCAGTTTCCCGGAGAGGTCCAGGGAGCCACGGACCGAGAACTTTCCACCGACCTCGACGTTCCGGCCCTGGCCGTTCCCGCCGATGGTCCCAAGCCCCCCGACCTCTAGGTCGTCGAAGGTAAGGTCCCCGTCCGCGGTCATCATTCCGCCCGCCTCGATGTTGCCCCCCTTCGCGGCGGCGTGGAACTGCGCGATCCCGCCGACCTCGATCTCGCCGAACTCGAACGGGGCATCGGAGCTGAACGTGCCGCCGACTTCGACCGAGCGCCGCACGACACCGCCGGCCAAATGGACGACCCCTCCGACCTCGAGCGTCTCGAGCTCCACTTCTTTCAGGTCGACCGAGCCTCCGGCTTCTACCGACTCCGCCTTCAGCTTTCCCGCGAGCCGGAACTTCCCCCCGACGGAGACCTTCTGCGCGGTCAGGGTCTGCGCTCCTTCGAGCCGTCCCCCGACCTCGAACTGGTCGGCCGTAGCGGGACCGCCGACGGTCAGCCCGCGGTCCGCGTCGACACGCCGAGCCTTCAACTCTCCGTCGACCTCGACCGCGCCGTCGCGGGTCTCGAGGTCCTCATGGACGAACAGGTCCCCTCGCACCCGTACCGTGCCGTCCTCGGACCGGAACGAGCCGCACTCCATGTTCCCCCGGACGTCCGCGTCCCCGTCGAATCGCGCTCGCCCCGAGACGGCAAGCTTTCCGTCGACCTCGATATCGGCGTCTCGCTCGACCCGCAGGTCTCCGTCGAGAACTCCGAGCCGGACCTTGCCTCCCCGGGGGACACGAGTCTCGGTCATCGAACAGGGAACGGGCACCCCCATCTATAGGGGTAGGTCACGCTCGGTGACTACCGGGGCGGACCTCCACCCCCGGGGGAAGCGCCAAGAGGAACCTCTCTTCCCGTCCGTTGTGTCGGACTCTCTCGAAGCGGTGCGACGGGAGGTGGTCGCCTGTGCCCGCTGCCCGCGTCTCGTCACGTATCGCGAACGCGTCGCGCGCGAAAGAAAGCGCGAATTTCGCAACGAGGAGTATTGGGGACGACCCGTACCGGGGTTCGGCGACCCGATGGCACGCCTAGTGGTGGTCGGGCTCGCCCCCGCGGCCCACGGCTCGAATCGAACCGGTCGCGTGTTCACGGGCGATCGGTCCGCCGCGTTTCTCGTGAGGGCCTTCCACGACGCCGGCTTCGCGAACCAGCCGACCTCGTTCCGGCGGAACGACGGACTACGGTACCGGGACCTGTACCTGACCGCCGCGGTGAGATGCGCCCCTCCCGACAATCGACCGACCCCGGAGGAGCGGTCGAACTGTGCCCCCTTCCTCGAGCGAGAGCTGCGCCAGCTCCCAGAAGCGAGAGCGATCCTGGCCCTCGGGGGGTTCGCATGGGACGCGGTCCGCGAGATCCTTCCGCGGGTCTATGGCGGAGCACGCCTCACCGGACCGTTCGCTCACGGTGCGTGCCTTCCTCTTGGTCCTGGTCGCCCCATGTTGTGGGGGTCGTATCACCCGAGCCCTCAGAACACGAACACTGGAAAGTTGAACCAACGGATGTTGGTGGAGTTGCTGGAACGCATTCGCGCGTCCTACGATTCCGGCCCGGCCCCGGGGAGACGCCATCCTTAACGGGACGCATCGGTGGGCGGGGAGCGATGGACTTCGAGGTACTCGACCGTGATGGCCTCGCCCGGCTCGGCCGGTTCACCACCCCCCATGGTTCGATCGAAACGCCCGCGCTGCTTCCGGTAGTCCATCCGGACCCGACCCGTCAGCCGGTCAGCCCGCAGGAGATGCGCACTCGCCTGGGGGTGGGGGCGGTGATCACGTCGGCGTACATCACTTGGCGAACCCCACCACTGCGGACCGTGGCCGAGCGGGAGGGGATCCACGGATTGATTCGGTTCGATGGGCCGGTGATGACCGACTCGGGCGCGTTCCAGCAACACGCGTACGGCTCGGTCGAGGTGACCCCCGAGGAGATCGTCTCGTTCCAGAACACGATCGGCAGTGACATCGCGACCGTCCTCGACGTCTTCACCGAACCCGAGGACAGTCACGAGGAGACGGAAGCGGCCCTGACCGCGACCTCGGAGAGGGCTCGCATGAGCCGCGGTCTCCGACCCGGCCTGCTCGCGGTCCCCGTGCAGGGGGGCTCGCACCCGGACCTTCGAGCCCGATCGGCCCAGGCGGCCAGCGAGCTGGGCGACGTCCTCGCCGTCGGAGGCGTCGTACCGCTGATGGAACAGTACCGCTTCCCCGACCTGGTCCGCGTCCTCGCGGAGACCCGACCGAACCTGTCTCCCGCGTGCGCGGTCCATCTGTTCGGTACCGGGCACCCGATGACGTTCGCGCTCGCCGCGCTGTTCGGGGTCGACCTGTTCGACTCCTCGGCGTACCACAAGTTCGCGCGTCGGGGAAGCCTGCTGTTCCCCGACGGGAGCGTCCCGGTCGAGGAGCTTCGCGAGAGTACGTGCCGATGCTTTCTGTGCGCGGAAATGCCGCTCCCCGAGGTCGCGCGGCTCACCGGCGAAGAACGCGAACGTCGGATCGCGTTCCACAATCTCGTGATGTCGGTGGAAGAGATCGGTCGAGTGCGTCAGGCGATCCGGGCCGGGACCCTGTGGGAGCTCGCCGAGCGGAGGACCACGGCGCACCCGGCGTTGCGCGCCGGGTTGCGAGAGGCGCTCGCGAACCCGGACGTCTTCCTGCCGGCAGAACCGGAATCCCGGCGGGCGTTCCGGGAGGTCGTCGCGGAGAGCATCGGACGTCCCGTAGCCGTCCGGTTCCGGCACGCCGTCGAGGTGTATCGTACCGGGAAGGGTCCGAGCCACCGGGTCCCTCGCTTCCCGATGCGGCCCGAGTATCTTCGACATCTTCCCGCCGTCGACGAGTCCGGTCAACCGCTCGAGTGGGATTGCGCAACGCCGTTCGGCGCCGTTCCGGTCGAGCTCACCGACCTCTACCCGGTCGGCCCATACCTCGGGGTCGAGGAGTTCGTCGCTCGTCGTCATCACTTGCCCCCGACGGTCTTCGCCGAAGCCGTCCGGGAATCGGCGCCACCGAACGCCGAGCTCGACCGTGACGGAACCTCCGCGTGGGACGAGAGGCAGGTGTCCCGCTTGTTGGAGTGGCGCTACGGGATCACCGTGAGCGCGAAGGCTTGCGACGGCCTGCGCGCGGAACGGTCTCGCCGTACCGGACGTCTCCGGACGATCCTTCGGGACGGCCAACCGGAGTACATCGTCGGTACCGACGGGGTCCCGCGTCCGACGTTCCGGGGCGCGGTCCGTCTGCACGCTTCCCTTCCCCTCGGGCGAGAGCGAGTCGTAGTTCACGACGACTCGGTCTCGTTCGTGCGGGAAGGAAGGAGCCTGTTCACCTCGTTCGTCGTGCAGGCGGACCCGGCGCTCGTGCCGGGCGCGTCCGCTCTGCTCGTGGACGGAGGGGATTCGCTGCTCGCGGTGGGACGGTTGGTCCTCGCCCCGAACGAGATGGGCCGCCTGCGGCGAGGGGTGGCGGTCCGCGTCACGGCCCACGCTCGCTCTCGCTCCCCCGAAGTCGAGGAGTGATCCTCGACACCGACGAGAGCGGAGGGAGGCCCCGTGCACCGGTCGACTTTAAGGCCGCGAAGGCTAGGGCCGAGCGGGTCGTTCCCGCACAATCGATGACCAAGACGTTCCTTCTCCTCCAGCTGGACAGCGAAGGCGCCCCGTACTCGGAAGTCGCCTCCATCCTCGAAGATCTCGGATTCCGGCCGGAGACGGAAGGATACGATTTCCTCTACGATTGGGAGCGTCCGGTGAGCATCGCGGAATCGCTCGCCTTTGCCGACCGGATCCAGGAGGCGCTGCGCGGTTCGCGCGTGCGTTTCCGGATCGAGTCGACCGAGGACTGAGCTCCCGTCGCCGCCCTCCGCCGGAGAGTTATAACCGCCGCTCCGGTCGACGGGCGATGGTGGTCCTCGGTATCGAATCGACCGCCCACACCGCGTCGGTCGGTGTCGTCGGCGAGGACGCCGAGGTCCTCAGCTTGGCGTCGGACATGTATCGACCTCCCTCGGGAGGGATCCATCCCCGCGAAGCGGCGAATCATCACGTGGAAGTGCTCCCCTCGCTCGTCGGCCAGGCCCTCGAATCCGCCGGTGTGAAGCCGAAGGATATCGAAGCCGTGGCCTTCGCCCAAGGGCCCGGGCTGGGTCCATGCCTGCGCGCAGGCGCGACCGTGGCGCGCATGCTCTCCCTCGCGTGGGACCGGCCGCTCGTCCCGGTGAATCACTGCGTCGCTCACGTCGAGATCGCTCGAGTCCTGAGCGGCCTCGAGGACCCGCTGCTCCTCTATGCGAGCGGAGGGAACACCCAGGTCATCGCCTACGGGCGCGGTCGGTACCGGGTGCTCGGGGAGACCCTCGACATCGGGATCGGCAACTTCCTCGACAAACTGTGGATCGGGTTGGGCGGAACGTTCCCCGGCGGTCCGGCGATCGAGGCCGAGGCGCGCCGAGGGACCGAGCTCCTGCCGCTGCCGTATTCGGTGCACGGAATGGATGTCGCGTTCTCGGGGATCCTCACGGCGACGCTCGCGCTGCACGCGAAGGGCGCGAACCGACCGGACCTCGCGTACTCGGTCGAAGCGACCACCTATTCGATGTTGACGGAGATCACCGAGCGAGCCCTCGCCCACCGGGGGCGTGATTCCGTCGTCCTCGGCGGCGGGGTTGCGTGCAACGAGCGACTTCGAGGGATGGTGAAGACGATGGTCGAGAGCCGCGGGGGAACGATGTTCGCTCCCCCGAAGTCGCTCTGCGTGGATAACGGGGCGATGATCGCTTGGACCGGCCGCCTCGCCTTCCGCGCGGGTCTGACGAGCTCGGTCGAGGCATCGGCGGTCCAGCCCCGTCAACGGACCGACCTGGTGGCCACCCCGTGGCGGAACGACTGACGGCTCCTCCCGTTAAGAGGCGGCGCCGACTGGTGCGTCCGTGGACGACGTGGACGTCCTCGTCGTGGGCGCCGGACCCGCCGGATCGACCGCCGCCGCTCGCCTGGCGAAGTCGGGGCACTCGGTTCGAGTCGTCGAGGAACATCCGAAGGTCGGTCACCCGGTGCAGTGTGCGGGCCTCGTCTCGCAACGGGTCCTCGACCTCGCCGGGTCGAGCTCGATGGTTCGCACGAGCGTTCGGGGCGCGAACGTCTTCGGACCCTCGCTCGAGTCGATCGAGTTCCGCGCCGAATCTCCGCGCGCGTTCGTGATCGACCGGGCCGGGCTCGACATCTACCTCGCCGACCGGGCCGCTCGGGCCGGAGCGGAAATACGAACCTCGACGAGGTTCGACGCCCTGGAAGGAGAGTCCGGAGATCGACTCACGGTCCGACTCCGAGGTCCCGATGGCTCGCCGGAAACGCTCCGGACCCGCCTCGTGATCGGCGCCGACGGCGTCTCGAGCGCCGTCGCTCGAGCGTTCCGCCTCCGGCGGCCGGTCGAGGTCCTCCCCGCGTTCGAGGCGGAGTTCCCCGAGAGCCCCGGCGACCCCGACACCGTGGAGGTCTACCTGGGACGCAAGTTCGCTCCCGGCCTGTTCGGATGGTGGATCCCCGATGGCCTCGGGGGCGCTCGAGTGGGGATCGCGGCGGATGCGGACGGCACCCCGGCCCGCGAGTACTTCGACCGTCTCCTCGACTATCTCGAACGTCGGTTCGGAAAACGCCTCGCCAATCCGACGGCGTATCTCGTGTCGGGCATCCCCATCGGGACGCTTCCTCGGACGCATGCTCGGCGAGCCCTGCTCGTCGGTGACGCGGCCGCCCAAGTGAAGCCGCTCTCCGGCGGCGGGATCTTCACGGGCATGCGCTGCGCGGAGATCGCCGCGGAGGTCGCCTCCCAGGCGCTCGGGAGAGGAGACCTCTCCGAGTCGGCTCTTGCGGAGTACGACCGGCGCTGGCGCGCCGAGCTCGGCGAAGAGTTCCGCCGGGCCCTGTACCTGCGGCGATTGTTCACCCGGCTCACGGATGACGAGCTCGACCGGGTGGTGCACGCCCTGAAGGGCGCCCACCTGGCCGCGACGATCGTCGCCTTCGGCGACATCGACTTCCCGACCCACGTCGCCCGGGAGCTCCTGAAAGAGTCGCCGGGCCTCCTCCGCCTCCTCCCGAAGGCGGTGGGGGCGTGGGTCTCCTCCGGCCCCTATCGTGCCCCGGAGCTCGACTTCGGGCCCCGCCGGAAGTAGACAAACGCGCCCGCGCCCACGAGCACCAGGGACGCGCCGAGGATCAGGGCGAGCGCCCAATCCCAATTGGAGGAGGTCACGAGGATCGCCGTCTCGGCGGTGACCCCCGAGACTCCGAGGACGCTCAGATTCAGGGTCAGGCTCCCGTTCGGCAGTTCGGTCGCGGCCGCCCACTCGCTCGCCGTGAACCAGCCACGGGACTGAAGCCGATAGCTCGTACCGTTCGCTACGAACGACAGCGCGGTGCGGACCGCGAAGGTGCCCGCGGGCGTGTTCGCCGCCGTGGCCACGCCCACCGAACCGGCCTCGAGCGCGCCGGGAGCAAGAGAAGG
>Ga0209415_10004864_pt1 | contig 24443 bp, 18 predicted proteins | sample PeaSoiSIISIP2007_FD_187696 | JGI IMG/M metagenome (GOLD analysis project Ga0209415, IMG submission 187696) | Peat soil microbial communities from Weissenstadt, Germany - SII-SIP-2007 (SPAdes) (version 2) | ecosystem: Environmental > Terrestrial > Soil > Wetlands > Peat | place: Germany... | reverse complement strand
CTGTCCAGTAACCAGCGTCGCTCGCCGAGCGTCTTTCCGGTGATATACTCGCTTTCGGTCGCTACGTAATGGCATCTGCCGATCACAATTTTTGAAGAGGAGCATCAAATGATTAAGCGAACTCTGGGACTTGTGGCCTTAATTGGATGGTTGATGGCCGCCAGTGGCTCCTTGCAGGCTCATCATTCCCTCGCGGGCGTGTACGACATGAAAAAGGAAACGAATATCGAGGGGACGGTCGCCAGTATCAAGTTTTCAAACCCCCACGGGTCGCTGACGCTCACGGTCAAGAATCCGGACGGCACGACAACCGATTGGGTGATGACGCTGGGCTCCGCCACGGCCCTGGCGCAGAGAGGGATTGGTAAAACCGGACCGAATGCCCTGCACGCCGGGGACAACATCAAAGTGATGTTCCTCCCCGCGAAGGACGGCAGTCCGTTGGGGTTTCTCAAAACGGTGACGATGCCGGACGGTCGCGTGATCCAGATCGCAGCCCCGAACGCCACCGAATAGACGACGGAACTGACTATCATGGCATCTCGACGAGGGATCATCGGGACGAGCATTGCGATCGGAGTGGTTCTCACGATCGGGGCGCTGTCGCCGACCGCTGCGTGGGCGCAGGGGTTCGGGGATTACCCAGTGATCTACAGACCCGCGAAGGACGCCAAGGACCTGCGGGCGGTGCTTTTCAACTGGACCTGGTACATGGGCATGCTGCGGGGCGTGGATGAGCACGAGCTGATCTCCTCGCTTGAATATCAGGGGAAGGGCGTCATCCAGGTGGACGGACAACCCTGCACACTCACGAAATATCGTGTTAGCACCAGCTACCAGACGCCGGGGCAGCGGGTTCAGTACACGTGCACGCGGCCCAATGGACAAGCGTATTCGGGTGTCGAGGTTGTCAGCGGGCAGTATGCCTGGAACGAAGACATAGCGGGTGCGGAGATCGTTCCGGGGAAATGGAAGGCGACGCCGATGCCGGGCGCCGTCGAAGAACGGCTGATCCGTCTATGGGCCAGTCCCCAGGGAGCGCCCAAGGCTGCGATCGCTGGAGTCACGCCGACGGCCCAGTTGGGGGCCAATCCGGCTACACTTCTCAAGGACGGCGTCGACAAGGTGGGCGAAACTTCTTTGTCGTGGGAGGGCGGTAAGCCGGTCGTCACCTTCCCCATTCCGGGTGTCCCAGGCGCCATCGCGACCGCAACACTGAGTAACAAGTACATGGCTGAGCGCGTGGTGGTGAAACAAGGGTCGAAAACCACCGAGTTCACCTACGGCGATTATCAGGACTGGAACAATCCGCTGAACAAGGTCGACGCGTTATACGCTGGCAAGATGATGGAGCGCCACGACGGCGCCGTCGTTCGCGACCTCACCACGGTGCAAACGGAAACGGGTAGCGTTTATGTGGTGATGCCCGTGCCGGCCAGCGTGCGGGCGGCAATTCATGTGGCTTCGCAGCAGCCGCCAACCGCGAAGACTCTGGAAGCTTCCGGGGAGACGCCGCGGATGGCAAACGGGCACCCGGACCTGACGGGCAACTGGAGTTTCAACGCCATGAATTGGCGCTACGGGAATCGCCGCTGCGACCCCACGCAGCAGGAGGGCTGTTCCCGGGCACTGAATCAGACCATGGATTTTGAGTTCGAAGCGCCCTCGCGGTTCGGGCCGAATCGCCCGCTGTACAAACCCGAATACTGGGACAAGATTCAGCAACTCGACATGTGGACGAACAGGGAAGACCCGGTGATGACCTGCCAACCGCTGGGGGTTCCGCGCGAGGGCCCGCCCCGGCGCATCATTCAATCTGCGAACGACATTATCTTTTTCTACGGGGAATATGTGGATGGCGGCGGCGGCTACGGGGAATATCGCGTGATCCCGACCGACGACCGTAAGCACGACCCAAAGAAGGCGATCGAGAGCACCTATATGGGATATACGGTAGGGCGCTGGGAGGGCGACACGCTGGTGCTCGACTCCATCTCGTTCGTCGATACCACATGGCTGGCGCGCGGCGGCTTCTTCCATTCCGATCAAATGCACGTGATCGAGAAACTAACTCGTAAGGGTAATAAGATTCTGTACGAAGTCACGGTCGACGACCCAGAGTCGCTTGCGGAGCCGTGGGTGATGACGCCGCGAACGCTGACGGTCAGCACGTTTCCCGACGCGGGACTTCTGCGGGAGCGAGGCAACTGCGAAGTCTACGAGATTAAGGACATCAGCTCCCAGATTCGGCACTAGAAGTAGCAACGGAGAACATTGGAATGAGCAGAGCAGTATTAGCGTTCCTCGTCTGTAGCGCCATGTCCACTTCTTTGATTGAAGCTCAATCACCGGCAACGCCTGCCACCCTGGCCCAACTGATGAAGGGGACCTTATATCCGGAATCGAATGTGGTTTTTGCGGCGCAAGACGTTAATCCGGCGGAGGTGCCACACGCCAAGGATCCAAGCATGGCGACCGATCCCCTGACGAGTCAGTATGGAAAATGGGAAGCAGTGGAGAACAATGCCTTGGCGATCGCTGAAGTTGCGAACCTGCTCGCGCTACCTGGGCGCAAGTGCGCGAATGGTCTGAATGTTCCGGTGACGAATCCGGATTGGGCCAAGTTCGTTCAAGGGCTTCGGGAGGCGGGAATGGCGGCCTACGCGGCGGCTCAAACCAAGAATCAGGACAAGATGACCGATGTCGCCGACGTGATGACAACGGCGTGCATGAACTGCCACGTCAAATATCGCGAGAAAAAACTCGCAGACCGATGCAAGTAAGGCTGGTTTGTTCGGCGCGCTAATCACCCCCCGATCACCCACCTCCCACCACCCAATCACTGACGTAAAATAAAACCCGGGAGCCTTCAGCGTTGATACGGACCATCACCGTCGAGCGCGAGTATGGAGCGGGCGGCGGAGCCATCGCGCAAAAGCTGGCGGACCGGCTTGGCTGGAAACTTTGGGATCAGGCGCTGACCTGCGAAATCGCTCGTGTGGCAAAAGTGGATCAAGCCGCCGTCGAGCGCCTCGATGAGCGCTGCGACTCGCTGTTCTGCCGCCTCATGAAAGTGTTCATGCGCGGCAGCATGGAGCAAAGCGTCGCGGTGGGCGGCATGGATCACTTCGACGCCGACAGCATGGTGGAGTTCATGCAGCGTGTCATCGATGGCTCCGCGGCGGACGGCAACTCGGTCATCGTCGGTCGCGGTGCGCCGTTCTTCCTGCGCGGCCGCGAGGATGCCTTTCACGTCTTCGTTTACGCTTCGGTTGAGGAGAAAATCCGCCGCCTCGTTGAAGCCGGAAAGTCCGAAGCTTGCGCCATCCAGGAGATCGCCGCCGTCGACCGCCAGCGAGTGATTTTCGTCCGCAGGTATTTCGACATGGATTGGCCCACCCGCGAGCTCTATCACCTGATGATCAACTCCAAAGTCGGCGACGAAGTCGTGATCGACACCATCCTCAGTGAGATCCACCGGGTGGGCGGAATTTCCGTCCAGTCCAACCGGTTACCCGAAGGAGCCGAGCGGCCCACGTGGCGGTAGTCGAAGCGCCAGCCGCGAATCCACCGGTTCCGTGGACTCCCTCCGTCAGCCCCTGGCTGATCGCCGCCACGGTGATGCTCGCCACGTTCATGGAAGTGCTGGACACCAGCATTGCCAACGTGTCGCTGCCGCACATCGCCGGCAGTCTCTCGGCCACCGTTGACGAAAGCACCTGGGTCCTTACCTCTTATCTCATCTCCAACGCCATCGTGCTGCCGCTCACCGGCTGGCTCTCCATGCTGTTCGGACGCAAGCGCCTGTTCATTGGCTGCGTCGTCATCTTCACCGTTAGCTCCTTCCTGTGCGGCCTGGCGCCGAATCTCTTCCTGTTGATCTTCTTTCGTGTACTGCAGGGCGCCGGGGGCGGGGGACTGCAGCCGATTTCGCAAGCTATTTTGGTGGAGAGCTTCCCGCGTTCAAAACAAGGAATGGCGATGGCCGTCTACGGCATGGGCGTCGTGGTGGCGCCCATCATCGGGCCTACACTCGGCGGTTGGATCACGGATAGTTTTTCCTGGCGCTGGATCTTCTTCATCAACGTTCCGGTGGGCGTGGCGGCCATTCTGATGACAATGGCGATCGTGCAGGATCCGCCGTACATGGTCCGCAAGACTTTAAAGCAGGGGCTCAAGATCGATTTCATCGGATTGGGATTGCTCAGCGTCGGCCTGGGCTTCCTCCAGGTGATGCTCGACAAAGGCCAGAGCGAGGACTGGTTTGAATCGCGCTTCATCATCACTTGCGCTGTGGTCGGCATCCTGGGACTCATCGGCGTCATCTGGTGGGAACTGCGCCAACCCGAACCGCTAGTAGATCTGCGCCTGTTCACGCAGAGGAACTACAGCATGGCAACCTTCATGATGTTCGCCATGGGTGTGATCCTGTATGGCACCACGGTCCTGCTACCGATTCTGGTCCAGACGCTGATGGGCTACACCGCCGAATGGGCCGGCCTGGTTCTCTCGCCCGGGGGCCTTGTCACTCTGTTTGTGATGCCGCTGGTCGGCCGGCTGCTCGGTATTGTTCAACCCCGCTGGCTGGTAGTTTGTGGCCTCATCATTCTTGGCGCGGGGATGTACGAGCTCTCGCTATTGAGCCTGCAGACCGGATTCTGGACCTTCGTGACTATCTGGACCATGTCGCGCGCCGGCATGCCATTCCTGTTCGTGCCCATCAACGTCATGGCGTTCGCATACGTGCCGCGCGAAAAAACCAACAATGCAACCGGGCTCATCAATTTGACGCGTAATTTGGGCGGCAGCGTCGGAATCTCGGTTGTCGCCGCGATGCAAAGCCGGTTCGCGCAGGTATCGCAATCCAATTTGACCAGCCACCTGACGCCGCTCAATCCGGTCTACGGAAGAAGACTCGCCGAGCTGCAAGGCGCCCTGCAAGCCGGAGGATCCAGCCCCACCCAAGCCGCCGATCGGGCGCACGCCATCATATATGGAGAGATTTTGCGGCAATCCTCGATGCTGGCTTTCATCGATGTTTTCCGCATTCTGGCGTGGTTGTGCGTGGCTCTGATTCCGTTGATGTTTTTTATGAAGCCCATCAAATCGCGAGGGGCTGCACCTCCGGTGCATTAGACGTCCGTAGCCAGCGTGTCAAGCCGCAGGAACAATTCCGCTGGCGTGGTGAAATCTCTTAGGGAGATCACGCGGCAATCCAGCGCCACCGGCACCATCGCGCTATGTCCTTCCCATTCCAGCGTGGGAGTAATGCGCGTCAGCTCGACCACTTGTATTTTCGAGCGCATTTGAGCAAAGGACATGCCGGGTGGCGCCATGGTGATGAAGGAGCAAGGAGTCCAGCGAAAAAAGCTGTTGAATTCAGGCAAGGCCTGGGCCAAATGGACCACGACTTTGAGCAGGACTTGATCGCCCCTGGCAAATCCGAACTTGGTGTTGATGAGCGCCAGACGCTTTATGACAAAAATCGCCAGGTAGCAGTCCGCGGCAAGTCCGTGAGCCAGAATCAACTTCGCTTCTGCGTAGGCTCGCGTGGGCAAGCCTGTCAGCGCGTCCGGCAGGTAAATGGAGCCGATCGCCGGCACCAGATCACTCCCGGATTCCTCGGGCGGCGTTCCCAGTCGAGTCAGAGTGCCCGAGATCAGATCGCTGATCTTCTGCCGTTCCTGTAGAACCTCCGCGCGCGCCGTCGCGACTTCCGAAATCAGCCGGGCTTTGATGCTGACCAGATCGTCTTCACCGGAAATGGCGGCGATTTGGTGCTCGAGCAAGGTCAAACGGTCCGCTGGCCCTGGCAGCAGAGCCAGTCCTTTCGCCGCAGCCGTAAGATCGGAAGCGGCCTTCGCGAGTAGGGCTTCCCCCTCCAGGGCAGGCTGCACGGCGAAAAATACTCCTCACTATCTAATCGGAAAGGAACCGCATTATATGAGCGGAAACCTGGGCAGGTTTTCGGGTGTGGTATAACTTGCTCTATGTCTCTGAAGGGCGCACGCCCGATTTACACAATTGCGAGAATGTCATCGATATATCCACGAAGTGGTCTTTGGATTGCCGCCGCTTTTCTCGCGCAATCCCTGCCGGGGCAGAGTTGGACCCAGCTTTCCCCCACCGGTACACCGCCGGTCGCGAGAGGCTTCCATGGCACCACCGGCGTTTACGATTCAGCCAGCAATCGGATGATCGTCTTTGGCGGCAGGGACGGCAGTGGGAACAACCTGAACGATGTCTGGGTGCTGACTAATGCCAACGGATTGGGTGGTGCCGGACAGTGGGTCAACTTGATTCCGAACGGCGCCACGGGCTCGCCACCCGCGCGCTCGGGACATTCCGCAGTTTATGACTCGGTGAATAACATCATGATCATTTTCGGCGGATGCTCGGGATATTGCACCCCCGCTCTCAATGACGTGTGGACTTTGTCCAACGCAAATGGATTGGGCGGTACGCCGGTCTGGACGCAACTGGCGGTTGACGCTCCATTGCCGCCTCGCACGAATGCGGCTGCCGCCTATGATTTGACTAACAATCGATTATTCGTCTATAGCGGCCAGGATGGCTCGGCCAACCCATGCTCCACCTTTGCCGACGTCTGGGGACTGTCGAATGCAAATGGGCTGGGTGGTTACCCAGTAGTCTGGGAGGAATTCCGCTACTCCATCGACGATCCTTTGACGAGCCCGTCGCCGGGCCTGAGCGCAGCAGCGACGGCCTTCGATCCCGCAACGGGGGTCCTCACGATTTTCGGAGGAACAACTCTGGTCAACGACGTCTGCCGGGATACGAATGGCGTTTGGCAGCTAAATATTAGCCGTTACCCGGAATTCTCCACTGTGATGCCGGATGGCGCCGCGGGCTCCTCTCCGGCTCGATCGTTTGCCTCGGCGGTTTTCGACGCGAGCGGCGGCCGCATGATTGTTTTCGGCGGCCAGGAGAATGGTACGGCGGTGGACGATGTATGGAGTCTTTCCAATGCTACTGGTTTAGGTAGTCCCCAATGGTCCATGCTCAGCCCAAGCGGTACGCCGCCTGCGGCGAGGAGCGCTCAGGCGGCGGTCTTTGATTCCGCCAACCAGCGCATGACAGTTTTCGCGGGCAGTAATGTGAGCGGTGTGTTGAATGATGCTTGGGTACTGACAGCGCCCGGCGTTTCCGGAGTATCGTGCACCACCAATGCGGGCTCTCCGAATATTATCCACACCGAAGGGATCGCTGACTTTGTCGGCGATCTGATTTTGATTTGCACGGGCGGTGCGCCGACTCCCCAAGGTGAGCCGATTCCCGAGTACAAGATTACGCTGACGCTGAACACCAATGTCACAAGCCGGCTCTTGCCGGAGGGCCGCAAGCTCTCCGAGGCCCTCTTGATGATCGACGAACCATTTCCAGCAAATCCCGTTCCATCCGACTTCCCGCCTTTTCCGTCTGCGCCGCCTCAGATTCTCTGCACGCCACTGGGTTCAACTTGCGCCGAAACCGGCACCGGAGGTAGTCCTAGCCCTTATCAGACCCAGCCGAATGTCTTTGTAGGAAAACAGATCAGCCCGGAGTCGCTCGCATGGCAGATCCCGATCGATCCGCCTGGTGTAGGTCTCACGCGCGTAATTCGGCTGACCAACGTGCGAGCCAATGCATCAAAACTAGGTCTTCCTATCGGATTCATCCCAGTCGAGTTGCAAGCGACTGTGGTGCTGACGGGCGCCGAGCCAGTGCCGGTGGCCTCGCCTCAGCAGATTGTGGCGCTCAGTGAGCCCGGAGTGGGCGTATCTGTCGCGGGCTCCAATCCGATTCAGCAATGTGTTCCTCACAATGCAAGTCTCGTGGGAGGGTCAGGCGTTGCTGCATTCGATTGGAGCGCCCAGATAGTGGAAACCTTCGGCTATACGCTTAAATTTAGAAATTACGGAACGTGGATCTCCGGGCTGGAATTTCCGCCGCCGCTTTCCGAACAAAATGCCCCGGGTTTCGTATATCGCACCGAGACCGGCTTCTATTCGCCGAGCCTGTTCGCCACCGCGCCTACGCTGGGGCTAGCGGATTTTGGAACCAGAATCCGAGCGAAGTTTGAGTCGCTGCCGGGTGGAGCGCGCCTGTTTGTTCCCACTCTAATTACGATGACGGGCAACTATGGTTTTGGTAGTCCCGTGGGACAAGTGCAACTCGTGAACGTCAACGCCAGTGGCCTGTCTTCGCCGGGATACGAGCCTGTCACTGCCACCGCGATGGTTGGAACCACGCCGGTTGCCGAAGTTAACTATTCCGGCTCGACAGCGTATGCCATTTACGAAGTCCTCTACGCGGATTCTAGCGTTACGGAAACGATAACTGTTCCGGTTGCGGTGGCGTTTAATAGTACGCCTGGCACTGGAGAGGCCAAGGTCGTTATGTCCCTGGCGCCGCTCAGTGCATCAGAATCGGCATCGGAGACCTCGCCTTTGCCCAGGTTTGCAAGCATCTATGCGGCGCAGCCCGCCTTTTCCATCGATAGTTGCTCGGCTTTCGGGATGTCTGCAAGGATCGCGAACAAAACTGGTCCGCAGAATGCGCGCGTGTGGACCGTCGACGTCAGCAGTGGAGTCACCCCCGCCTCCGCCACGGAGATAGAGAGCTTCACGCTGTCTCATACTTCCGGTCCGGTATGTACTCCTTCAATAACCAGCCCTTCGTTCCCTTACTTAGTGGGGGACATTCCGGCGAATTTCTACTTTAGCAATCTGATTACGATTGACTTCACCGGATGCTCGAGCACTTCGAAATTCACAGTCAACATCGGTCTGTCAGCGAATGGAGGAACGTCGAACGCGACGGTTGTGCTAAAGCACCAGACACTCTAGACGGATTTCTCGGCCAGTTCGACTGCGGCGACAGGCGGAACCGCAACCATTCGCGCGCCCTGGAATCGCGCCGTGAACCAGAATCGCGATCCTTGATCCGGCTGGCTATCCACACCCACCCGGCCGTCCATCATCTCGATGAGCTGTTTGCAAATCGCGAGCCCCAATCCGGTGCCCCCATACTTGCGCGTAATGGATCCATCGGCCTGCACGAAAGGTTGAAAGAGACGGGCCTGGGCCTCCGGGGTCAAGCCAATGCCGGTGTCTTGCACCTCAAACAGAAGTTGCACGCCGTAGTCGGAAATGTCCGAGACCCGGACTTTCACCGATACTTCCCCGCGTTCGGTGAATTTGATCGCGTTGGCTACCAGGTTTAGCAGCACCTGGCGCAACCGCATCGGATCGCCGCGCAACTGCTGGTGTGCTTCGTCGCTGACTTTTGCGGTGACGGTCAGGCCCTTGCTGCGCGCGCGTCCCGACACCAGCTTCAGGACATCGTGCAGCACTTCGGCGGGGCTGAAATCCACTGCTTCCAGTTGTAATTTGCCGGCTTCGATTTTCGACAAGTCGAGAATGCTATCGATGATGTCGAGCAAGGCTTCGGCCGAACGAAAGGCGGTCTCGGCGTAGTCGCGCTGTTCCACCGTCAGCTCGCTATCGAGCAATAATTCCGTCATACCCAGGACGCCATTCATCGGCGTTCGGATTTCATGGCTCACATTCGCCAGGAACTGGCTCTTCAACTTGGTGGCTTCTTGCGACACCTGCACGGCTTGCGCCAGGTCGCGATTCTTGCGCTCGATCTCGTGCGCATATTGGAGCAGCTCTTCTTGCGCGCGTTTGCGCTCCAGCGCAAAGCGTATCGAGCGTTCCAGCAGGCGGGCGTCGAGGTGGCCTTTCACCAGGTAATCGGCCGCGCCGGCTTTCATGGCCTCCACGTCGGTCTCCCAGTCATCGTTGCCGGTCAGCAGGATGATCGGCGCCTTGCAGCCGCGGGCCAAAGCTTCGCGCATTAGCTGCAGTCCGTCGGTGTGGCCGAGATGATAATCGAACAGGTAAACGTCGTGCTGGTTGAGCTCGATGGCCTGGAGCGCGGCTTCATACGAAGGTGTCCAGTCCACACGGAAACGCCGGCGGCCGATAAGCTGCAACAGATCACGCGTGAGTATGTAGTCGTCTTCATCGTCGTCGGCGATGAGGACCCGTAACTCTCGTGTGTCCATCGGAGCCCCAGCGGCTTTCTATGCGGCCTCGATAGCTTCCGAGGGCAGCTCCACCACTTCGAACCAATACTTGCTCAGGGTGAGAGTCAGATCCACCAGGGACTGGAAAGTCACCGGCTTCAGAATGAAGGAATTCACTCCCAGGTCATAGGCGCGAAGGATATCCTCTTCGGCTTTCGACGTAGTCAGGATCACGACCGGGATGGAGCGCAGGTGCGGATCGGCCTTGATCTCCTGCAGCGCCTCGCGGCCATCTTTCCTCGGCATGTTCAAATCGAGCAGGATCATGCCCGGCAGCGGCTGGTCGGTCAGATTGGAATATTTGCCGCGCCTCCGCAGGTAGTCCATCAATTCCTCGCCATCCTCGACGAAATGCAGTTCGTTGGCCAGGCGGTTTTCAGCCCAGGCGTCCTTCACCAGCATGCGATCCTCGGCGTCGTCGTCGGCGTAGAGAATGGTGATGGGCTTTCCGATTCTACTCATTTGGATTGTCTCCTGGCGCTCGCCGCGGCAGCGTGATGACGAACTTCGCACCCGCTCCCGGCGAGCTATGCGCCGCAATGACACCGCCGTGGCGCTCCACGATCTTGCGGCAGATCGCGAGGCCAATGCCCGTTCCTTCGTACTCGTTGCGCCCGTGCAGACGCTGGAAAATCTGGAAAATGCGGTCGCGATATTTCTCGTCGAACCCGATACCGTTATCTTCCACGGTGATCCGCCAGCCGGCGGCGCCATCGGGCAGCGTGACCGCTTCGCTGCTCACTTTGACCAGCGGGTTTTCACCCGGCTTTTGAAACTTCAATCCGTTGCCGATCAGGTTTTGGAGCAACTGCGCCAACTGGCCGCGATCGCCGAAGACCACCGGCAGCCCGGAGGCTTCCACGCGCCCGTTGCGCTCCGTGATTCGAACTTCGAGGTCGGAAATCACCACTGCGGCCACGTCGCCCAAGTCCACCGCGGCAAACGGCTTGGCGTGGCTCGCGACGCGCGACAGGCTAAGCAGATCCTGAATGAGAATCTGCATGCGCGCGGCTGCATTTTGCATGCGCGTCAGATAGTCGATGCCTTCCGGACCGAGGGTCGACTCGTACTTGCCCTTTAAGCGATCGCCAAAAGCCTGGATTTTGCGCAGGGGCTCCTGCAGGTCGTGTGACGCGACGTAGGCGAACTGCTCCAGCTCCGCGTTGGATCGCGCCAGCTTGTCGGCCTGTTCATGCAGCGTCTGTTCGGCGCACTTGCGCTGCGTGATGTCCAGCAGGAAAGTGCGCAGGCCCGTGGCGCGGCCGGCCGCATCGCGAATGCGCTTTTGATGGAGCTCCATGACCACCGAGCTGCCATCGCGCCGCTTGTATTCGCGTTCCAAGGGAACCAAGGGCTGCTCGTCGGCGATACGCTGCAGCAGCCCCGCCTTGGTTTTTTCGCGGTCCTCCGCCGCCATGAAGTCCCAAATGGGCTGGCCGATCATCTCTTCCGGACGAAAGCCGAATAACTCGCATTCGGCCTGATTGACGCACAGCACGATTCCGTCGCGGTCCACCTCGTGGCAGGCGATGGGCGCGTCTTCAAACCAGCTTTGGAAATGCCGCTCGCTGTCGCGGAGCCGCTCCACCAGGATCTGGCGATCCAGCAACTCCAACGCTTCGGGCGCTTCCAACGCCACCGTGCTTTCCGCTACAGGGCTCCCATGCACGCTCAAAACGCAAACCTCCTCGGATGTTGTAATGGTCGGCCGTTATGTTAAGAAACTTTATAGGGGTCAACAGCTTCCGGGCACATTGCCCGCTCCGGTCGCCACTGGCAACGGTCACCCGGGCTACCGCGACCATTTTACATGCAGAAGTTTAAGTAGCTGCTGCTAAATCGCTGTATCCATTGAGAACTTGGACGTACAAGAGGGGTGATTGGGCACGTCACTCGAACCAGAGGACCGGGTCGTCGCCAGCGATGTTGTTATCGAATGTAGAGATCGTACCGCGGGAAGCTTCTCCCGCGTTGAGCACGATGGTGCTGCCCCATCATAAGCTGAGGCAGGGCAATTAGCGTGGCGTGATTAGGCCGCTGCAGTGGTCTCCACCATCATTTGATAGTGCGCGCGGTAGTGGCGATAGGACAGCAGGAAAGTGATCAGCATCAGAACGGCCGCGCCACCCATGGTAATCGACAGCGAATAGCCGATCATCTTTCCGTTGTGGAATAGATAATCGTTGAATACACCCGGCAGCAGGGGGCCCAGACTCAGGCCACCGATATTCAGTACGAACAAATACAACGCCGACACCACGCCGCGCACTTGATTCGGAAAGATGCGCTGCAACGCCGACGCCGAAATTCCCATCGGCAGTGCCAGCGCGAAGACACCCGCGAAGAGAAATGCGAGCGTCCAGCGGACGTCACTGAGCAATGTGCCGACGGGGAGCAGAAAAATGGTTCCAATCGCGCCGAGCACCATCACGCGCATCGGCGCTTCATCCAGACCTTTGCGCTGCCAACGGTCGCTGAGACGGCCTCCGGTGTACATTCCTCCGCAGCCCGCTAGCAGCAGAATCGCCGCCAGAGCCTTGCCGGATTGGCCGGGCGTCCAGCCATGTACTCGCACAAAGTAGGTCGGGGCCCACGACACCAGCGCGTAATTCGCCATGGATTGAAAGACCATGCCGAGCGAAATGCCGGCCACCGATTGCCAGCGCATCCCCATTTGCGCCAGAGCCTGGCCAAAGCTCAACTGCGCCTTCTCGCCTTGCGCGTTCCGCAGCATGTTGAGCCGCAAAGGTTCCCGGATCGTGTACACCAGCAGCGCGCACGCGAGACCCGGCAGGCCGACGACCAGGAACGTCACGCGCCACGACGCGATGGTGCCGAGCAGGGGCAGGGTCACGGTGTGAACTCGCGACATCATGTCCACGACGACTCCGCCGACCAGGAGCGCCAGGCTCGATCCCAAGAAGACGCCCATGTAATAAACGCTGATGGCGACGCCCAGTTTGTCGGGCGGAAAATAGTCGGAGATCAATGAATATGCCGCCGGCGACAGGCCTGCTTCACCGATGCCCACCCCGATGCGGGTGAAGAATAGCGACCAGAAACTTTTGGCGATGCTGCAGGCGCTGGTGAACAGACTCCAGACCACAACGCCAGCCGCGATCAGATTGCGACGGCTGCGCGTGTCGGCCAGGCGGCCCAGTGGCAGCCCCATGACGGTGTAGAACAGGGCGAACGACAAGCCTTGCAGCAGTCCGATCCGGGTGTCGCTGATGCCGAGGTCGCGCTTGATGGAGCCGACCAGCAGGCCCAGGATGGTCCGGTCGACGAAGGACAGCATGTACAAGCCTGTCAGTACGATGACGACGTACCAAGCGTAGGCTAAGCTTGGCCGGGACTGGTTCGCGCTGGCGCTGGTGGCTGAGGCCGGGCTCATGGGCGCAACGATGCTATCGTGTTGCCCGCGAGGGTGTCAAGAGCTGCCATGACGGCTTTGCATGCAGGATCGGCCCAGTGATAACATGGTGCCATATCAGATCTGAGCGGGAGGATTTAGGCAGTGCAAAGTACCGAAAGTAAGTCGAGAGTGAGCGCCTCAGAGGTTTCTCAAACCGGCCGCACGCTGTTAAACCTGCGTGGCATGCTGTTGCGGGGTGATTTTCAGGCTGGAGAGCGCATCTCCGAGCTTCCATTGGTAGCCCGTCTGGGAGTTTCGCGGACACCCATCCGCTTGGCTCTCGATCGGTTGGCCCATGAGGGCTTGCTGGAGGCGTCGCCCACGGGTGGCTTCGTGGTGCGGGCGTTCAGTATTGAAGACATTTGGGACGCCATCGAAACACGGGGAATCCTGGAGGGCGCTGCCGCCCGTCTTGCAGCGGAACGCCTGGAACACGACAGCGAGTTGGCCCAGTTGCGCGAGTATCGTGATGAAATGGACGTGATGATCCGGCTAAATGGCGAACTGGACAAGATCGTGGCGCCGGACATTGATTGTTTCGCCCACTATCTGGATCTGAACGAAGTATTTCACTCCGAGATCGTGGCGCTGGCCAAGAGTTCCATGCTGCGCAGAGCGTTAGGGCACGTAACATCAGTACCGTTTGCGTCACCGAGCGCGCTGGTGTACGTGCGTTCCAAGCTTCCCCGGGCGCCCCAGATGTTCGCCATTGCTCATGAGCATCACCGCGCCATCGTCGAGGCCATCCAGCAAAGGCAGGGCGCGCGTGCCGAAGCTGTGGCGCGCGAACATTCCCGCATGACCCGGCACAACGTTGAACTGGCGCTCTCCGACACGAGTATCCTGAGTGGTGTGCCCGGCGCGGCGCTGATCCGGATACCTGCCGCAGTATAATCGCGGCCAAAAGACCGCTTGCTGACGCGCGCGGCTCGGAAATAACTATGGACAAACTTGTAAACCTGACGACGCGGGATGGCGTCGCGATCATCACTATCAATAACCCGCCCGTCAACGCATTGAGCCCGGGCGTGCCCGAAGGTTTGCTGGAGGCATTGAACACGGCGGATAAAGACGCATCGGCCCGCGCCATCGTCATCATCGGTGGCGGCAGAACATTCATCGCCGGGGCGGACATCAAGGAATTGGAGCTGGCGGCATCGGGGCGGGGAAGCGGCCCGCCGGAGTTTCACGGCACGCTAGCGCGAATCGAAGACGCGAGCAAGCCGGTGGTGATGGCGATTCACGGCACCGCGCTCGGAGGCGGGCTGGAAGTCGCGATGGCGGGGCACTATCGCGTGGCGGTTCCGGATGCGCAAATTGGCCAGCCGGAAGTGAATCTCGGAATCATCCCGGGCGCTGAAGGCACGCAGCGGTTGCCGCGTTTAGTGGGAGTAGCGGCGGCGGTGGATCTGTGCGTTTCCGGCAAGCCGATCCGTGCGCCCGAGGCGCTGAAGCTGGGAGTGATCGATCGCGTGATCGAAGGCGATTTGCTTACTGGCGCCGTGGCGTTCGCGCGCGAGATGGCGGATAAAGGCGGCGCGCCGCGCAAGACTCGTGAGCTCGCCGACAAGCTGGGTTCGGAGTTCGTGAATGCGCCGATTTTCGCGGCTGGACGAGACCAAGCGCGCAAGACTCGCCGCAATATGATTGCGCCGCTCAAGGCCGTCGACGCGATCGAAGCCGCCGCCACGCTGCCTTTCGACGAAGGCTGTAAGAAAGAGCGGGAGATTTTCGCCGAGTGCATTGCGTCCGATCAAGCGCGCGCATTGATCCATGCGTTTTTCGCCGAGCGCGCCGTGGCGAAGATCCCCGATATTCCGAAAGATATGCCTGTCTATAACGTTCGCCAAGCTGCGATTATCGGTGCGGGCACCATGGGCGGCGGCATCGCGATGGCTTGCGCCAACGCCGGCATTTCAGTCTTGCTCAAGGAGGTGGAACAAGCCGCGCTCGATCGCGGGGTGGCCACCATCCGCAAGAATTACGAGAACTCCGTCAAGAAGGGCCGTTTCTCGCAGCAAGTAATGGACCAGCGAATGGCGCTGATCCATCCGCAACTCACGTACGCCGGTTTTGATCAAGCGGATCTGATCATCGAAGCCGCCTTCGAAAGCATGGAGCTGAAGAAACGCATCTTCGGCGAGATCGACAAGATCGCCAAGAAAGATTGCGTGCTGGCTTCCAACACGTCCACGCTCGATATCGATGAGATCGCGTCCGTAACCGCGCGACCTCACATGGTCATCGGGCTGCACTTCTTCAGCCCGGCGAATGTCATGCGGCTAGTGGAGATCGTCCGTGGCAAAGCCACCAGCAAGGAAGTAGTGGCGACTGCGCTGGCGCTTGCGAAGAAGCTCGGCAAAGTGGGAGTAGTGGTTGGCAACTGCCGGGGCTTTGTCGGGAATCGGATGATGTTGCCGTACATGCGCGAGGCGCAGTTCCTGGTGGAAGAGGGTGCGACTCCGGAACAGGTGGATCGCGCGCTGGCGAATTTCGGAATGGCGATGGGGATCTTTGCGGTCGACGACATGGGCGGCATCGACCTGGCGTGGCGCGTTCGCCAGGAGTACAAACACTTGGAGAAGCCCGGCGTTCGCATGCCCATTGTGCTCGAAAAGCTGTTTCATCTGGGCCGCTACGGCCAGAAGACCGGCGCAGGCTGGTATCTTTACGATGAAAACCGTAAGCCGATTCCTGACCCCGCCGTCCATACTCTCATCGAGAAAACCGCGCGCGAGGGCGGCATCGAACGCCGGCACATTTCCGATGACGAGATCATCGAGCGGTGCATTTACATCATGATTAATGAGGGCGCGAAGATCCTCGAAGAAGGCTACGCGTTGCGCGCCGCCGACATCGACGTGATCTATCTCACCGGCTATGGTTTTCCGGGCTATCGCGGCGGGCCTATGTGGTACGCTGACACGGTCGGTTTAAAGAAGGTTCGCGATCGCATTCGCGAATTCCATCAAAAGCATGGCGAATTCTGGGAGCCTGCGCCTCTCCTCAACAAGCTGGCGGAACAAGGCGAAACCTTCGCGGCGTATGACGCGTCGCGCGAACATGCTCTGACCGCGGTATAAATGACATCGGCTCCCAGTAGCAAGCGATATCTCTCGGCGCCGGTGCGCCAAGTGTGCTTCCCGCCGGCGGACGTTGAAACTTCGACGCGGCCCGATGGTTCGCTGGTGGTGCGTCCCCTGCTTCCCCTCGGCCCTTATCCGGACAAATTGACAGAACGGCTGGATTATTGGGCAGCGCACGCGCCCGATCGTGTGTTCCTCGCCGAACGGGCCCCCAATGGCGCATGGCGAAAGGCGACTTACGGGGAGATACGGGCGTCGGCTCGCAATGTGGCGCAAGCGCTGCTTGAGCGTCCGCTGTCAGCCGACCGTCCCATCGCGATCCTCTCTGGTAACGATATCGAGCACGCCGTGCTCGGACTGGCCGCCATGTACGCGGGGATTCCTTATGCGCCGATCTCGCCGGCCTATTCGCTGGTCTCATCGGATTTCGGCAAGCTGCGTTTGATTTTCGACATCCTGACGCCCGGCCTGGTGTTTGTTTCGGCTGGCGCGCCGTTTCGCAAGGCGATCGAGGCCGTTCTGCCGCCGGATGCCGAGCTCGTGATTAGCGGCGATCCAGCGGGACTGAACGCGACGCCGTTCTCGGTGCTTGCGAACACCGTCGCCACGCCGGCCGTTGATCGAGCGCACGCCGCGGTGGGCCCGGAGACGATCGCGAAGTTTCTCTTTACATCTGGCTCTACCGGTACGCCCAAAGGAGTGATAAATACGCAGCGCATGCTGTGCAGCAATCAGGAAATCATCCGCACCATGCTGCCGTTCGTGGTGGAGGATCCTCCCGTGCTATGCGATTGGCTGCCGTGGAACCACACCTTCGCCGGCAATCATGACTTCGGAATGGTGCTGTACAACGGCGGTTCGTATTACATCGACGACGGCCGACCGGTGGGCGGGGCGATCGATGCGACTATTCGCAATCTCGACGACGTGCAGCCCAACATTTATTTGAACGTGCCGCGCGGGTTCGAAATGATCCTGCCATTTCTGCGCGAGCGCCGCGAGTTTCGCGATCGTTTCTTCCAGAAGCTGCGCCTCATGTATTATGCGGGTGCGGGACTCTCGCAGCCGGTGTGGGACGAGTTGCAGAATCTGGCGGTGGAATCGTGCGGCCAGCGCATCTTGATGTTCACCGGTCTGGGCTCCACGGAAACGGGTCCGTCGGCGTTGTTCCCGTATTGGGGAGAAGATCGCGCCGGACACGTCGGCCTGCCCGGGCCTGGTGTTGAACTAAAGCTGGTCAAGGCCGGTCAGAAAATGGAAGCGCGCCTGAAAAGCCCCAGCATCACTCCCGGCTATTGGCGGCAGCCCGAGCTGACGCGCGCCGCGTTCGACGAAGAAGGGTTTTATCGTTTGGGTGACGCGCTGCTGTTCGCGGAGCCTGGCAATCCCGGCAAGGGATTCATTTTCGACGGACGCATCGCGGAAGACTTCAAGCTGGCTACCGGAACCTGGGTGAGTGTTGGTCCGCTTCGGGCTAAGTTTCTCAGCCATTGCGCGCCATACCTGCGCGACGTGGTGTTCGCGGGACACGATGGCGACTATGTTGCCGCCTTGATCTTCCCGAATGTCGAGGCGTGCCGGGCATTGGTGGCCGGTGGCTCGGAGCTGGAGGTCGTGCGCAGCGAGCGCGTGCGTTCAAAATTCCACAAACTGCTGAAGGAACTCGCAGCAACCAGCACCGGCAGCTCCAGCCGGGTAGCGCGCGCGATGTTGATGGAAGAACCGCCGTCCATTGACGCGCATGAGGTCACCGACAAAGGCTCGTTCAATCAAGGCGCGGTGCTGCGTAATCGCGCGGCGCTGGTCGCGGAACTGTACGCGGCTGAGCCTTCCCAGCGCACAATCGTAATAACTGAGCCGCGACCGTGAGGGAGCGGTCGAAAAAATATGAAACTCGACAAACTGGTCGCTATCGACACGCACGTGCACATTGAGCCGGATCCGACCGGCAATGCCGCTGAAGAAGCAGCGCGCAAGTATTTTGGGAACACGGGCGTCAGCTACGGCCGCAAAGAACTGGCTGAGTATTATCGCTCGCGGAACATCGGATGCGTGGTGTTTTCGGTCGACGAGCGGCTCACCGGAAGGCCGCAGGTTCCAAACGACGAAGTAGCCGCGTTCGCGGCCGAGAACAGCGACATCGTGATGGCATTCGCCAGCGTCGATCCCATGCGGGGCGCGGACGCCGTGAAGGAAGCGCGCCGGCTAATCGCCACCGGGGGCATTCGCGGATTCAAGCTGCATCCTCCGTTGCAGCAGTTTCACGCCAACGACAAGGCCGCATATCCGTTTTATGAAGTGGTTGCCGCCGCCAAGCTTCCCGTGATCTTCCACACCGGCCACAGCGGGATCGGCACCGGCATGCCGGGCGGCGGCGGGGTCAGGCTCAAGTACGGGCACCCGATGGACATCGACGACGTGGCCGTGGATTTCCCCGACATGCCGATCATCATGGCCCATCCGTCCTTCCCGTGGCAGGACGAGGCGATCTCGGTGTGCCTGCACAAGCCGCAGGTTTATATCGATCTGTCGGGATGGTCGCCCAAGTATTTCTCGCCCATCTTGATTCAATACGCCAATACGCTTCTGAAGAAGAAGATGCTGTTCGGTTCGGACTATCCGCTGATCACGCCCGATCGCTGGATGGCTGATTTCGCGAGCATCGCCATTCGCGATGAAGTGCGGCCGCTGATTTTGAAAGAAAACGCCGCAAGGCTGTTTTCCTTGGGTTGACGGGTCGCTTCCTCCCGCGCGCGACTCGGATGGCCTGAGCCGTTGTCGCCGGGGAAGCAGACTTCATAGCAACGATATACGTCCTCCCACACGGAGTCCCACGAGAAACGCTCGGCGGATTGACGAGCGTTTATCCGCATCTGCGCCAAGCGCTCCGGATCGCGGGACCATTCGAGAATCACCCGTGCGAACTCTTGAGCGTCGCCGGCGATCTCTCCATTCACGCCAGGGCTGACCAAATACTTCGGCCCACCGCGACGCGTTACCAGTGCGGGCACGCCCGACGCCAGTGCCTCCAGGACCACGTTCCCAAATGTGTCGGTGGAGGAGGGAAACACGAATGTGTCCATGGACGCATAGGCGCGCGCCAAATCTTCGCCGCGCAACACGCCCGGCAGAGTGGCCCGCTGCATGACGCGGCTCAACCAGGAGTGCTCCGATCCGTGGCCGACAATTAGGAAGCGGTAGTTGCTCAAGCCGGCTTGGATCAACGACAGTTCGATCTCAGCCAACTGACGCACGCTCTTCTCCGGACTCAGACGGCCGACGTAGCCGATCACGAAGTCTCGATCCAAGCGGGTGCGATGGGTGGGAGAAAATAGTTCCGTGTCGATGCCGCGCGACATCAGGAAGGCCGGCCGTCCAGTGCGCTGCGCCAGCAACTCCACCAGCTCGGCATTCGGCGCGAACACCAGCTTCGCCAGGCGATAGAAGCGCATGCATTGATCGAGTGAGGTGGTCTCGAACCATCGGGCCGCATGGGTCCGCGCCCGCTGCGGAAGGAGCCCGAGCAGTGGGGAGAGGCGCCGTGCCCCAAACTCATGCAGATTTGTGTGCCAGGACGCGACCAAAGGCACGCCGATCTCGTGCGCCAGAACCGCGCCCAGGATTCCGGAATCGCTGGGTCCGGTGATGTGCACTAAGTCCGGTTGAAAATCCGCCAGCGCCGCCCGCAGGCGTTGGCGATGGCGCAAGAATAGAAAATCGATCGCCAAGTCGTGTTCGAAATTCCAGCGCACCGGCCCGCGGCGGAATTCGAAGGTGGTCACCGCGCCTTCGCGAGAAATCTTGTTCACGGGGCCGGCATGCACGGACAACATTGGCAAGGCGCGTCCGCGGGCGAAGCGGACGAACTCACGGCTGGTCAGAGCCACGCCATTCACTTCGTGAAAGCTGTCGGTGAAAAACGCGACCCGGCGCGCGGTCATAGCGTCACCTCTCCGGCGCCCGGAAATGCGTCCCGCAGGAAGCGGCGGACGCGAGGTACGCCCGCGAATTGCATCGCGCCCACGAACAAGGCCACCGGCGCTGGCGTGCGCTCACCGAATAGCTGTGTGAGACAGCGAGTGCGGCCGTCGTCGCAAAGATAGAAAACCCGGTCGCTCCACAAGCGCCAGCCATTGGCGTGACGTTCATACGTTCTCAGTACGTCCACCATATTGTGGACGATGCGTAGCGCATACGGCTCCTGATACTGGCGAAGCACGAAAACACTGCTCCATCCCTCGCGCACTTCGTCCACGAATTCGCCGATGCTGCCCGCATTGGTGAAGTTCAGTAGCGTGTTCGGTTCCACTGCGTGGCGGTCCCCGCCCGAGATGACCGGCTTCCCCAACGCCTGCCCCAAAGCGGCTACGTCGCGGTTCTCACTCCAAGGCCGCATCCCGTTGAGTTCCAGCGCATGGAGATACGGTCCAAACTTAGAGAGAAAGTCCCGCACCGCCGCCCGATGCTCGGCTTGCCCAATTCGCTTTTCATCCCACAGCGGATGATTGAACACGATTAGTACTTGTTGCAGAGCGCAGAGCATCCGGAGCAGATCGCGCAGTCTGGTTTCACGCGGTGACCGCTGGTAGCCTCCGATCTCGTGCCAGATGGCACGCGCTCGGCCGGCTGGCAAATTGTGAACGCCCAGATGAAAGAACGACGGGCCGAAAGGAACCGTCCATTCCACCGAGACGGGCGTCCCACGGCACTCGTCCAATACCTGGAGCGACACCGGGGCTTCGATGTCGTCGTGATCGGTTATCGAAACGATCGCATACTTGCCCAGTGCCTCGATTTGTGATTTCTCAAGCAGCCAAGCGTCATGCGGCCCCAGGGGAGGCGTCCACCAGCCCCGCGACAGATCCAGCCGCGTGCCATGCACCTGGTGGTAGCGGCGTTCGCCTTGCCGGATCACCGCCGACAGCACCGGCGCTTGCGCCGCTGCGTGATAAATGAATTCCAGACTCTCGCGTGAGTGAAGCGTGTGGCTATGCAGAGACACGCCGGTCCGGAAGCGCCCGGCAGCCGAGGCATGCTTCCATTGCAGATGAATGTGGGAAGACATCAAGCACTCTCCTGGGGGAACACAGATGGTATGGGTGGTTGGTTGGACTCAGGCTCCACTTCGAACGTGAGTCGGAGAAACGGCCGAGGCCGGTATTCGATCCGTTTCGGAAGGCCGCTCGGGTCGCCATCGGCGTAATCGGTGCGAAACTCCGCGCAGCGATTGCCGGCCTGATCATGGATTGTGCCCGCCAACTCCAAAAACCGCTGCGGAACCCGGCGCGTCTCCAACCAGTACCCTCTGCCAGCGTGCGTGAACTCGCAGCGGTGCGAAGTATCTTTGCAGAGCGCCGCCAGGTGCATGGCGTAAAGGAAGGTGCCAACCGAGCTCGGAGCGTTCCGTCTGACAGGCGCTTGTGGTTGCCGGTGCAGCGCTTCACAAAGAGTTTCGCTCAGATTGGTCCAGTTGCAATCCGAGGCAAGATCGATGGTGTCGATCCAGCTTTGTATTGTCGATCCGGAGGTTCGTCCGCGCGCCAGCACTCCTTGGGCGGTTCCAGTGGATATGGCGAGAGCCTTTCTGCCTTGTTCCAAGCTCTCCTCGTGGGAACGCGTCATCAGTCCGGCGAAAGCGAGCTCTTTTACGTCGCCTCGCTCGATCAGCGCTTCTCGCAGAATGCCGAAGCGGTTCAGCCCGTGCGCCCGGGCGGGGTCCGATCCGGCTGCGAATTGAAGGGCTATGGCTGTCGCGACCTGGTCAGAGCTGATTTCATCGGGGTAGCTGATCTCAATGGACGCATAACCGCCGCCGGCGCCTTGCCTGGTGTATAGCGGCGCGCCCAACAACAGAATGGTTGCATCCATGCGATAACGCCGCTGGAACGCCACAGTTGGGACAAGACCGCGAAGCGAGAAACTGACCGGGTCGAGCCCCGATTCGGTAGAGCCCGCCGATCGCTTGCCGAGCAGCGAGACGAGCCAAGAGCGCAAGAGCGAACGTCGAGATAGATCCCAACCGCGTCCCATGCCTTCAATCTGGGGCAGGAGTCTTTAAAACATGGTGTAGCTTGCGTGAATTGTTTATAACAAAGCTAAGGTAAAATGTTTTATTGTTAATCTTCCAAGCGAGCCAGCTGGGCTACTTGTGGACGGAAATGGTCTGGTTGCCCGAAATGTAAGCGATATACTCGGTGCCACCGGCGGCGATTAAGTTCTTGTCCTTGGTGCCATTCGGGGTGGCGAAAGGGCGCGTTTCGACGCCATCCGCGCGCGGCCCCGGCGTCGCGCGCACAATGATCTTGGCGTCATCCACCGATTGAGCCGTGAACAGCCGGAATCTTACTTTGCTTCGCTCGCCGAAGAAATTTCGCTTGCCGGCCAGCGCCATCACGGAGCCCGTAACGATGGAACCCTTCGCAATCACCGTCATGTCGCCGGATTGGACACCGTCCAGTACGCGGAATCGCAGCTCGCGGCCTACCTCGGTGTCGATGGGCACGTCGTCGAGTAGCGCGATCCGGAACGGCAATCCATCGTTGAGCTTCACCGGCAGCACTTCGATCGGCGCAGCCGATCGAATCACCGGCGCAACCGCAGCCACGCGCGGAGGAGGCTGAGCCGCGGGACTGGAGACCGGCGGAGCCACAGGAGTAGATATCGGTGGTGGCGCTGCTTTCGTTTTCGTCACGGGCGGAGTTTTGGTCTTCGTTACAGTTGCAGGCGCTGATGGGGGAGGCACAACATCCTTTGTGACCGTCGTCGGCGCATCGTTCGCAGGAACCGCGTCAGTCGCGGATGGGGCGGGTGTCTCGGCAGGCGTGGCGGGGGCCTGGTCAGGATTGGGTAAGGAAGGACGATCGGCTACAGGCGTGGATGGCGCGGCGGCGGTTGCGGTCACCGCAGCTTGCTTTTGCTGCGTGGGCCAGCGGCTAACGAAAATCGCGAGCCCCAATACCACCAGACAAACGACGCCCAGCAAAACCGCCTTCACAACCACATTCTTTGGAGCCGCAATGCTCAGAGCAGTACTTTGACGTGGAGCGGCCGCAACCGTAGTGGAGACCGCCGGAGAAATGCTCGACACTGGCGGGCTGGAGAAAATCCCCGAGTCGGATCGGCGTTTCAAACTGCTCAGCTCCGTCTCCACCTCGGTCATCGATTGCCAACGCGCCGCGGGACTCTTACGGAGACAGCGATTCACGATGTCAGTGAGTTCCGCTGGCACGTCCGGTGCGATCTCGCGAATCGGCTTCACCTCGTCCCGTAACACGGCCGACAGCGTGGAAATCCCCGAATCGCCATCAAAGGCGCGATGGCCCGTGACCATCTCGTACAGCACCGCGCCGAACGAAAATATGTCGGACCGTCCGTCCACCTTCAGGCCTTCAGCCTGTTCCGGGGACATGTAGTTGACGGTGCCCATGATGGCGCCTTCTCGTGTCAAAGGCGCGGCCGTCAAAGTATTCTCGTCCCCATTTGATACGGCGTCCATGCGCGAGGAAAGATCGGTCAGTTTCGCCAGCCCGAAATCGAGAACCTTCACCAGGCCGGAGCCGGTCACCATCACATTGGCCGGTTTGAAGTCGCGGTGAATGATGCCAGCCTGGTGCGCTACGCTCAGGGCGTTGGCCATTTGGGTAGCGAGTTGGAGTACTTGTGCCACCGGAAGGCGGCCCGTTGCAATCAGGTCGTGCAAAGTCTTACCGGAGACGTACTCCATCACCATGTACTGCGTGTCGCCCTCTGGCAGGATGTCGTGGATGGTGATGATGTTGGGATGATTCAAGGCCGAAGCAGCCTGCGCTTCTTGAATGAATCGGCGGCGCCGTTCTGGATCGCGCGTCTT